>Ga0068631_100662_pt1 | contig 13448 bp, 7 predicted proteins | sample InSIn5gowninarea_2_FD_77434 | JGI IMG/M metagenome (GOLD analysis project Ga0068631, IMG submission 77434) | Clean room microbial communities from NASA Spacecraft Assembly Facility at Jet Propulsion Laboratory, Pasadena, California, USA -... ...
AAAAAAAAAAAGAATAACAACTTGATTGAGATATCAAAAAGACAAGCAACAAAAAAAGCATATAAACAATTATACACACACGGCAGTTAGTATAACATTTAATATAAAAAGAAAAAAAGGCAATCCACGAAAAATCAGGTATGCAATAAAAAACAGCAATCGACATAGAAGAAACAACGAGAAGTCTAATAAGAAGAAGTCAAGAACAAGAAGTTGTGAAACCAAAAAAAAAAAAGGAGATATGAGTGTCTTTTATCTAGTTAGCCCAAAACCTTGGAGATGTTTGTTCTACGGTAGGAAGAACAATAAAATCTATAACCAACAACACGACAACACACGGTAATAGCGAGAGTAGGATAATGTATGGATTGTAAGCGAGGAAAACACAGCTTTGTACATCCAACGACTAGCCCAGAGAACACTTGGATTGAAAGCTCCAAAGGCCGACGAGACTGGGCAATTTTTGTTTGTATGTATATATATACGGAATCTATCTTGTGGTTTCTCCATCACAAGAAGAAGAACGGAGAATGACATAAAGGGGGAAGATATGAATGTGATCTTGGAAGATTCACGCGCCGGTGTATTGGAATTGGAAGGAGAGCGAATGAAGAAAGTGGTGGGGAGCAGAAACGTGAATATCAAGTAGAGGAGAGCAAGGAGGTGACTCTCGAGTAAAGAAAAGGCATAGTATTCATTCGATCGAAGCACCAATGGGAACAGAAAGAAAGAGCAAAGATAGCCGTGGAGGAAAGGAGAGGGATGTATGATCAGAAGCGAGAGCTGAAAGATGATCAGAAGGGGGGTGACAAAGCAATCAAGCAGAACAAAGCAATATACCTGCATGGGGACACTGTAGACGTGGAAAAAAAGGAATAGAAGAGAGATTGACAGCCTAGCAACCAGGGGACATGACCTTGGTCGAGTAAGGAAGGAAAAGCGAGAAAGATCATTTGAGACCAATATCTCAGTATCATGAGAAAGAGCGATCTTGCAACAGAGCCAAGAGTACACGATAGGAAAGAGTCTAGCTTTTTGCGGATAAGGCAGGAGCTGGATCAATCTATCAGATCACCTGTTTGATGAATCAACAACAGCACTAAAAATCGATATAAAGTGTTCCTGCACTACCGGGCATTGCCAAGGCATGATGGCTGGACCATACTGGCAGCGTCCCATCCTTCCGAAGTGTACTCCTGTATTTCCTAGAACTGGTGCTGTATGGAATGGATATAAAATGTTTTTCGAACAAACTGGTGGCTGAGATTCCAGGCGCTGGTAGCAAAGATCCATTTTGCTCTACCAAGCCACTACTTCTGGAAGCCACATGCAGGGAAACCCAGCGAGCGACATGTGTGCAATACATCTGCTTGTAACCTGTCGTTCAGGAGTCGAGAACAACTGTTTCCATGTCTAGTCCGATTGACTGAATCGTATTTTCAGCTCTCATCTCCAAAAATCCAGAACCAGTTTTCCAGCTCGTGCACTGTCTCTTTTGACAAGAAAAGGAGTAAACCCGCGAGTCTGGAATCTGACAACTTGACACGGAACCGGTTCGTTCCAAACGATTGACTGACTGATGACACCAAAAGGGAGACGTTTGTGCTCGCTTGGAAACATCTCTCTCTTTTTTTTTCCGCTGCGCTGGGAAAGCGGTTAATGCATGACGACGACTCTTCAAAGCCCTATACCTCTGACTCGGTTGCATTTCTCTCATCTTCTGCTTGTTCCCGGAGAAGAGAAAAGACGGTAGTCCTGAAGTTCGCAACGCTTATCAGCCGGTTGATGTAACCTACTTCGCATACAGATGCGATGGACTAGACACGAGGAGACGAAGTCTAGGGCTGGGGATTTCGGCGGATGAAGCTCGCAGAGTCATGGAGAGAACGAACCTCGTAACGAGACGAATAGTAAGTCGGATGTGGAGGATCTGCTTGATTTATATTGTGGCTGGTGTGAGATGTTGACTCGGGGTTCTGATGAGTCTGGAAGACTGGAGGGAGTCTGTCGTTCACGGACGACGTATCTCGGAGCTTGCATGCTGTGGTATTGGCCAAGACACTTGTCGGGTGGGTGACCCTGCTTGATGTATCAGACTCACGTTTAGCATCGTTGTATCAGGCGTAGAGGTGCGATAGTAAAAGACATGATGATATGGATGCGGACAAATACACGAGGAAGGAAGATACGATGCTGTGTTAGACGTTTTGATTGGTTTTCCAATAGGACAGTACGCAATTGATCCCTCATTGAATCCTCTCACATTGATGATCAATGATCATGGCACCCTTTTGCACCGAGTCTAGTTACCTCTGCTTCTCCCACCGTATGGGGATGAATATTGTACGTGCTTTCAATTCAGCAAACAATCAGTATTGTTACCGCTACTCGACTCCAGCAATGGTCGGACGGCCAATCTCGTGGCCTTCGCATCTTCCTTGGCCTTTCAGCAGATCCTACTGTACTTACCAATAGGCGTGTATGCGGAGTAGATAGAGATCCAGTGATTCGCGTTGACAGATGCAGTAGTCAGTCTCTCTCACGCTCTTCTCGCCGTAAAGTCTGATGTTCCCTGGCTTCTAAACCTAAGAGAGCTCGTCGTGCGCTAGATTTCAGGAAACAATTCGTGCTTTCCAGGTGTCTAACCTAAAAGCCACACCGTGATAAGGCCGTTCCTCTGGGCCTTGTACGGAGTAAGGATGAGAGGAAGTAATGGTGTGACGATCCTCAAGACGCGACTCAGAAGTCATACAGCCAGAACCAGACTGACACGACATTTCGATGTCAGGTCCCTTCTGCCGTTCGCCATGCATATACTTTTGTACGCCAAACGCTAGTTCGTTGGCTTGCACAGGGCAGAGAACATGCTTCTCCAACTTGCTCTGAACCTTGCCGTTGGTCCGCGGCCGGAAATTGTAGACGACGATAAAAGCATGACAACGCAATCTTGATTTCTAAAGAAGCCCTTAGCCTGGACTGAAGTGGACACTCGTACATACACTTTTCGCATGACCAGTCACAATGCAGATCGCAGTCAAGCGTGCAAGGTGTGTCGATTCGAGCAGAACGAAGCTTGCGAGTCACGAAGGTCAAAGTTAGGGCACGGAGACAAGTGGCGGCTGATGGGGATCGACAGGTTTCCCGGAGCGAGATCGTCTACCAAGACTTCCGGAGAGGGGTTGAGCACGATGCAATCGCCGGTTCGTCTCCGCGTGATTGAGGCTCAGTTTAGCTACACCTGCTTGCGAGGTGTTTCGGGTTCGTCATTGGCCAGGATGATTGATCAGCGACGACGAGCGGTTCGCGCGAACTGATCGCTTCTGGGGTACAAGCCGAATTTCAACCCAATCCGAACCACACGTCCGTAACTCAAAGATGGCCCTTCCTGCGGAACGTACATCACAGGAGAGGGAACGAGGATAGGTACTCGCACTTCGGTTACAGAAATATAGTTCAAAATAGAGACAGACGACATGCGAAGATTTCCAGCGAAGGATCTGGAGGAAGGATTGAAAGCTTCTCAAGGCAGGAACAGATAGCTTGGCCGAGCATCGAGACGAGGCTAGCCGACCGATGCTCAAAATCCGTTCTGCCGTCTAAGAAAAAAAGTAGCAAGTACTTTTGACTCGGAGCGTCCGCACGTTTTGTTGGGGATACGGACGTACTTGTGCATGCCGCAGCAGTTGGATTAACGATAGTTCGCTCACCGTGCGAACGATCGATTGAAGTGATGATGAGCTCCCCACTCTAATAGCATAACGGACAGTACTTCTAAGCGACGGCGATGCATGCGGTGCATACTTTGCTGAGATCGGAGTTTCGTACGACTCCCCGACGTACCTAAACAAACCTGTGGCGATGAGAAGCAGGCCTTCGCGATCTCTCCGGTCGCTCCGTATGAGCCACTAACCTGGTTGCCAGAAGGAACTCTAACATGTTCTGATGTACAGAAACTAGATACCTCTTACTCAGACACGGTTTGGCCTAAGCAACTGTTCGTCATCTCGGATCACTCGCCACATAGAGACTGCGGCCAGATGCGGCTGACAGCAGGCTGCGAATACTGTCAGTGTACACTACGAGGTACCCATCGTAGCAGCGACAAATCTGGGTATGTCATGACCGTGTGCAGGTGTGGTTGGGCATCAGCATGGAGAGATAGAGGGGAGTGAAAAGAGGCCTGTTGATTATCTATGCTAGATGACTGAAAACTGTCCGGTTCTTCTTCGCAACTCTGGGCGACATCATTTCCTGTTACTCCAAAGCCAATTCTGGGAGAGCTGGGCTCCGCTATTCAGCTTGCCTTGCAGGGCAGATACATGATAGGTCGCCGTCCCAGGTCTGACGAGTGTCCACAAATAGTCACAACAACGGTACTGCTCCAACACTCCCTTGTCCTGGTTCACAAAAACTAGAAGCCTTGGTGTGACCACGTTGTCCCATGCTCAGGTTGCGTAGATGGGACACTTTTGAGTTGATCCCAGGAGTTTCCGGTCCTGAATACGGAGTACGTCTAAAGATGTACTGAGCTCGACCGACTCGTGGTCTATGATACACACACTGTAGTCTGCGGTCGTCTGAACACACGTTTGGAGTTTGTAACCATTGCCAACATAGGTGTGTCGGATAGTCCTGTAGGTGGAAAACTGAATTTGACACTTGGTGCTTGGAGCTTGGGAAATGCGGCTATCCCCCAGGCTTCTTCGGATAGGTAGTCCAGTGCCTTGAAGCACATCGAGTCGAGTAAGGAAACAGGTTCCTTGTTCTTGGTATGCTGGGATGAAGTAAAAGCCAAGGTCTTAGGCCCTTTCAAATGATTCGGTCGTCCCTCCGTAGGATTGTTCATATACAGTTCAAGCCTTCGCACGATGCAGATAAGGTGCCGGTACAACAGTGTGCGTGGACCGAGTTAGATAGACGTTGTCATGAGATAAGACTGATCTTGGTCCACCATTAGAATTCTCCACTCGTGATCCCCAGATTCGAGCCGAGCCTTCAGTTGCCGACACACAAGTGGGAAGTGCATGAGGCAGCAATCTGGTCAACCACGGTAATCATCGGGCCGGGAAATGTATCGCTCAAGACTCAAGCAATTGATTGTTCCAGTCATGGTGGATGAGTGCAAAAGTGTTGAGGCCTGCGATGATTCATGATACCCGGAGGCTGACTCCGTGCCCTCCAACGGCAGATTCGAGCAGTGAGATCCAACAGTCAAAGATTGACTTGGCATTTTTGCGAGGCTGAACTTTAACGCTCTATCAGACAAACCACACATGGCTTCAGGGTTCCACTTCGCAGTACGCTCCGACACAAGTTAGAAGGCGGCGTAAATACACATCGTTGGCAAAAGTCTGAGTTTTCGCGTTGTTTCCGACCTTTAAGGTTAGCTGGTACAGAACGAGTGGCTTCCACGTGCAATTTCACACGCCCTACGAAGTTCTATCTGATAAATCCGGAAGCCGAACGGCGTCATGGCTGCAAGAACCTACAGTGTAGTATTTGTAGTATTTGAGTTTCAAGTCTACCCTACACATAACTAAACGTAAACACGACTTTGCAGATGAACGGAGGGGAGGGTATGCCAAGTAGAGGATCATGAAAAGCATGAATAACTCTTAAACAAGAAATTGAAAGACCTGAATTCGTAGAGTCGTGTCAGCGGTGTATCTAGAGTTCGACTCTTCACTGGTACCTAGGTGTTATTGCAAATCATCAATAGGCGCTGTATCGCGACATCACCGAAAGGAGTGGATATAAGCTGTAGAAACTTGGCAGGAAGCCACACTGGAACATGATGAGTAAACAGCCGCGAAATTGTGATTGCAAGAACGATTTTTGGCGAACCTGTCCCCTAAAATCGGCAGTTACGTTTATAAGCGGGTAGGGCGTCTGCTCCTGGAATGCCGGGACTGCGAAGCATGCCTTCCGCACGTTTTACAACAATTCGCGGCTCAGGCTCGCAAGGAAACATGATGGCCAAGACAATCACGCTGCTCAAGATAGGCACTGTGCGCTAGAGAAGGGGTACACAAATCTGGGACGGAACATGAGTCGTTGCGACTTCTCAGGTCCGTCTGTCCAGATGTGCGAGAACAAGGTTCAAGACGAGTCAGCAATTGTTGCGAACAAGTCCACATGTGTACAATCGAGGCGCGAACGCATCAGCCACGCCCAGCTTGCGCCGTGACTCGCTGTACAAAATGAGCATAGGTGTCCCAATGTGTTCCATCGCTTTGATGGTGACAGCGGCATGGCGTCCTCTCACCGAGGAATTACTGCTCCGTCGCTGCTTATTTGCTAAATATGCCATGGCTCTTCATGTTTCAGGGCCGTTGCCAATATTCAAGTGTTCCACGTCCTTACCACGCATTTTCCACGTGCGGTTGTAGCAAAGAATTTGGAACTCAACCTTATCGTTGAGAGACATCGGTCTCCATCTCATACTCGGTCACTGGTGAGCCCTCGTCTGGTTGACTATTCGTGCGCTGCGACTGTGAAGATGAAACGCTCGCGGCATGTAAGGTTTCCCCTCGCTTCTACTTGCACATACGAACACGAAATCCGCGGAGCGCTATTCACATCATCATTCATCCGTGACACCTTTATCCATACTTTTTCCTCAAAACGCCTCGAAACCCTCGTAGGGCAAGAACGCCTTGTGCTCGTTCTGTAAGTGTTCTAGATCATACATTGACAGCAGACGTTCCCTTGCATGCAAAAGTTATCAATAATCAAAAATAGGCGTCTGAATTGAATCACGAACGACTGGCGACATTGAAGCAGCTTGTATTTTGTTTGGAGACGTTGCGCAAGCCTCCTGATGAGACAGCAAGGTTGATTGATAATCTACGAGTAGCTTTGTGATAATAGCCCAACACTCGCTGGATGCAGCCAGGCTTGAATTGCTTGAAAGGTGCCGGGTCCTCGCGTCCTCGAGTTAGAGTTCGGAGAATTCACACCACATTCCATGATGATAATTGTTTACCTCGATACTTGATGTCTGACACGATGCAAGGCTTAGAACTCCTCATCGCTGCCGAATTCATCGATGACGTCGAAATTGCCAATTTCAACTCTCTCCGGTCGCACGATGACACCACAATTGGCACCGCATTGGAAGTAGCGAGTGCCTTTGACAGTGCCATCGTTCTTGCCAGTAGGTTCGTCTAAAGCTATGCCGATCCAAGCTCCGATACCAGGAATCTCAGGAACTGCGCCAACAAACTTGACAGTTCCACGACGCTCGATTGAGCTTTCGGTCTGATTTGCAGCGAGTAGGCGACAACGTGCATTCAGCTTGATTCCTAAGGCCAAGCATTAGCAGATATTATCAATCAAATGCGTAGCAGGGGTCCAATGATTTACCTCTTTCTTCAATCTCTCTCTCGATGCCGGCGACCTTCTGCTGTTCGATGCTTGGGGCATTAGGGTCGAATCGGCCTAGCTGATGTGTCTTCTTCCAATGCAGAACGCTATCAGTTCTGCTCTCATATTCATCTGGCGGCATCTCATATTTTTCAATCGATGACACATCTGTGTAGTTGGTGCGGAGTCCTGCTGGGCGAGTGTCTGCTACCTTGACAAATAATCAGCAAAGATCAACATTGTTTTGGGCCATTCTTGTTGCATTGGCGTCGTATCTAACATTTCTCCACCAGGTTGGGCCCTCATTTTACGATCGCATCCGACAGAGCAACATGCGGAGAAAGACCGCAGTCGAGACCACTGATATGTCTGTGCCCAAACCCATCCATATTCCAATGAACCGGTTTAGTAGTGTACAGCAGATGATGGTGCGGGTCTAAGCAAATACCAATATGCAGGGCTTACGGTGATGCAGCCGTGTTGCTCTCAGATCCGGATCGATGAATATTTGAACGTTTCCAAAGGAGTTGAATTGACGGCGTGGGACTAAGGAAGACGGAGGCTCGTCGGACTGTACGGACGCTCGAGCGTCCAAATCAGGAGATCCACGTACCTTTCCCGGCAGTGCTTGCTCGGCACATACAATAGATGAAACAACTGAAATGATTGACTTACATGAAGTTCTGCGTAGCTTTGTAAAGTGAAAGCGGCGAGTTGTGTGTTGTCTTCGTTGACTATTTGAAGGTTCTGGTCAGGCCAAGAAGCGACCTTCAAGACTAGTCTCTGTGATGAAGCTGGGATGCCTGTGATAGGTTCCAAGCGCCCTTTCAGTTGAGCAATAGTCCAAGCAGGTGAGATGCGTCGTTCGGATTGGGCATTATCCGAGATGATGATAATGGGTACATCACTCGCTGCTGCCATTGCATTCAGACCAACGTGGTGTTCTAGGTTCGATCCGATGTGGACAGGTTTTGTTGTGTGCTCACAGGGAACAGTTGGAGCAAGGCTTGATGGCGATGGCTATCCGAGTGCTGCGGAAGTGACTGCCGTAAAGCAGCAAGCGAGCGTGAGTAAGAGCACGAACGATGGGGACGCAGCTGAGGCTCTCTAGTGAGCGTTGGCAATTGCGGATGTGGTTAGTGTTCAGGATTCTCGATTGAAGCTGGGCATGCTGAAATGCGCAGTTGGAGCAAAAGCGACTACTGTTTTCTCTCTCGGCTTTGACCGCGTAGGCGCGTGTCCGCCTTGGCAGCTGACCTTTGGTCATGACCGTCTAAGCGTTTGTTAAATCCGCGAGGAAAGGCAAACTCGACTGAAAGCCCAAATTCTTTTGGCAGCGCTTTTTTGCCAGAAGCAGTATGGTTAGAACCCCGAATTTCGTTAAACGAACATGAACCTCACTGCACCGAGGACGAACGGGCGCAGGCAGTGCGGCCAGACTAGTCCATCCTCAGGTGCAGCTCACCTGGATGCAAACTTTTACCGCTCTTTACTCTGCGGAATCATCTGCTGTTTGTCTATGACATACATGCCGACAGACAAGCCAGCATTGAGCAGCTTGGCCTGGTTGGTTGGGGTTTGTTGTTCAGGAGCAGCCATGAGCCGAAACATCTCGGAAGTCTGTGCCAAGGCAGGTGCACTGAACAGCGGCCCCGTGCTTTGGCGCGGATATGCCAGTCATCACTTGCATCGAACATGCAGTTTTATATTACCAGTGGGGTCTACAAGGCTGCAAGTCCTTCACACCGCTAGAATTCCTGCATCAAGGAGTCAAACACCTTTATTCCACACGTCCGCCTGCCACAGATACAGGTTGGTCTGTCTCTTTTTCGGATTCCAGGCTCGGAGTAGGCGCCAGGGCGATCGCTGTCTGGAGAGCAAGCCTATCGCGCTTGGAACTACTACGTTTTCAAACCGGCTAGGAACAAAGTTACCACGTACAAGCATGAATTCAAAGCTCTGCTTTCTTTTCCATCGTTTGCAGTTGCCTTCGGCAACACACACGTCTGCATCATGTTCGACCACAACCTCTTTTTATGTCCGGGTGAGACCTTAATGGGACATCTCTCGGCTACGATTGTGTCCGTTCCAGCATGCAGAATGACAAAGCCCCGCAGATCACAGTTCGTCTCAATTCTCGACCCCTGTATCCATTGTGGCTTCATGCGGCTCCCTCACTCTGCGCTCACCGCTCGTGGGAGACTGCATGGATCTCAACAACGTGTGGACAAAACAATACTCGTGATTGTTGTGATGCGCTACCGATCATGCGGCCTTGGAATTGCTATCCCAATTGCCGGCAAGAGGAAACGGGTGTAGGAAAGCGTTGAAGCAATTGCGCAAAATATCCACTTGTACTCTAGAAACGTTTCGGCCACACAGGCACAACTCAGAGAAGCCTCATCGACCGCATTAAAGGAAAAGCAAATCACCACTCGCCTCGGTGCATGAGCTAACCTAGAGAGCACATCCTCGGTCAGCCGTTCGCGAATGGCTTCAGCGCTAAGCCCTGGCTCCCAATCTCACCCTCGAGCGCATGCTGTGGCGCAACCGTCCTGTCACGACTCGCGCGCCCAATTGTAGCCAAGGGAGCGCCAGTCCGTACGCCCATACCAAGCAGGATCCGCATGTTCGCAACACCGAGCTTGATCTCCTTCCTTACCTTAGTGCACCGGTTTCCGCCATTGGTTGACAGTTGTTTCATCCCTTGCTCTGGATGTCTGATGGTTCTCGACTCGCATGTACATCTTACAGCCGGGCAGGGGCTACTTTATTCATATAGACTCGTCATGCTGCGCAGCCTCTCGGGGTACATCCGTGTCTGGCGTTGATTTCTACGCACGAGAAAAACTCTAACCACCTCTGTTCTTTTTCGATTGCACTAAAAAACTCCTACTCGAAACTTCCCCACTCAAGGCGACATACGGCTTCTGATGTCAGCCGAGTCACGCCCATAACTTTATCACAGCCCTTTAGGCGATCTGTTGGAGTCATTTCCAGACTATCCCGTCCCTGTTCTCTAATAAACTCCGCCGTGCCCCGACCTTCTCTTGTCTCGCACCACCAACGCCCCTACCTGCCGATCAAAACCGAGCTCAGGACCGATCTGCCGGGCACGCGACTCGCAAGATTTGGTAGCACTGAACTCGTTTCTCGGAACCCAGGTTATATAACAGGGTCGCACAACTCACCGCAAGCATTTGCTTCGGCTCATCCTCATATAAACATCCTCCCTCGCACAGAGTCATACCTTCCCCTTCCCATCTCTACTCACCTTAACTCAACACCTTTACCACCTTAGCATATCCATCCTCTATGCTTGCTCTGAAGCCTTCAAGTGCTTTCAAGATGGACATCTCCTCCCTACTAGAGGGATCTAGAGATCCTCCTGCCCGCTCGCCGGGTTCGATCTCCCGCTATCCTTCCAACAACTCCTTGCCCAGACTTGATATGGACTCTGGATACATTCACAACACACAGCAGCAACAACAACAACAACCCAACTTGATGCCTCTTCAGCCGAGCATCCAGCAGTCGTTACCAACTCGCTTCCAACCACCTTCATTCTCATCACAAGGTTTCAACCCTCAGTTGCCTCCTTACCATCAACAACAAAGCTTTGGTCAGCTTCCTCCCATCACAACTCAGGATCAAAGGCTGCCTCCACCACCCGTCAACGGATACACGGCCAATGGCCCTGTTAACAAGCGATTGGCGCCCTCCGGACCCCACCCTTCCGAGTCTCCAGCCAAGAAGAAGCAGTCCAAATGGAGCCCTGAAGAGGATGCCGCCATCATTGAGCTCCGTGGTAACGGCATGAAATGGGAAGATATCTCCAAGCACTTGCCTGGTCGCAGTGCTATCAGCTGCAGGCTGCGTTTCCAGAACTACCTCGAGCGACGTTCTGAGTGGGATGACGAGAAGAAGAACAAGCTTGCTCGTCTTTACGAAAGGTGCGTTCACTGTTGATATCCAACCGAAAACAATATGCTGACTCAAATTTCAGGTTCAAGAAGGATATGTGGGAGAAGATTGCCAAAGAAATGGCCTTGCCATGGCGAGCTGCCGAGGCAATGCACTGGCAAATCGGTGAAGTCGAAATGGCCAGTCGCGCCAATGTTCCCGTCTTCCATCTCGCTGGCTCAGCCTCGCAATCTCAGACAAATGCCTCTAGAGCACAACATTACTACTCGGCGTCAAGTTCAACATCGGCATCTGCTGGTCCTGGTGAACCCCGCAGTAACAGTACCTCGCCCACGTCGGCGCACAGCCACTACCAGCTTCCTTACACTTTCGCCCAACAAACTCACAACCACACCCTGCCACAGATGGTCCAACCACAACCTCTTTCTCCTGGAAGTGTAAGGTCTCGTAGGAACAGTGCAGCCTCGCTCAATGGTGCAGATATCAGAAACCGTGCCGACAGTGCACGCGATTCTGTTATTCCGCAGCCACGATCAACTCTTGAACCCATCCGACAGCAAATTCACAAGCGCTACGTTTCTCCTTTTGCCGACAAAGTCTCGGACAGCGAAACGAACTGAGATGTTATCTCATGAGTCTTTCATCTTCACGGGAGAAAAACAGTATTCCATGATATTCTGGTATTCCTGCATTTTTTTTTTAATAGCACAGATGGGCGCAAAGATGTTGCCCAATATACACGACAGGCGCTGTTCTTGATTTTCCTTTCTCATTTTCATCATCATGGCATATACATTTGTTCGGCGCGGCATTTATTAGGATGTTTTTCAATTGTTCTGTACAACAACGATCGGTTCAGGCTCGGAGTCAACATTGGATCGCCAAAAGAAAGGCGTACGGAAAGAAAGGTTATTCTCAATCGTTTGTCAATCAATGGTCAACCACCATCTCAAATCACAACGCGGAGCTCATTTCTCCTTCCATCATTGTTCAATACCTCCCGTGCGAATTGAGGTTATTCATCATGCAGATACGCTAGACCAGGGCCCTGTCGGGTTGTCAAAACTCCGCCACTGCTTTATCTTAGATGCTCGATGTACACGAGTACGCAACTAGTCAAGCAATGTCTGCATTCAGCTCTGACCTCACTATTAGACATCGGCTGCAAGTCCGAAGCCCAAGACTCTAAATGGTGAGTCGTCAATCCCTTACTAACAACTAGCACAGCGTCTAGCTGGAGGATGCATATACATAGCCCTGGAAAACTGCTCGGTGTGAGGTCCGAGATGGAGCAGAAACCATAACGGGAGTTATGTCCTGCTTCGCTGGTTGTGCCAATATTTTGCAAGACACGGTATTTGCGACATATGAATCGAGCCGACCTTCGTTATGGGTCGTTTCCATTCTTAATGACCTTTTTACTTCGGGAAGCCGACAGGAGCCGCACTCGTCACGCCCGTGTCTTGGCGCTAAGCCCCGACGTGCAACCTTCCTCGCCTTCCTGAGGGCTTGTATGGTCTTGGATTCTTGACCTCGATACCTAATTTATACAGCAACAGACGCGTCTCGGCCTCCGCAAAGTATGCCGACCCTCTCGGTTGTAAACTTCAACATAGTCTGTGCCACACTCGGAGGCTTCATCACTCTCTTCGGACTTGTGTCGTATCTTCTCAAGGAAAAATACTACTTGTCAGAGGCTCGTGAGTGTCTCCCATACCCATCGTCACAGGAGGTGCCGCGTTAACAAGAACTGTCAAGTAATTTCCCTGATCGGAGGTCTTATCTTCTCTCCCCATGCAGCCAACCTCATCCGTCCGCTCGACTATGCACAAGGCAATGCAGAGGACCTCGAGACGATAACCCTCTACTTTACTAGATTGGTTTTGGGCGTACAGCTGGTCTTGGCCGGTGTTCAGCTGCCCAGTAAGTATCTCAAGCAAGAATGGAGACCTTTGGCGCTACTTCTGGGACCTGGAATGTGTGTCATGTGGATAGTCACTAGCCTCCTTGTCTGGGCTCTGGTTCCCGATATCAACTTTCTGTTCGCACTTGCCATAGGAGCATGTGTCACTCCTACCGATCCTGTTTTGAGTAACAGCATTGTCAAAGGCAAATTTGCAGACAAGAATATCCCTCGAGACCTACAGAGAATCATCATC
>Ga0068631_100664_pt1 | contig 13435 bp, 10 predicted proteins | sample InSIn5gowninarea_2_FD_77434 | JGI IMG/M metagenome (GOLD analysis project Ga0068631, IMG submission 77434) | Clean room microbial communities from NASA Spacecraft Assembly Facility at Jet Propulsion Laboratory, Pasadena, California, USA -... ...
GAGTGTACAGCGACCCTACATGTAAGGTCTGACGCTCCATCTCGAATCCGTCTGACTCCGCAAGGGGCCGCAAATGTGGTATGCGGGCAGCGAGATCCAATGCGCACCGTAATGCGCCGTATTGCACTCTTCGGCCCCAGTTCAAACTCATGCTCTGCACCTTCATGTCCTCCAGTCGTCGCTGCTGCGAAAGGTACAGAGTCGCGTGGTCGCCATCGCTCGTCATGCGGAGGCATGGAAACTCTTTTTTACGTAACGTTTTGACGGTGTTTCCGAGGGTCCGTTATGGCCGGATGCTGTACTGTATGACCTCGCGCGAGCGACTGTGGACTATGTGCATCCATAGAGGCGTCCGTAGCACGTTGCAAAGGGTGAACAGGTTCAGGACGAGGTGAAGTTGTGAAGGGAAAGTATTCTGATAAGGAAGGCACGCTAGGCCAGTCGGAGATTTTAGTATAAAGTGCTTGCCGGAGATGCGTGAAGCATCGTCTTGGCAAGCGCGTCTCCTGTCGCGTGGTGAGCTTTGATGTTGCGATCCAGAAGACAGATGACGAAACGATAACAGTACGCCATGCCCAAGCGAAGAGCGGAGGAGGCTGCTGTCGACGACGACCCAACACCTCGCAAGACACGGAGAGGCACACGAGGGGATGCTGTGCCAGCAACAAGTCCGCAGGTCACGCCAGCTGGAACGCCTTCAGGCCGCAAGTCGATCCTGCGCGGAACGCCGAGCAAGCTCAATGGCATCGCGAGCCTGGACCCAACGCCGAAGTCGCTCAGGAAGGTTCTCTTCACCACTCCGCTGAAGCCTGACGAGGAGGTTGAGCGGGTCGACGAAGAGACACCGACAGCTGTGCGCAATGACCGCTCGGCGCGTAGGAAGAGCCAGCGGATATTGCAGAGCAAGGAGGGCAGCGAGGATGAGGATGTGCAGGCCGACGAGGAGATAGCGCAGCAGATCCTTGACGAAGATGCTTCCGAGGAGGACGACGAGGATGAGGAAGCCACCGCTCTTGCCGAACCAGCATCTACGGTGGACACGCCGACGAAGAGCGGGAAGCTCAGAGGCAGACCGAAAGGCCGGCGGCGCGATCGTACACCCTCTCCACCACCTGACCTCCCGCCGCATGAGCTGTACTTCTTCCAGAACCGCGCAGGCGGCAATAAGACGTCCGCCAACACGCTACCCTCACATCTCCTTCTCGGACATGACGACTACTTCGCTCAGATCGATACCTACAAGGACCCACATGCAGCGGATATCGAGCGACTGAAGCGCTTGCACAAGCGTAGCTTCGACCAATGGATGTTTGAGCTGGAGGAAGGGTTCAACATCTGCTTATATGGTTATGGCTCGAAGCGTGAGCTGGTCATGGAGTTTGCGATGTACATGTATGCACAGAGAGGGGAGGTGGAGGTCACACAGCTCACGCCAGAGCTGGAGAAGACGAAGCCAAACATCATCGTGGTGAATGGGTACACGCCAGGCTTGACAATACGCGATATACTTATCACGGTGAGCAACGTGATTTGCAGGAAGGAGGTCAAGGTACCTGCGCAGCCTGCAGCCATGCTTGACCTCATCATGTCTACGCTTGATTACGTCCGGAGCCCGATGGTCACTCTCATCATCCACTCGCTCGACCACGCCAACCTCCGCAAAGGCAATGCACAAGCGATCATTGCGAGACTGGCGTCGCATCCGGCTATCTCACTCCTGGCGACTTGCGATACGCCGAACTTTCCTCTGCTTTGGGACGTCTCGCTGACGCGGCAGCTACGCTTTCTGTACCACGATGCTACAACGTTCCAACCGTACCGTGTCGAGATCGATGTGGTGGAAGAGGTGAATGCGTTGCTTGGCCGAAGCAGGCGGAGACTGGGTGGCAAGGATGGCGTGGCGTACGTATTGAAGAGCTTGCCGGAAAACGCACGGAATCTGTTCAGGATACTGGTCGCCGAACAGCTTGCCCTAGCCGACACCGAACCCGCGACCGCACACGGCGCCGTCACTTCAGACGATGAGCTTGATCCTGACGACATCCTCGGTGCTTCTGACGACGAGGCTGCGCTGGCTGAAGAGCAGAACACGCCCTCTCGTCGCGCCCACGGACGAGGCCGGCCCGCCAAGAAAGCGAAGGCACGGCCAGTCGCTCGAGCACCGGTTGTGTCGGTGATGGAAGGCGTGGAGTACCGCACGCTGTACCACAAGGCAGTCGAGGAGTTCGTGTGCTCGAGCGAGCTGAACTTCCGCACGCTGCTGAAGGAGTTCCATGATCATCAGATGGTTGAGAGCAGGCGGGATGCAGCGGGTACGGAGCGGTTGAGCGTGCCTATGGGAAGGGAGGAGTTGGAGGCGGTGCTTGAGGAGCTAGTGTAGGCTGGATAGCACATGTGAAGGAGAGTTCTGGTCGGCGCTGGATCTACCTCGTCTGACGTTGGCACAAGATGAGCCCAGTCTCAAGACCATTGCACAAGCACGTGCGCACGTGGATCGTCCGTGATGGCAGGAGCGAGCAGCGGGTTCCTGCATGTGACAGACTGCTCGGTACCGCTGGCCGGGACGCTAGCGGATTGGCCAATGCGTGCCACGGCAAACTTCAGCACTCCCAGATGAAAGACCTCACCGCCTCCTCTCAGGTCAAGAAGCCCAGGCGAATACTGCAGACGAAGTTACAAGCATAGGTATCTGGTAGGTCTCACACAACCTGGAAGGTGTTCAGAACCGTCATGTCCAGAGGCTGACTTGAACCTGCCGAAGCCGAAAGCTCTGGCACGTGCTGCGCGATTCGTGCCTGCCGTTTTGTCTGAAGGCGGGGCGAACCCCACCTTTTCGCACGGACGCGACCTTTCCGACAACGACGCGTCTTCCCAGAACATTCGAAAACCTGCACATCAACACCAACACCTCCCAAGACGAGCACAGCATCCAGACCAAGCTGCCGGGAAGGCACATCTGCCTTGCATGGCTTACATGCCGCCATTCGGAATGGAGGGCATGGACGCCCCTCTAGGTTCATTCAACTACCCGTTTGTTCAACCCGGAGACACATTCACAAGCCAATCCGGCAACAATTACTTCGCGAATCACTCGGTCCATCCTCAGTCCCTTGATTCGCGGTCGATCAATCCTCAGTCGCTCAATCTTCAGCAGCTGCACGAGCCTCAGTCTTTCGCCGCTCACCTGGCGGCTCAGTCAAACACTGCGGTACCGACTCCGGAGGCAGGCGATCACTTGAACTTCGACTTACAGACTCGCCTGCTCCCACAACAACATCCGGAGAACGTGGTCGCGCCGTCTGTCGCAGCACCACCAGCCATTACCGGACTCGACGGAGCTCACGACCCGGCGCCAAGCATTGTGGAGGCAAACGGAGACTCTACGATGGCGAAGAACGCCGCTGCTCCCACAGTTCGAGAAACTATCGAGCGAGTCAACAGCGCCATGCCGTACGGTGGCATCGCCGAGCGCCTGAAAACGCTGCGGCGTTCATCTACTAGGCAGGTCGGCCCAGTCGACATCGCGCCTCCAACTCCAGCCTCAAATGGTAGCGAGACGCCTGCATCCATGTCCCAGCCGGCCAAGCGGGCGATCAAGCGCGCCGCTGGTGCAGCGAAGGGCGCGACAACCCCGAAGAAAGGTCATAACGGGACCACTCCAAAGGATCGGCTCAAGCAGACGCCCAAGGCTATCAAGGCACGTGCATACCGCGCGGAGCAAGCGGTCCTTGCTGGACGGCAACCAGGTCACCTGCCGTCACCGGCAGTCTCCACGGCGACAGCAATGACAGACACCCAGCGCCGAGTGGCCGGCGAGTTCAGCAGATCCCTTGGTCTTGCGAACTCTGCGCCACCGGTCGTGACACCTGCCAAGAGAGGCGCGGCTTACAGCGACGGCGAGACCAGAGCCTCGAAGCGTCTCCGCGCCGCGTCTACACCGGGGCACCTGGATAGCACTTCTGAGACGATGGAAGCTTCACGCGAGGCGACGCCCGACGCAGACATGGCCGATGTCGAGCAGGCGGTGAATGCGAAAACGACCCAGGCCATCAGTCTAGAGAAGATTCGCAAGTACAGCAAGCCGGGAGAGAATCTCAATTGGATCACGGAGAAGGACACGACCAAGCGTCAGCAGATGCAGAGTGAGATCAAGAGACGTCAGCTCCAAGAGGCGCGTGATACGAAGCGTGCTGAAGAAGAGCGGAAGAAGCAGCAGCAGACCGTACGTCAAAGACGCCCTAGTGTTGAGCAGCCGCAGGTCGAGCAATCTACGAAGGGAGCTAGCAGTCGTCTTAGCCAGCCGCAAAAGCAACTTGCGCCTCCACCACCAGCTTCCTCCACCGTGCCTGGACCGCTTCCTCACACGCCATCCTCCGCAAGTGGAAGTGACTTTCAAGGCGCCCTCTATCTTGACCACAAGTTCGAGCTCGTGGGAGCTCGAGAGCTCAGCGAGACATCCTTGGCGGCCATTCAGAGGTACAGCAACCCCGGCGAAGACTTGAATTGGACCACGGTTGATGATCCCGCCCAGCGGGTATCGCGGAGGACTACCGTTACCAATCGCAGGTCCTACATGTCGCGATACGGCAAGGCGTGGCTTCCTGGTGGACATTCATCCAACAAGCCTGCCAGGATGGAAGGCGCGGAGCAAGAGCGCCTCGACCAGGCCTACAAGCTTGAGCCGCTCAACGCGGAGGAGCTCAGCGAGGCGACGTTGGAGTTGATCAAGAGGTACAGCAACCCGGGTGAAGATCTAGACTGGACGAAGGTGCAGGATCCGAGGGAGCGTGACAGTAGGAGGAAAGCTGTAACCAACCGTAGGTCCAACAGCTCACGGCATGGGAAGGTGTGGGCGCCTAGCACCCGCAAAGTCCCTCATCCTAAGACTGGCAGGGCGGTGTCAGCGAGCTCCTTGGCGGACATTGACAAGTACAGTCGCGATGGTGAGGACCTTGACTGGACCAAGGTCAAGGATGCCAAGAAGCGTAGGCAGCTTCAGGATCGCATCGCGGCGTTGAAGGCGCTGGATCCGGAGGTGTCTATGGCGCCGAAGAGCAAGAAAGGCAAGAGCAGCAGCAAGACCCGTCACATTGATCCACAAAGCCTAGCAGACATTTCCAAGTACAGCACGGAAGCCCAGGATCTGGACTGGACCAAGGTGGACGACCAAAAGCAGCGCCAAGCACTTCAGAGCATCATCCGCAATAAGAAACGGAGCGACCCGAGTGCCGTGAGAATCCGCGCTCCTTACAAGCCAAGGAAGACGGTTGGCACCAACGGTCTACTTGGCGACGAGACCGATGCCGAGACCGACGCTGAGGATTCCGACGCTGTTGTCGATGAACATGCCGAGGAGGACGACGCTGACGATGAGGAGATGGAGGACGCTGACATCGAAGAGGCAGATGCTGCAGACCAAGCTCGCGTGCTGACTGTCACTGACTCCCGTGGGCGCCCTATCAATGCACAGAGTGCTGCAGACATCGCCAAGTACACGCGGGAGGGCGAAAACCTGGACTGGCTCAAATGCAATGACCGCGATGAGCGTCGGCGGATGCAGAACATCCTCGCCACCAGAAAAGCGCGTGATCCGGATGCTGTGAAGATTCACTCGGTGACGCGGAAGCTAAGAAAGGTCACCGCTGCCGCAAGCACCACACATGTCGACGACGAGCCGGAGCAAACCCAAGTGGAAGACGAAGGGAACGCCGAAGACGAAGATATCGCCGCGGGTCAGGCCAGTGGCGGTCATATCGCCATGGACCCTCGCGGGCGCCCGATCAATCAGCAGAGCCTCGCGGACATCGTCAAGTACACCCGTTCCGGTGAAGACCTCGACTGGACAAAGGTCACCGATTCTGTCGAGCGCGTGAGACTGCAGAATCTCATTTCTGGCAGAAAGAAGAACGATCGCTCCAGGGTCCTCATCAAGAAGAGGCTCGGTGGCAAGGCCCATGGCCTTCGATCAACGCCGGCTGACGATCAGGACGGCTCGGTCCTGGATGAGGATGCCGATGCGGCTGCCGACGAGAGCGACGAAAATGGTCACTCCGACAATTCCGAAGGCTCCGACGAAGTGATGGACGGCAGACCCGTCACACGTGATGCTGCGTTCTCCGACCGCCCTGATCTTCTCGACATTGACTTCAGGGACGATAGCTTCGGCGACGATGATTTCGTGGAGAGCCTGAAGCGTATCTTGGTCACGAAGAGCAGAGGCAGGTCTGGCTTCTATGCCAAGCAGTGCAGCCGCATCCTGACCTTGCTCAACACGGCTACGCCCCCGGTGTCCGGCGAAGCTCTTTTCTTAGCCACCGGCGAGCAGGCTGCGAGGTACCTGGCACCAAACCACTACTTCCCGGGTCCTATGTTCCTCCAGGGCCAGCAGCCGATGCCGCTGGTTACGCAAGAGCAATTCCTTGCGGAGCAATACCTCGATTCGGTCAAAGTCATGGTACAAGACCCAGCGATGAAGGTCACCAAGAAGGAGCCGCACGTAAGATCCGTCAGGATGGGTGAGGTGAAGGCGCGCTTCGCTAAGCCGGTGGAAGGCATGCCCTGGAACATGCTTGAGCTTGCCGCTCACCGCGAGGATGGCTTGCGTCCGGCATTCCTCAACAACGAGGACTGCAGCTTGCTCATGAAACTGAAGCTCCCGTCTTCCGGTCAGGCAGCTGGCCGTCCCGGCTATACGGAGGGTTTCAAAGAGATTGAGAAATGGACGCTTTGCGCTCAGGCCGGTGCGCTCACGGAGCCGCACCAAGACAGTCACGGCTACAGCACGTACATCACCGTCAACGAGGGCACCGTGGGCTTCGGCTGGCTGTCTAATCCGACTGCCGAGGAGCGCAAGGCTTGGGCCGCGAGCCACGACGGCTTCATCGGCGGTCGCTGGCGCTACGTGCTCATGCGCGCTGGCACCACTGTCTACTTCCCAGCCGGCACGGTACACTTCGTCTTCCGTCACCCAGACGCTGGCAACACGCTGGCATTCGGCGGCCACGTGCTCCGGTGCTCGCAGATCGTGCGCTGGATCAATGTCCTGCTTGACGAGCAGATGCAGCCAAACATCACGAACGAGGATCTGAGCGTTTCCGCGCCGGGATACCTCAATCGGGTGGAGAAGTTCGTGAGGCAGGCACAGAAGACCGGCAAGGAGGAGATGTGGGGCGGGAAGGAGGACGTTGAGGAGTTCTTGAGGTTGAAGAAGCTGTTCACGGCGCAGGCCGCAGAGATTGCCAAGAACTTGAAGTAGGCTGGGAAGAAGGGTTGAGTGCGTGAAAGCGAAACAATAACGATATTACTACCACGAGAGATGACCATTGGTGCGGGACAAGGCGTTCACGGGCTTACGGGCTCTGGCTTCGGACGTCATCGGCTGGCAGGCAGACACGGTAGATGAGGCGATCCGCCTGCGGACAAACCGGCCGGCCCACGTCTCAATGAATGATTCAGGAATGACGAGCATGATTTCAGTGCGAGATGGCTACTTTACCTAGCTAGCGATACCTTGTATGATACCAACGAGCTCATGCCATCTCCCAGTCGCTGCTTTCCGTACTTGACATATAGTCGCGGCAGTAGCTGCTTCCCATGCTGCCACCGCACTGCTCCCAGTCTCTGCCCGATGAACTCATGTCGTATACGCTCCAGTCTTTGCTCTCCATACTTGCACCATCTTCGGTATCAGTTGCGCTTGTCAACCCCAGATAGTCAGCTAAAGACACCGTCACCGTGCCCGGGTCTTCCGGCCTCAATGTCGCTGGCGGCCACAACTCCCAGTCGTCTCTCCCCTCTCGGCAGACCCGCCGCCGCTCCCCATCAATCTCCACATGCCCAACAACGACGAACGCTTCCCTTTCTAGCGTGATGATATGCAAGCACGTCTCTCCGGGCCGGGCGTCGCACTCCTGCAAGCCGTGCTGCCAGACGTCCTCGCGTCGTTCGAAGTGCTGCCGGGAGCTTGTGAGATCCTCGTTGAGGACCAGGCGCTTGAGCTGCACATCTGGTGATCCATAAAAGCGTGAAAGATCGCCGCCGGAGGCAAGATACTGCAGGTTTGGATCGCTGCCCTCATGTCGAGCAAACTCCATTTCCCGATGCCTATACATCCTCTTCGCCTTCCGCTTGATGCACCCCAAACACTTCGGCCAGCGGAAATGCGGCATCCCTGGTACTTGATGGCCGCCGTAGTACAGAGAAGAGCAGTGGATGCGCGAATGGAGCCACAGGGTCCGCTTGCTCACTGGGCGGGTCTCTGTGACGGTGCGGTCCTCGGGCCACAGTGTCCATTTTGGCTTGGGCTTCTCAGTCAGTGTGCGATACATATCGGGCCAGTACATCTGGTGATCGAGGATAAGATGATGCAGAGCGGCGGTCTCACGGGTAGAGACGGCCGTGTAGCCGGGGTATCTGTGTTTGTGGGCACGGATACGTTGCTGCGCTTTGGAGACAGAGCGGAAGTCGCGGAGGTGATTGTCCGGGTCACGGCCCGCAAACAAGTGGCCATAAACGTCGCGGCGTGTGTCAAAGTCGTAATCGTGCTAGAAATCTAGGGTGAGCATGTATATAGTAGACGCAGGCGAGATGGACAGAGAAGCAACGGAGCAGAACTCAGACATCGCAGGGCTCTCTGTGGAACGAGGTAAGGCAAAGCAGCCTTACACGTCTCTGCCTTTGCGTGTAGAGTTTCGGTGATGCTAGGAGAAGGCACATAGGGGGCGAACATACTGTTTAGTCATTAGCATAGCGTTTCGTACATTTGTGTCGTTGGTTTAGGGATCTTACCCTCGAGCCCGAGCTCCGGATAGACGCCATAGCAAGATTCCGCAGCCAGCTCGTGTGCGCGCAAGGAGTCCAGCCATCGCCCGTACCTTCGGGAACCCCACCCGGAAGACGGGCAGCCGGATGCCCAGCCGGATCGGAACGAGAAATTGGACGTTGTTTCGTCGGATGGCTCTGGGACCTGGTAAGCTCTCGACGACTCCGCGACGCGCAGGGCCTCTGCGGCTTCGTCGGTGGCTATAGCTTGGGTCTGTAGTACTCTGGGGACCCAGTCGACTGGCTTGACAGGCGACGGGTTAGCACCATGGTGACCACGGCGGTTACGATTCAAGGCGTCTGCGTAAGATAGCTTCGGGTCCGGACGGAAAAAGGAGACTTGGTACCAGTTGTCCTGGATAGCCGGAACCCCATCTCCGGGATGCGGTTCGGTGGTGCTGGGTAGGCTGTTGAGCCAACGGAGCATGGATCTCTCGTTGCGTGCTTGAGGTCCAGTAATCCCCCAATCCAAGATCGAAATTCTCGGTATAGTAAGCTCTGGAAAGTGCAGCGCTGTCCCTCCGAGAGTCCAAAAGTCTTTCTGAGCAAGCGCACCTTCTCCGCCGTTGCGCAGACGCAACACCACGTTGATGAGAAGCACTTTTGGACCTTCCGAGGTCGCAGTAGCTGCTACTTTCCAAAAGCTCTCTGTCTTTGGGACGCTGTGCAGACCTCTATTGTCGTGATGCCGTATAAGAGACTTGTGAGTGCTTTATATTCGTAGGAGGCTGCTTTGGCGATATAGCAAGACGCGAGGCCGTTAATGTCCTCTATTTCAGGCCTTGATCTGGTAAAGAATGGGTGGACTTGTAAGGCTCGAGCCTCCTTCAACGAGGGGAGGCAGACCAAGAAAGGGTACTGGAGTAGTGTCTCTTATACTGTACCTTCACACTCTAATGCTAATGCTGGGGAAGGATCGGGAGTCATGGCTGCGGTGGCCTATTCGGGATACAGGACGAAACATGCGAGAGATGCACTTACCCAGTTGTCCGTGTGGTTGAGGTACACAGCCGTAAAAGAGCAGAACTCCTCGTGATATGTACGACCGCACACGGTGGCAGTGTCGGTGTCAGGATGGAGGTGCAGTCCTCCGTCGGTCGTCGGTCGTCGTACCTGCCTAAGGCGTCTATGCCAAGGCTCCCTGGCGACGACCACGACCTTTACGACCGTCTCCATTCCATCAACCAGCACACGCTTGTCTGTCGGCCACCTATCCACCAGGCGAGCTTCGAGCAGATGTATTGTCTTGCGTGGACCAGTGCTGACCACAAGGTGCATCCTTCTGAAGGCAAGCGCTTAGGAACAGGAGCGGGACGACGAACCGCGGCCAGCGGACTCCTTCACTACGGAAGTACGTGCCTTTCGTCGCGCGACTTACCTAGAACGGGAACCTGCGCGAATTTGGGACTGCGCGACTATGGAACAAGGGCACGACCAGGTCAGGCAACGCAGTCACCTGCCTCGTAATAATTGCATGTCTGCCATTGACCCACGCTTCGCTTAACGGATAGATGGCCAGGCTGCCGCATTCTCATGGCAGGCTGAGTCCTTCGGTCAAGTCAGGAGATATGCTGTCAAACGTATATAGGTGGGTGATGGGCTGCAAGATCCTGTGTCGGCGAGAAGGCATTCCATGGTTACATCTCTGCTTTGCCGTACCCTTTCAGCTGTTCCAAGCAGTCTCTTTGCGGTAACATGGCAGGCGACTGGTCCCTCTACACGTACAACGCCAACGAGGGCGCTCCGATCTTCTTCGCTGTTTTTCTTGCACTCCTCGGTAGCTATCAGATCTACCAGTCCTTCTTCCGTTACCGTTGGAAGAAATTCGGCATCGTGATGACTTGGGCGACGACAGTGAGTACAACATTACATCATGGTGCGAGCATAGGCTGATAGGTTCATCTTGCAGGTCTGGATTTCCGGCTTCGTGTGCCGCAGCATATCCATCCGCAACGATCAAAATATCAGTCTCTACATTGCGCAATACGTCCTCGTCCTCATGGGTGAGTACTTGTTGTCTCCACCCCGGAAGGCCTAGCACTAACGATCGGTCAAAGGCCCACCCTTGTACGCCGCAGCAGAGTACTTCATACTCGGCCGCCTGCTCGCGTACCTCCCCTACCATGCCCCTATCCATCCCGGCCGAGTGCTTAGTACATTCATCATGCTCAGCGCGATCGTCGAAAGTCTGACGGCATCCGGAGCGGCGAACAGTGCAGGACGAGACCGCAAGCCAAGTCAGCGAAGAAATGGCCTCAACTGCCTCAAGGCGGCGCTTATCATCCAGTGCCTCATCGAAGCCCTGTTCTTCTCGATGGTGGCACTGGTTGAGTACCGGTGCCGCCGCGCCGGACGCTTCCCGAGACGAGTCCGACCAGTCGTCTATATGCTGTACATTACGAGCTTCATGGTCCTTGTCCGCTGCATCGTACGTACGATCGAGGGCTTCGAGGAAGCGACTTGTCATAACAATGGCCTGCCTTGTGGTTACATTCCCACCCATGAGTGGGTTTTCTGGATTTTCGAGACGGCCAATATCACGCTCTTTGTGGTCATCCTCGCTGTTTTCCATCCTGGGCGATTCTTACCAAGGTAAGTCGAGCCATCAGGGCCTGCTCCGGCCAAGCCTATAAGACTGACTGACACCCACTTAGGAGCAGCAAGATTTTCCTCGATCGCTCCGACGGCAAGACCGAGCGTGTAGGACCGGGATTCGGCAAGGCTGATAAGCGACCGCTCCTCATCACCATTTTCGATCCGTACGTCAAACCCATGGGTATAACCCTTGGCGGCATAATCTCCACAACACAATAAAGACAGGATGCCGATGCATCTTTCGCGAGAGCTGTCTCGATCTAGCCACGTGCTTTCGAGACATCTGCTAACCCTTCTACCCATCGCTTTAGGTTCAACCTCGCCGGGATCCTGACTGGCAAGGGCATGGTGGTCGAGAAGTTCTGGGAGGCCTTCCAACCAATCTATGATGGTGCTGAGCTCAGGCCGCTGGAGCACGGCCCGACCGAAGAAGTGCTACCCAAGACGGCTATGCCTTGAAGTGGTGGGCTACGTACAACGAAGGGACGAGATCTTTGGCGATCTCATCGCCGCGATAGACGATATTGCTACCGTGGTCTGGGACGGCACGCAGGCGCGGTGTAGACGAGCTGAGCATTGTGCAACGTGAACACCAATCCCGATGGTTGATCTTTCTCGCGCGTCGCAAGACAAACCTCTTTCCGAACGCCGTCAGCATCGACAGTCCCATCCGCAGCCCATCATGCTTGATTGATCAAACGGCTTTGGCCTTGTCCTTCTTCATCTCTGGCCACTTGATCTCCTTCAGAAATCGAAACAGCCTCCGAGTGCCGACCACAACATCGACATCTCCGCCCTCTCTCCCATGACCCTTTGTAAGATTAGCGTTGACCGCTCGCAGGGCAAGGTTGCGTTGCTGAGCAGCCAGAGCGTTATGAATCGTCTGCTCTGTTAGCTACGCCATGCTGTAGTCGCTGAGGAAGCCCGTCTTACCATAACAAATGCCGCAGGCTCGGTTTCGTGAACGGGCCCAAGCAAGCTGTGAAGCACAATTCTGCTGTCTAGCATGAGACGCGTGGCGAACATCTGCTCATTCGTCTCGACAGTGAATCTCAAACATCCAAGGCGCCGGGCGCGATCGGCCAGAGATCGTGTGTCGAGTGCGCAGAGTTCAACGTAGCTCAGGTGATCTGCAGAAGGGCGAGGACGCTGCTAGATAGAGTCAGCTGAATGCTCGGCTGTTGGATGGGACGACAACTGCAGACGAACTTACTGCCATCTTGTCCAAGCTTCTCCCTGCGTTGTGGAGCGTAAGTGAGAAGAGCTCCAAAGCCAACTGGTGCTGACCTTATACATGCTGCTATGATTGTGGTATGCTCGCAACGCTTGCTGTACAACCGAAAGCCGAGAAAGCACGAAAAACATGAGCGTGTGGCTTCGACAAAGCATGTCTCACGTGGACAGACAACCAGTCGCTTGCCACTGTTTCCCTTGCCATCAGATGTGTTATGCTTTCTGACGGTGGTCTAGACTGCGCTCCACGAGCGCGGCACGGTATCTGAAGCTACGGAGCTAAGGGGAAACGGCGTGCACTCGTAAGCGTCTATTATGTATTCATCTACAAGAGTATGTACAGAGATCTTGCACCAGATTACACACCCGAGTCGTGCTGCAGGTACGCCGGGTTGCCGTTGTAGTAGCTGTCCCAAGCGCTGCACTGGCTCTGGAAGTCTGACGGAATGTTGGCGACCGATTGGATGGTGCTGGCCGACTCGAGGAACTGCACGGCAAGACCTTCGTCTGCGTGCCAAGCCTGTATCTCGTCAGTGCGTCGTCCAAGTCAACGCTCAGTGAGTCAAAACTTACAATGTGGCAGTGCATGAGCCACGCTCCAGGATTGTCCGTCGTGAACGCCAAAGCCAGCCAGCCGTTCGTGGGCAACATCGCCACGTCACGCCTGGTCGGGTTGGCATAGTTCAGCGAGCTCGCGGCGCTGGCAGTCCAAGTCGTGGTCCCCGTCCCGAGCACGTAGAAGTCGTGACCGTGCAAGTGGATCGGATGAGGCACGGCAACGTTGTAC
>Ga0068631_100666_pt1 | contig 13426 bp, 6 predicted proteins | sample InSIn5gowninarea_2_FD_77434 | JGI IMG/M metagenome (GOLD analysis project Ga0068631, IMG submission 77434) | Clean room microbial communities from NASA Spacecraft Assembly Facility at Jet Propulsion Laboratory, Pasadena, California, USA -... ...
AGGAGCAAACTTCGAGGTCATGTAAAGGCACGCTCGAGAAGTCCCAGTCCACCTGTTCGTAGTCTAGGGCAGGAAGATACTGCGAGAGGCCCGTTAACTTCCAGGACAATGCCAGAAGACGAGGTTCGAGTGCGAGGACGAGGTGCCTATGGTCGAAAGGCAGGCATGAACGATCGCTTAACAGAAGATTATGATCCCTCTCAAGACGTTTCTTTGGACTCAGGTCATGATGATGATGCCGAGGACTGGGACATGGCGCTCGAAGCGTTACGCGATCGTGCAAAGTACCAAAAGAACCAAAGCTCCAGGATGCGTGAGGCTGGGTTTAGTGAAGCAGATATATCCAAATGGGAAAAGGGGTTGCCCAGTAATGCGGGTGACAGTGCCGAGCGCGATCTAGGCGATGTAAAGTGGTCTAGACGAGGTGAGGTTAGGGAGTGGGACGTTGGAAAGCCTAGAGGATAATTTTGGCTGTTTTTTGAATACTAGGGTTCGTGAGCAATATATTGTCGGACTCGGCATGACTCTTCGCCAGTAGACTTGACTCGACGAATCTGAGACAATGCGTCCGAAGGTATATGTCAACGAACTGGCTGTAATCTGTATTCCATGACACGGGACGAGAAAGGACATCCCCAACCGTATGCTTTAGAACGCCGGGCAAATGCTGTAATATCAGATGATGCTTGAATCAAATCATACCCTCATGCCATATTCCACGTAGCGCCGTTACTGCCATACTCTCTCCGTCTGGGAATTTCCTCGAACTAAACCGTGGCTGCTGAACTCCTCGAAAGCATTGTGATCAACTTTGATGTTGCTGAACCGCTTCCTTCGGGATGACACCTTGACTGATGAAGATGTCGACGAGACCTTGCAGTGGCTCCATATCCTTCTTAGGCAGAAGATCGTAATACATGGCGACGGTCATGAAGTGAACGAAGCAGCTGTTCAACTCCAAATGTCTACCCAAATGCCAGTATGGATTCTCGTAGTGATTGTGGTACAGGTGAGCGTAGCATCTGAACATCTGCTTGATGATACCCCTTGTGTCGTTGTGAAAGTTTTGGTGGAAACCAGATGCTTTGCCAACCCAGTCGTCCCTACCCGACAGTTGTGATTGACTCAAATTGGTTGGACCAGCTGCTATTGGTGTTCCTGGAACATGGGAATTGCTATTTGTATCGCCAGATATGAATGCTGTGGCAGCTATTGAAGGAGGAGGCTCGGTAGGGAAGACGTTGGGATCGTGGATCTTGCCAACTATCCATCTCTGAACACGAACGATGTACGACGGTGCTGGAATCTTCGCAGGCCTGCCATTCTCAAGCCAGGTGTAAGTCAGTCTGTTCTAGGTCAGTACGAAGAGCTCAATCTTGGCCAGTACACACCTTCCCGCCGACATGGTTGGACAGGTATGATCATTGCATAGTGCAATACCAGTATTTGTGTCGACTTCTTGGATAACTTGTATCAAGCCGGTCAACAGTCTGTTCATTTCCACGACTACCTTTGTCAGCACCATCCATTTCTTAAGACTGTACTCTTTACCTTGATGTGCTAGCCATTCACCCAGTTCGACATTCTTTGGCTGAGCAGCCAGTGTTAAGAAGTTGCCCTTTACTGAACACTTTGCATAGACCGGGTTGAGGAATTTCTTAGGCTGTTCTTGATAGACATCATCTGACGCAGCGCTATGCGTTGACGACATTGAGGGAGAGTTGACTAGAGCGGGCATAGGAGGTGCATTATTCGAGGTGGGTGAGTATCCTGCTTTCTCACGTAGGTTCTGCTGGCTTTTTGTGTTTCCACGGCCGAAACCTTGACGTCTGTTGCCATCAGAAATATTAGCAGGCTGTAGAGGTCTCAGCAGAGAAGGTACTGGGACAGTCCACTTGGTCATGGCAGTGTCGGTCTGGAGGAAGACGTATCGGGGAGCACAGGAACTTACACAGTAGAAAAGAACGAAGTCATGGTAGCGGATGTGATCAGACACTGATGTTGCTGTCACTCTTTCACCTGAACTTCACTTTCACTGACTTCACCTCAATTTGTTTGCAAGTAGCAGCCACATGTGATAGCCATGTTGAAACCTCCTTATAAGGAAACCATAACCCCCCGTTTTGGTCGCTCGGGCCCAAATCATGCAGATGCGGCCCGCGATCGAGACTATCCATTTTCCAAATCCCCTGCGCCTAAACATCGGTCAAGTTCGGCGGAGTTTCACAACATTCTGCAGGATTGTCCTACTCCGTTACGCGCGACTGCAGGATAGTCGTGCTGCAATTCGCATTCCAACCACTCCTCTCCAGCCTGTGTCTAGCTAGATCCATCTTCAGCAACAGTGGATCTATGACTTGGACGTGGTAATCTCTCTTCGTCACAATATACGACCAGAAACATGTCCGATTCCGAGGAGCCTCGTCCAGACACGCAAGCGGATTCCTTGCTAGCAGACGACACACCAGATCTGGTCCAGGACGCTGGATCTCAGGAAGATGATGACGCAGATCTGTTTGGGGATGATGACGACGAGGATGTGGTACAAAAACAAAGACCAGAAAGGGCCCTTGACGACGAAGAATTGGACTCTGGCGACGACCTGAACCGAGACGATCGTGTCGCAACGACAGTTGAAGAGGATGAGGATGAAAAGGACAAGGGCAGACCTCTCAGAATATTGGCCTGCGATGTACCTCGAATCAATTATCCAGAAGGAGATGAGTTCTACCTGCTGAACATGCCTGCTTTCCTGGGCATTAAGCAGAAATGCTTCGATCCTGAGACCTACAAACTGCCAGAAGGACCACATGATGGCGACAAGGAACGTCAAACCTCTGCATTCTCGACCGCAATGTCTTCGATTTTCTGGCGCTACGACCCAGCAGATCAATCACAGCTACAATCTTCAGCTCGATTCGTTCGCTGGTCTGACGGCTCACTCACTTTACAGCTCGCTACGAAACCCATTGAACAGTATTCAGTGAATGCTCTCCCTATGCGACAAGATTTCAACAAGCAATTACCTCCCGGTGTACACTATGATCCCTCAAAAGACTCCCTCACTTTCCTAGCCGCGGCCCATAGCACACCCGTGATCGACCTACAACTCGTCCACCGCCTCGACGCGACCATGAAGATTGCTCCCTCGGGCGGTACAGCAGACGAATCAGAGCTCAGACTGCGAAACATGCTTCGTGCTTCCCAGGTCGAGGACCCCTTGTCAAGAATGAAAGAGCTCAAGGAAGACCCCGAACTCGCCCGAAAAGCCGCAGAACAATTCGAAAAAGAACGAATCCGAGCTCAGCGAAAGAGAGAAAATGCCGAAGAACGTCTAACCATGAAACGTAACAACGTGCTTGGTCGTGGACTTGGCGGCAGTCGCGCAGGCGGCGGTCTATCAGTAGCCGGCCTCGAAGACGATATGGGCATGCCCGTCTCCAGAGGCAAAAAGAAGCAAAAAGGTCGCAAAGTCAACCGTCACGGCGAGATCTACAGTGATGACGAAGACGAAACTATGCCCCGTGGCCGCACTCGAGAAGACGAATATGACAGGGCAGATGACTTTGTCGCGGACAGCGACGAGGAGCCAGAACAATACGGAGATGGTGATTCCTTGCTCGACGATGAAGAGGAAGAAGACGACGAACTGGACAAGGCTGATAAGCAGATTCGAGAAAGGCCGAGGAAAGAGAGAGCTGGTACACCGAAGAGGCGGACGATGGATGAGATTGACGATGATGATGCGGAGGGTGAGCCAGATGATGAGTTACTTAGGCAGAGTCCTCAACAGGCTAGGAAGAAGAGGAGGGTTATTGATGATGAGGAGGATGAGGCTGAATAGATGAAGAGGACTTCATAATCGCACGGAGTTTAGCAAGATACGGCATCGAATGGCGCTGGAAGGTTGCGACAAATTGCTCATGGATAGGGATCAGAAAAGCAACATAGGACTTGAGACTCTCCTGCAGTGTCGTATCTTCGCGTATCTTCCATACATCCAATCTACTCAACCAGAATATTTCTCAAAAATCTAATACCAGCGACACCAATGCAACAATTCTCTCCACATACTCAATGTGACCTGACCAATTCCAATACCAAAACTCGAACCAAGAAATTACTCTTCGAGATCCACACTCCTCAAAACCTCCCTCTCATAAATGAACCCAGCACTCCGAACCATAATCTCCGCTTTCCTTAGCATCTTCTCCTCTAGTTTCTTTCTTCGCATCTCGTATATCTGCTCTTTGCTGTTTGCATTCCCCTCAGCAGCGCCAGCGACATCCCCCTCCTCACTTTCCATATCATTCGACTCCCACTCAATCTGCCTCAACTTCCAACCAGAGATCTGCATCATGATCGGCAGGATATCTTTCTTTGCGTCGGCCTCACTAAGTGCCCTGACGCTCTTGAAGCCAGCTTCGTACAAAAGTCGTGCCATGCGACCCTTGACGAAAGTCACCTGTGCCATTTCGAGGAGATCGGCTCTCGCTCCGGCATAGAGACGCGATTGCATGTGTTCGAGGACAGCGGCGAGCATGGAGAATCCGCTCGCTTCGCTTGTACTTAGTTCGGACTTGCCTGCGCCGTGGAAGGGTGTGCCTGCTTGTGCGATGAATTGTGCGTCTGGACTGATGATGGTGTCGTTCGGTTGTGGTACTGTGCGTGGAATGGGCTGGGCCATTCGTTGACAGAACTTGATCATACCAGCTGCGAAGCCGTGGCATGATTGTGCGAGTGTTTGGATGGTACCTCGGGGGAGGTTGTACGTTGATGAGACTGTGTTTATGGGGACCTCGTTGCATATGTCTCTTAGTGCAAAGGTTGAATATACACGTCTGTAAACTCTGGCAGTACGAAGTTCCTCCTCATTGCGTTCTGGTAGGTTGTCGAGGCCATCATTGGCAAGGCGATTGACAAGAGCCGGGTTTATGCCGATGAGACGTAGAGCGCGAATGGAAGGGTCATCAAGCTGCTCGAGGAGACTTCGAAACGTCGGCCAACTGATGTCTTGTGTCATGGCCATTCCCGTAGCAGGTTGGGGTATGGGTGTGAACAGGTAGAAGAGGTGCATCTCGCTATCCATCACGAAGGAGGTTAGGGCTTGATGTAGATCCGCGTGGACAAAGAGACCAGCTTCAGGTGTCAAGCCAGAAGCAACAATAGCACTGCCAAGTGGTGTAGGGAGATAGGTGTCGAGATCAGAAACCTCGATAAGCTTGTCCTTCAACAAAGAAACTATGGCTGCATCGAGCATGTCCAGAACCATCTTATGATTCGGAACGGTGTGCCATAAAAGTGAATGTCGGACATACTCTTGAAGGCCTTCATAAGTCGAGATCATCCTGGTTGCGAGAACTTCTAGAATAGCTCGCTTGACACCTCTCTTCTCAGGTGTTAGACAACTTACAACTGCCGGCAGCTCGGCCTCCAACAATTCGGCAACAGGTTCGAGCTCAAGTTTCTGACAACATAGATAAGTCTCTCCAACTTCGTCCTTGCCCTTCCTTCCTGCTCGACCTCGCATTTGTCGTAGCATAGCAGGCCCAACCATATCTCGACCCATCCTGGCACTATTGAGGATGACCCTTCTGGCTGGTAGATTGATTCCAGCTGCAAGACTGCATGTTGCCACGATAACCTTTAATATACCATTATCGTAGGCTTCTGCGAGGATATCTCTTTCCTCGGCTGTCAGACCTGCGTGATGGAACCCTACACCATACGGTACTGTTTCAGCCAGAGCAGGTTCGAAGCCACCAGGGAGAGTTTGCAAAGAAGTTAGTGCATCAAGTCTTGACTCGCTAATATTGGAAGGGACGAGCACGTGGTGCAGGCATCTCGCGATCAACACCGCTATCGATTGAGCAGATAACCTGCTACCACAGAATACTAGAGCGCCATATCCTTGCTCAGCAATTTCCACTGCCAGAGCGACCACTGCGTTTGTGACTGGGTTGGACATTTCCTGGTGCAGTGAGGCCTCAACCCGGCGGGTAGGTTGTCGAAGTCTTTGTGTGGAGGTATTGATCTGACTTGCTGTCCTTAAAGACTCGCCCAAAGTTCCGTTCGGATAGATAGCATTATCGTAGACAAGGTGCTCGTGTATTGGTATTGGTCTATATTTTGCGACGAAGAATTTTGCTTCAAGCCAGTTAGCAAGAACTTCTGGGTTGGCCAAAGTTGCACTCATGCCAATGAGCTGAATATCTAGTTGTAATGTTAACAGCTTGGTAAGCATCAGCTCAAGTATGTAACCACGGTGTTCATCATCAAGCATATGTAGCTCGTCACAGACTGCGATACATAGATCGCCAATAGTACCTTCCTCGATAGCAGCGTTGATGAGCATATTGGCCTTCTCGATGGTGCATACAGCTATGTCGCAGTCTGACCACGTAACTTTGCTCCTGCTACCACCATAGAATGATGCGACAACGACATCTCGCGATCTGGCCCTGAGCTTGGGACTAAGGACGTCGGGTTCCTCTTTGTGAAGTCCCTCTGCCAGTTTACGCAGCCATTTTGTTTTCTCCTGGACTAGAGCGACATAAGGAAGAATCAGGAGACCTTTCTTCGGAGGGTTACATATGACTTTCTTCAATAGCACAATGTCTGCTACCAGAGATTTACCACCACCTGTAGGGGCTGTATATACAAGATTTCTCGATTGAGTCAGAACACCACTTCGCATCAAGCATGATGATTGCCATGGATAAATTGCTCGAACGCCAAGTGTCTCAAAGTTTTTGACCAATTGTGTTGGTAGGTTGTAGTTCGCATGTGCTAACGATAACAAAGGATGTTGGGTCACGCTTGGTGTTGAACCTGGTCTATAGACCTGAACATCTTCCTCGTTGTCAGGAGAATATTTGAGGATTTTGCTTGCCCTAAACTGTCCTTTAGGATGAGCATCGAGGACATGAGCAGGACCACTATTGACAGCATCAAAGGAACGTTTGCCTCCAGCCAGGGAGCTGGTTTTGAACCTCTGTTGTTTGGTGAGGTCCACCGAAATGACGAGATTGTTATGCAGACTAATAGATTCAGCAGATCTAAAGTTTCGTGGTTGACCGAATGTTGCCATCAATTCTCGCAGATCAGACGCGTCAAGTGTACAATTTTGTACCGGCGAGAAGAGTACCAGAACAGCAAAAGTGACCAAGATTTATCATTGCTGCTGGAACTCACCACCTAAATGGCAAGGCTTCTGTAGCTCGGATCGAAGGCAGCACTCAAGTCGAAGGTTCATCGTGATGAGTTGCACAAAGTTGTGGCAACACTCTACGCGACAACTCGAAGCAGGAACAACCGGGCGCTATTTCCTATATGGAAAAGCGCAAAGTCTAAAGCAAGCCACAAGCACAACGTCAAAGATTACCCTGCTTTCGCTCGTGACCTCGAGCCACGGCTTTATATTGAGCTTGTCATCAGCATGAAGTCAACTGGACGAGAAAGTGGGTAGTGGTTGATTGTCTTTTGCTTGGAGACTCGTCGTGACGGAAGCGCATTTAAGTCAAACATATAAGTTTCTGTTCGGCGCGTGAATGTTGTGAATGAAATCACATCACTCAGCTAGAAGCTGGTCAGAGCGTGGAATGTGATTGGAAACGAGTTCAGATGAGCAGGGAAGAAAGAATGTGTCGATGATCTTGTCGGCATCGTTCTCCGAGGTCTCGAAACTCAATGGACATGCAATCGAAGACTGAATGCGACCACAATGCAAGTACCTCCACTCAGAATTGATATGATGATAGCCATATGTTTGGTGTTGTATGCTTGATCGCGCCGCGAAGTTCATCGGTTGTGAGGTTGGATTTGAGGTGGGAAGTGAGAAGAAGCAGCTGCACGGATTTCGTGGCGCCAAGCAGGTCTTGCTTCTAAGCTCAGATCCACTTCGCAACCGCATCTCCTCCCGCAGCGAACCACGGTGCTGGAAGATTAGGAACAAAGAAAGTCGGGGCAAGCATTCTGTTGCCGCCTGTCTTCTTTTCTCGCTGTGTTCGACAGGGCAATATGTGTTTCAGACTTCAAGTTCTACACTGATGCTCACGTACGTTCTCTCGTAGAATAGCCAGGCGCAGAACGGAACACGGCTTCGGCTGATCTCTCTTTGTTTCGATTGACGCTGAAACTTCTTCCTATTGTCAATACTGCTCATGCTCGTCACTTTCTAGGCATAGTGGAATGACACGTGGTACCCTAGCTGTGCTGCGATTCTGCGGCAACAACAATAATCTGTGTTTTGTCTGACAGAACAGGAGCCTGAAGCGCAACTCGTTCCTTCTGACCATTGGACCATTCGAGTTAGCTCATCCGCACCTGACAGGCTATGCATATATGGAAACTCGTTAGAAGTGGAAACCGCCGTCACGGCGAGTCTCTCTCTCTCTTTTCTGCTCTCAGATGCTTTCCTGGCCTTGCGCTTGGTCTCGCTACATATTTAGCTTTTTAGCTTCTTCCCTCTGATCTGTTCCGTCCTTTCGCAACTTTGCGCGCAATTGTCTCTCTCACCTTCTCGATCCTGGCCGTCCAGATTTCTCTCTGTCCATAAGCACCATCTTGAAATGGTTCTGTTTGCACAGTATTCGGCATGTCCTAGTTTGCTTTGCGGCTAGTCTGGCGTCAACGTCTTCCTACAACTATCCGGCACGTGAGAAGGAAGCCTCTACAACTGTGGTTCCCTCCTTCAGTCACCAAACAGGGATCCACTTCTCAGTCTAGTTCATCTATCTTGTCCGACTGCCACATTCTTCGCTTCCTCCATTCTTCCTGCTTGCCTTTCCCGATATTCACGACCACGTCTCTTCTACTATTACTTGTTTTTCCTTATCCCGCCGCTCGCGTTTGGTCACCCTCACATCTGAACACTTCTCAGATACTACCAACTGGGGTTTCTTTGATATTCAGCGCCAGCGACTGCTTCCAGCCTCGAGTTCATGATCATTGGGAGCTTGCAAGTCTCATGTTAGACATGCAATGAAGAATCATCACTTGAATTCGAAATTATCGAGTGAGTTGAGGCTTCATGTCTTCGACTTTGGTCGCTGGTGCGGCTTCGGAGTCGGCCACCCATCTGGGTGATTTCGATCGCGCTTCGTCCTCAAACGCGCCAAGTCCAACTGCAGCTAGCAGTGATCTGACTCCAGCACCTGAAGCCGCTACATCACAATCTGCCCACGAACCGCAGCCTATCGATGCTTCGATTCTCACTGCTGATCAGTACAATATCAATGGCCATGATGATGCCGCGAGTCTGTCTGCCACATATGGTACCAGATCGCGTAAATCTGGTCGTGCACGCCCAAACTATGCCGACGATAAAGAAATTGATGCCGAAATAGAGGCTGCTGGCAGGTACTCGAAGGGATCTAAGAAACTGAACGCTGTATCTGGTCCCCCTCCTGCGCAAGAGGTCGTCCCTGCGCGCAATGGTTTCGCTGTCGTAAATGGTGCTACTATGGCACCCGCATCTCCTTCGACAGCACTGGCTAACGGCACGCATACCTCGGTGCAGCCCCCCATCCCAACTTCGAAGAAACGGAAACAGCCTGGCAGCAATATTACTGTGCCGCCTGCACAGTCGACGCCTCCTCCAATCTCTACCCCAAAGTCCTTCGCAACCCACCGACCGCAGTTCCTCGAAACGAATGTATTGAGCTTTAGCAATAGCAAGGCACGGTTAAACAATAGGCAGCAGCTTGTGGCTGATGATGGTACAGCAATTGCAGTCAACGATCACATGTACTTCATTTGTGAGCCGCCTGGAGATCCATACTATTTGGGCAGAATCATGGAATTCTTACACGTGGACAACACCTCCAACAGCCCAGTTGAAGCTGTTCGTGTCAACTGGTTCTATCGTCCTAAGGATATCCAACGTCGTGTTCAGGATACAAGAGTGGTCTTTGCCTCAATGCACTCAGATACCTGCCCATTGTCGTCTATGCGCGGCAAGTGCAGTATCCGACATTTGGCAGACATTCCCGACCTAGACGACTATCGAAAGCAGCCAAACTCCTTCTGGTTCGACAAACTGTATGACCGGTACATGCATCGATACTATGAAGTTATTCCAACCTCGAAAGTGGTCAATGTGCCACGTCGTGTGAAGAAAGTCCTTGACGAACGATGGAAGTTTGTGCTTGTCGAGGTCGGTCGTGGCCGTGATTTGACCAGCGCCAGCAAAGTGTGCAAGCGTTGTGGTGATTTTGCTGCCAACCACGAGTCAGTAGATTGCGCTGTCTGCAAAAATACTTACCACATGTCATGTGTACGTCCACCACTGCTGAAGAAACCAGCACGAGGTTTTGCTTGGGCATGTGGACCATGTAGCAGAGCACAGGAACTCAAGATGGAAGCTAGAAATACCCCTATCAGCGAAACAGAGTTGTCACGTTTGGCTGAAGCCGAGAGTTTCGATGAGGAGGAAGAAAGTCAGCCTCCAGACCTAGCGACACGAGAGAACAGTGTTGGGCCTGAAGACCATTCTCAACCAACAGCAGCACAACTTGCTCAGGCTAATCTATGGCCTTGGCGATATCTTGGTATTCATGCAAGACCAGCAGATGCTCTGGATTACGATGATCGAATATATCCTCGAGCTAGCTCCAGACTTGGTCCGAGGCATCAGGCAAACATCACGGTGTGGCACGGGAGACCGATTGAGTACATCAAAGCCGCTGAGGGCAAGAAGAAGTACAAGCCAATAGGTGGAACCAAGAAAGACTCAAAGGCCGTGACTCTATCTGAGAACGATAAACGTGAGAAGAGGCCCAAGTGGGTATTCGATGAGCCACCTGGATACGTTGCCAGAGGTCAAGATGAGCCGATAGAGTTGAAGGGCAAGAAAGAATACACTGCACAGTTGACCTTCAAGATGCCCGATCCTAGTAAATTCACTGAGAGAGGACTTGACTCTGTCGAAAGACCGGACAATTACAATGATATTGTGGATGCATACCTCCAGCGATGTGACAACGAGATCGCGCCCAGGTTCAATCTTAAGCCAGGAAACGTCGATATCAGGACAAAAGGATTGGAAAAGCTTCAAGAGAACAACTACGATGTCGAAAGAGCCATGGAAGCTATGCGAAAGGTCACTGCTCGTACGGATTTGAAATTACCAGAGCTTACCAAAGACGAGATCAAGCGATTTGAAGAAGGTGTTAGCAAATTCGGCAGCGAACTTCACGCGGTGGCACGTCACGTAAGCTCGACAATCAAGGACAGTCGCATTGTACGCTTCTACTACATGTGGAAGAAGACTGATAGAGGCAAGGAAATCTGGGGTAACTTTGAAGGCCGAAAATCGAAGAAGGATTCTAAACGAGTCGAGAAGGATGCCAGTGGTGCTAGGCTACTGGACGATGTTGCTGATGATGGTGACGACTCTGCGTTCGACGAGGAGAAGGCTGCCAAAGTCAGACGAGGATTCAAATGTAAGCATTGCAGTTCAACGTCCTCCCGAACGTGGCGTCGCGCTCCTGCTACTGCGCCAGGTACATTGGTACCTCGAGATCCATCTTCCAAGAACACCAAAGACAAGAGCAGCTGGCTGATTCAGGCTCTTTGTGGTAAATGTGCTTATCTCTGGCGTCGATATGCGGCTCAATACGAGTCAATTGAGGAACTAGGCAAGAAAATTGTTATCTCAGGTGGTCGCGCCTCGAAACGGAAAGTTGACGAAGAGACGATGCGAATCGTGATCGAAGCACAAAACTTTGCTGGAGATATCATCAACAAAAACACTGCCCAAATCGCGATATCGTCTGGTATTGAAGTGCCGATTTCCATGATCGAATCTGACGAGCCAGCAAATAAGAAGAAAAGACCAGAGGCTGTGGCTGTGGCGCCCGAACTTGTCATTGAGAAGAAAAGAGTTGTTCCTGAGAAGCCTGCAGAGCTTGAACCACTCAAGCCGGAAATGCCTCGAGTCAAAGAACATCCTTGTGCTGTATGTCATATCATGAGCCATCCTGAGCATAAGATGCTCAAGTGCAGAGACTGCAGATTACACGTGCATGCTCCGTGTTATGGAGTCAATGCTCCTGTAGGATCAGGCCCTTGGTATTGTGATATGTGCAAGAATGATCACAACACACAAGTATCGACTAATTACGAATGCGTACTTTGTCCTGTGCGTCGGACACCTCAGGAACTCATGGAACCGCCGAAGATCTCACACAAGAAGAAGACCGACCGTGAAAGGGAGAAAGAGCGAGCTGAACGTGAAATGGTCAATGAAGCTGGCCGACGTTGGCGTGAAGATCAACTTGCAGCCGGTAGACCTGTCGATCCTCGCGAACCACTTAAGCGTACTGCATGGAACAACTGGATACATGTCAATTGTGCTGTCTGGTGCAAGGAAATCCGTTTTGGTGATGCAGAAAATCTTGATGCAGCTGAAGGGATTGGCTTCGTTCCACGAGAACGCTTCGAGACACCTTGCAAGTATTGCAACGAAGTCGGCTTTCCAGTAGTCACATGTCAGTTCCCAGCCTGCAACAACAACTTCCATATTGGCTGTGCTCATCAGAAAGGCCTGACCTTTGGTTTCGACATATCTCCAGTCAAAATGAGTCGAAGAGATTCTGTGCCGGTAATGAAATTGGATCAGGAGATTGGTCTTGCTGCGCCAGGCATTTGGTGTCCACATCATGCAGTACCTACCATTGTGCACAACATGCTTGAGCAAACACCTTCAGGCTTGACAGCACTTCAAGAGTATGTCCGTACGTACAAACAGGTTGACAATTCAGTCACAGGCACAGTGAGACGCGCAGCTCAGTTCCAGTCTAATTTGCCAACGATCAATACCAATAGCCAAATCTCTCGAAGAGTGTCACATATCAATGGTCATGCACACCACCACGTACAGCTCGATTCAATCACAGGGAGAACTGTCGGATCGCCGTCACCAGCTTCGCCTCAAACCAATGGTGAGGGACATGAGCAAGGGCCAAGTGTTGCAAAACAGGATGCAGTGGTCAAATCGGAGAAGAGGTGCTGTAGCTGTCTTACAGAGTTCAGTCCAAAATGGTGGAAAGTGGATTTGAGCAGTTTGCCAGCAGCAGGTGAAAAGGAAGCGATGCGGGAGCAGCAACGTCGACCATCAGAAAGCTCGTCAGTAGGAGGCACTAACACAGCACGGCTGTCATCACCTCACCAGTATCAGCCGACGCCTAGCACGCCTATGCCTCAGCACGTGAATCACCAAGTTAAGCCGGAGCCAATGGACGTGGACACTATGACAGTACCTGAAGAGTCTATACTACAGTGTCACAAGTGTCATGTCAGCAAAAGGACTCCTCCACCATCTCCGTCTTTGCTTCGAAGAAGAGAAGCGCCTCAGCCACCTGCTGCGAACGATCTATCGACTCAACCAGCCATACACTCTTCCCACACTCTGCCACATCCTGCC
>Ga0068631_100670_pt1 | contig 13362 bp, 20 predicted proteins | sample InSIn5gowninarea_2_FD_77434 | JGI IMG/M metagenome (GOLD analysis project Ga0068631, IMG submission 77434) | Clean room microbial communities from NASA Spacecraft Assembly Facility at Jet Propulsion Laboratory, Pasadena, California, USA -... ...
ACAACTGTTCAATGTTGTCAGATGTAGACATACATAAGGACATGTTCTCTTCGATCATGTCAAGGGCTACTCTTGAAGTGTTTCAAGTACACCAACCAGTACTAATGATAGATCCGGAACAACAAGTCAGTGCTGATAAGGGGACATCATCTACTTCCGGCACATCACCTCCTACTCTTGAGCCAGATTGCGAGCTTCTTCTCATGAATCATTCGTTTGGCAACAGCTATGGCCACCCTTTCGTAGGTATGTGATCAAGTCTAGTCGAGTCCTGGACGAGTCTCACGCTTTGCAGGGGAATATAATCCACCAAGTTGCGCGTTCAACAAAGTGTTAATCAATTTGATGGTCACCTCGCGAGGTCGCCAGTACGATCGGCTTGCCATAATGTACATGGGTGACACTGAAGTGTGGCGGACTTCAACTGCAGAGCCGACGTATAATGGCATTAGATGGGAATATACAAAGGTATTCCACACTAGCAACCATCAAAGCAGAGATTGATCGTAGGCAGGACGTGTCAGAATTCCTCAATCTCTGGAGAACAACTCAAACCCTGATCTTTGACCTGGGTAACATTATCGATGAGAGACTGGGGCTGACTGGGGCCTTCGATACAACCCTGACTGCGTCCTTCTTCGCTGCCAATGACACCGTCTCCCCGGCCGATATGATCATTCCAATCTCCGCTAGACACGGATCATCCAACTCATCCAGCGTCTTCTCCCTTCCCGCAGACACAGCTAGCAACACCATCAATTTACCTCGAAACATCAACCGCGCCGTCTTCTCCATCTCAGCCTGCGGGCAGGCCACAGAAGAATTCTGGTGGAGCAATGTACTACAGTCAAATGTCGACACGTTCAAAGAAAAGGATGTAACACTGTATGGCTACTCACCCTTCCGAGAAGTTCAGATCTACATAGATGGCCAACTCGCAGGCGTATCTTGGCCTTTCCCAGTGATCTTTACAGGAGGCGTAGTTCCTGGCCTGTGGCGTCCAATTGTTGGTATCGATACTTTCGATCTCAAAGAGCATGAGATAGATATTACGTCTGTCTTACCAAGCATCTAATCTCAATCTACTTTGCTGACATGATATCACAGTCCATGGCTAGGCCTCCTCTGCGACGGACAACCCCACACCTTTACCATTAAAGTTGCGGGTGTCGATGACTCCAACCAAAGTGAGACACTCACTGAATCCGTCGGTTCCAGCTGGCTCGTAACAGGCAAGCTCTTCCTCTGGCTCGACTCGGACGAGACATCCATCTCTACCGGGCGGTCCCTCACACACGTTATACCTCCTCTTGTTATCGATACATCCCAATCCGTCATCCAAAATGGAACAGGCTTCAATGAAACATTGACCTACACCACGAACATCGAACGTGATCTCTCCGTCTCAGCACTGATCACCACCGCCATGGGAACGAAGCTGGCAAGTTGGTCGCAAAGTCTTGCTGTTACGAATTATGGATACTACTATGACTCCGGCAAGTCGCAGATGAATATACATACCACTACTGGTGATGATACTTCGTTGGGATCAAAATATTATCGAAGAAGCTATAATTATCCTCTGGAATGCAATCAAAGTATGGGTTTCGGCGAGGGTGGGAACTTTACGATCGACGGGAATTTGAGAAGGGGATTGAGCATTGCTATTGAGGGAAATCCTGCATCCTCTACAGGTCTCGAAACCTTTCTTCCTCCTGATTGCGACGGACGAGGCATGGGACAGAGATACAGCGGCTTCGTCCTGTCGACAAGCCAGAATGGAACGGCGAAGTATTTTGGAAGTCCCGAGAAGGGCACAAGTTCTGGGTCTGGCAGGACGGCACAAGTGTTTAGCTTTGAGGGCCTCGGTGGTGATAATTCTGAAGGAGCCAAGGAGCTGTACTATAGGAATGTCGAGGCTCTTAATGGGACTGTTATCCGGGATCTCGAGCGGATATCAGGACGGGAGAGACGAAGTTTGGAAAAGGATGAGGACAGTGTCGGAGAAATGCTTATGGATGATTTGATCTTTAGAGGAAGAGACGGCCCTGGCACGACTTAAAAGGATGCAGCATTCTTAGTACAGATTAGGGTCTGGGAGAGAAAAACAGTTCACTCGTCTAGGGATACCACGTCAGTAACAAGGCTTATTTCATTGCACCGACGACAACTGCTCAGGGAGAATCCCAAACCTTGCTTTCCACAGCCCATATGTGACCCATACCCATGAACCGAGCCTCGTATTCATGCTGGCCTGTGGTTTGGCGTTCCTGTACCTTGTCATGATTGGGTTGGTTGGTTGACATGTCCATTGTCTACCCCTGGTCAAGCTCGATCACAACTGGGCCGATGACTGTCCTGCAGTCAATCTGTATCGCATCGAAGTGAAATGAAAGATGATGCGAGAAGGAAAAAGCTACGGTACAAATTGAGTGATCAAACCCGCCGACCCAAGGAGACTGTTCTGCCAGAGATCAGAAAGACTCCCGTGTACGACCCGATCATCCTCCCAATTTGCAGGTCACTTCACCTGCTTCTCAGATATTCGATTGGAGGAAAACAGTGGGTAGAAGTGGTAACCACAGTGAACTGAACAGTTATGTATATCTAAGCCAGCCAAGGCACGTGGGTCATGGATTGAAGCTGCCTAAGAAGCTGAGTTCAATGGTTCGAAAGACTCGCCTGCTCAGAAGACATCGTTTGGGCGGCAAGACAACCCAATTGTGTCGCCCGATCGAATTAAAAGAAGATCAATACACTTTGATATTCAGTCATTCACGCATTCACGCAGCCTTTATTTCGAACCGTTCAGACTCAGCACTTCCTCGTTCGCGGACGAAATTCATTCCTCGTATGTTCTGTTGCGACATTTCTTTCTGTTGTCGTCGTGCGAAACTTATGATCGGACGAAAACTTTTGACATGAAGTGCTCTGACCCAAAAGTTTGCGACACTATTGTTGCAGAACCCAAAACCGAAGTGTTAAGGTATCCGCATTTCCACCCTTCTTTCCACCCTTCTTTCCACCCTTCTTTCCACCCTAGATGTTGGAGTACATGTTTTGACCGAGGAAGAAATAGACCGAAGGGGGTAGCAGCACTCATGAATTCTATAGATTGACTGGCATTGAGCTGCTGTAGGAAGCAGCAATTACACTTTGTTTGTCACCGTGTCTCTGTTCTTTGCCAAGATCATCAATCACACTTACCTAGCATAGCAAACCAATCCAACACGCATCCAGGATCAAAGCTTTCCATTCATCGATATGAAAGCACTAGAGAGCCCTTGTAGTATGATCCATCCATCCCTCAAGATGCACCGTGCAATGAACACTCCGTCCCAAACATGCTCTGACCACCCTGCACTCTATGATCTGGGCTTCTCTTTCTTCTCCTTCCACAAGGCAGATAAACCCACACCAGAAACCTTCACAACCTTGAACCGTACACCAGGAATATCACCCTTCGCCTTGCCCTTTCGACCGAATCCGGAGAGGAGCACTTCATCGTTCTCGTCAACGAAGTTGAGACAACCGTCGTTGGGTACTGTGTTGCAGCTTGTTAGCCTTTTGCCCCTCAGATCTATTCTGAGTACGATTCTCTCCAATCCATCCATGATCAACATGATTGTCAATCCTCCAATATAGCCCTTGCTGCAACTCTACACCACCAGGGATTCACGTACCGAAAGCAGTAACCTTCTTCCCATTCTTAATCAACTGCACCCTAACACACTTCCTAATCGCCGAGTTTGGTTGTTTGGCCTCGACTCCCACCTTCTCTAGAACAATGCCCTTGGCGTGTGAAGAACCTCCGAATGGCGAGGACTTGAATGCGGTGCCTAGGGCACGCTTCTTGTATGATAAATCGGCCCATCGTTGATCACGGCGATGGTTGCGAAGTTTGCGCGCGGCGTTAAGTCCACGGGGCTTGCCTTTACCCATGATTGCTAGCGAAAATGCTCAGTATCGGATTCAAAACAGGGGAGAAGGGAAGAAGGAACAGGAAATAGTAATATTTACCGGTCCCGGTGTTGTGTTGATGGGTTGTGGTTGTGGTGTCGCTGGATTGAAATTGTCGAGGTTCAAATTATTGGGAAATGTGTGTGGATCACGTGCTAAGCGAATCTGATAGCCTAAAGCTTCAGGCATCAAGATGCTTCGAGTTCTCGTTTCGAGTTCGAGCTCTCCGGATTGAGCGACAACGTCCAAGGCATCTACATTCCGACCCACAAGAATGGAATCCCCCAAAACCCGCCCCAGACATCTGCGCGATCCGCCACCAACCCTCTTCCTCGGTCCCCCTTCTCAAAATGCCTCACACGTCTCCCTCGGCGCAACCCTCCAACAACCACCTTCCCTCAACACCGCCCTCTCCTCCAATCTATTACCCACCTCCTCCTCAGCAGCACGTACCGCCCCTCCTCTACGCCAACGTTCCCAGAGAATGCCCCGATCCACCACCTTCGACGCCTCTCCCGACACCGCCCCAGGATCCGCATTACTACGCACCGCACTGCCCCGACAGCAACAAGCTGACCAGGGCCGAGAACAGGCTGACCGCACGGATGCGCTGTGGGCCGAAATGCAGAGTACATTGGAGGACGTGGAGTTGAGTGCTGTGAATGGGTTGCATGTGTTCGGACCGGAGCATAGTCGAGCATTGGAGGCGTTGAGAACAGCGCAGATCGCGCTCGCGCAGGCGTGGGCGAGGAGTGAGGCGGAGGATGAGGAGGATGGAAACAGGGGAATGGGGAGCGGACAGCGAGGCGGCGGGTTGGGAAGTGAGAGGGCGACGGGGAGTATGTTTGATGGCACGGAGGGGAGGAGTACGGGCCAAAGTGGAAGTGGTAATGGGAAGGCGAGTGGACGGCCGGGGAGTAGTGGTGTGGGAACGGGGTCGGCTGGTAGAATGGGTGATAAGCTGGAGGAAGAGACAGAGGCGGATATCGCGTATGCGAGGAAGAGGAGGGAGGAGAATGATAGGTATTTTCAGAAGGTTAACAAGGGGGTGCTGGATGTGGTTGCGAAGTTGGAGGACGTGGCTACTGCTATGAAGTCTGTGGAGATGGAGACGAGAGACATTTGGGGGGAGAATGAGAGTGCGGCGACGAGTGTAAGGGAGTCATAACCCTGGAACATTCAAGGCGTTAGGTTTGGACTGTAGCATAGCGTTGGTGTTGGAGGAAGACCTTCGGGCGCTGAAAAGCTCGTTGCTTTTGAGGCTATCGGATGCCAGAAAAATCGTCTTGGAAATGGTATTCTCGGATATTTATCCATCATTCTTCGTTCCTTGCTCTGAGCTCCTCCAAGCCTTCCTGCCAGATACTTGTATGACCTCGAAGGATCCCAACCCCAATCCAACGCCAAGGAGCCATATATCCTACGGTCCAATGAACAAAGTAACCTAAGTCCGGTTAGCTGAGACCGCCTCCATGCCTTCAAACTACTCACAGCCATCGCGACACAGCACATACTGATGTATGGGCTCAACCTCTCCCCTATCCTCGCACACTTCCAAAAAATGCCTATGAAAGCCCTAACCCAAGCTTAGCTATGTTCACAATTTCAAGATCGCCCTGTTGAAAACTCACCCCTCTTTGTTCTTATCCATGGGTCCTGGATAGATGTAATGTGCATACGTGCTTGTGCAAATCAGCAGCAGGAGTACCAGTAAGGCGGACTGAAAGTTGAAAAGCGCAGTCTAGCGTCGCAACAGGGTTAGCTTCGCTGCGAGCAAATCCCATAAACAGCGACGAGAAAGGACTTGATCACACTCACCATCGTTCCTCCTCACAACAGCATCAATCGTTGTGGTGTGCTCCTTTGCAAGGTTGTTTGTCATTGACTACTTTGTCTTCCACTCTGGCTTTGGCCTACCCTATTATCGTCAGAACCTATTACTGCACGCTAGCGGACGCGTCAGCCGCTCTTACCGAGGTAATGGTGAAGAAGAACAACAAGAAGAAGAACAAGAACAAGAAGAAGGGTAACCTTTCAGCTGGTGCCTCTTCCTCCCCAAACATCCTCGATAAACAGATTGACTCCTTGATTGAGGAGATCGCGTCTCAACAACGCCGTGAGGAACTCGAATCCACAGCAAATAACTTCGACACGGTGCTGCAATATCTCTCTTGGCAGCAAAGCGAAGCTGAACCCATGCCCGCCTCTGCTCCTACCCCCGCTCCCGCTGCAGCTTCAGCTTCCACCTCCGCCGGATTCGAACGCTGTTTCCTCTGCGAGCTTCGCCAGCTCATCCTCGACCACAAGCAGACTTTCCACAGACCCGGCGCCTCGAAGGACCATCGCTGCAAGGGTGGTTGCGTGGCTGATTCTACCTTCTTCCGCCTTCAAGGCAGGCCAGCATGTCAGAGCCAAGGAAACGTCTCGGACGCGACCGCGGGCAGCAGCAATTCTCGAATGAGGAATGTAAGTCACCTTCATCATCATTTCCACTTTCCATCTATCTATTTATTTCAAGCTGAACCCCATGCTGATGCTGATCTTAAATTTCAGTGTCGCAACTGCTCTTCGCCCACGGCGACGTCCCCAACCCACTGGAACCCACTTTCAAGCTTCTCGACCAGTTCCTAACCGACTTCATCACGTCCCTTGCCTTCGAGACCGCACGCGCAGCCTCCACCGCCGGCCGTCAGAAGATCAAAGTCGAAGATGTCAAATTCGCCTGTCGCAAACACCCCGGCTATCTGGGCAAGATGGAGGACGTGCTGGAGAAGACGAAGGGTATCAAGGATATTAGAAAGCTGGTTAAGGAAAGTGATGGTAACCTGGACAAGGGTCTGGGTGATACTGCTGATGGTATGATGGCTGTGTTGAAGGGTGGGGCTGGTAAGGGGAAGAAGAGAAAGTTAAGGGATGTGGAGACGGAGGAGGCAGAGGAGGAGGCGGAGCTGGGTGAGGGGGATGATGACTTGGCGGAGCTTGGGCTGGGGTTTTGATGTTTTCTTTGAGCCTCTACTGGGCGTCTCCTTGTGCGGTATCTGCTTTTCTGACCATGGCGTTGAGCCTGCTGAGCATGGAAGAGAGTCTTCTGACATGCATCGCTTTTGTTATTCATGGCGCTGTGCTTTCTGATCATAGCATAGAGCTTCTCTCTGATCATGGCGTTGAGCAATTCTCGAGATCGACTATTGTTCGTAGGGATAGATACCCGGCTGAGGCCATGCATTCCCCTTGTGGGACAGTAAATATGCGAATGAGCTCCTTGATAGCGTCTACTTCGACCTCTTCCCTTCTCCACGCTTGGCTGGACCTTTGTTCTGGGTGGGCAGGTAGTTGGGAGCATGGTACACCCAACGCCCTTGGATAGCAGAATCATCCAAGTTGATACTGTCACATCCAAGATACTGGACTCATGATTCTACGAAAGCGACCATCTTTGTACGAATCTATTTCCCTCATAGCTCGAGTGAATGATCATTTCGGATAAACTATCTAATAACACAGCTCCCTTCCCTCCACTATACTATCAATGCATGGCTGACACTTATTCAGGCCCTTGTCTCTTCATTCTCTCAGGCCCTTTTAAAGCAATTGTGGCAAAGGATTGGTTCGTGTATTATGTGGCTTCTGTGGATAGGATAGACTTGGTTCTGCTTGTCGACGACAGAAGGAGAAAGAGTAGTGATGGAGGTCCAAGCGGTGACAGGTAGATCCTGGAGCCAATACAAGTAGTGTAGATAGTGGATGATTTTCAGAATACCCTAGGATGTTGAGGAAAGGTCTGTAGCAACAGATAGTTATTATTGGGAAGGACTTCATCTGCTTAATATCGCGCAAAGCACAACGACAGCCTGAAAGAAGTATTCCGCGACGACACTTCTTTGTCGTGAAGAGCTTTTCCGTATCTATTTTTTGAAGCGCGTATGAAACGTACGACAAATTGAAGACCGGTAACGGTTTGGTGGTTGGTAATGAAATGCCGATCTGTGACAAGAGAAAGAAATATCATTGCAAGACAAGAACAAGCAAAGAAGGGGTAGGAGAAAATGTCCCACTTGCAGGTGAAAGATTGAAAGAGAACCGTTTCTGAGCATCACCATCGCTGGAGTATACCTAGTCGGACTGATCCTTGGTACTATTGCAGTGTGTGGCATCATTTGTGCATGCATGCTTCATGTCCGATGCTGACCCGGGAGTGCAGCCTCTTGGCTCCTTAAAGAAGGGTATATGGCCGCTTAATGTAAACTCGTCAATATGTCAGTCGTGTGTGAAAGAACCATAATCTAAGGTCTGTCTGTGTATGTACAATCGAATAGCTCACTTCCCAGTACCGTGTTTCGATCACGAGAACGTCCGACATGGATATCTGCTCCCTATTAGCTTCCAGGCATCTTCAAATCAGGAGCAATACTCACTCCTCAGGATAAGCATTCTCTTCCGTCAAAGCATATTGCTCACTCCTCCCACCAATCCTCAAACTGCTCGGCCTCGGTGGTAACCCTCCCTGCCCCAATAGAACCTTCCCGACCTGTTCCCCACCCTCCAGCACAACCTCACTCAGGGCTCTCTCCCTCTCCTCCCTAACCTGTACCTCCTTTCCCTCCTCTTTCCCTCCCTCCTTTCCCTGCCCCTCCTGCCCCTCCTTCCCCTCCCCCAGCTCTCCCCCAACGGCCTTCCCTACCCCCAAAAGCCCCACAACCCTCTCCTGACCCACAAAGCTCAACCTCGGCCAAGCCCTCCTAGCATCCCGTTTAAAATATTGATTATCAGCTATATCGCCCGCCGGCACAGTGACAGGATCGATGAACGAAAATGGGGCGTTGGAACCGGGCGGTGGGTTGCGGAATTGAGGATTCAAAGGGATGCCATTGGAGCGTTGTGGGGAGACGGCGAAAATGCGGCGAATATATTCCCAGACGCCATGGGAGGGAAGTGTGTATTTCTTGAAGAGAGGGTGTTAGTGACGGGGAGAAGAGTAGGAGAGGAGAGGAGATGAGGAATACAGACTTTGTGAACGGGTATCACACGATTAGCTGCTTGCGCAGCGGAGGCGGCTGCTTTGGATGTCATTTCAATGCCTGCGAGCAGCGAACCGACTCGTTGCAAAGTCAAAGAAATGTTGATTAGGGAGGAAGTTGAGGTATTAAAGGGCTTAGAGGGTGGTCGGGGTCGGGCATTCGCAGACTCGCAACGAAGTTCTGCCGATGTACAGCAGAAGAGCGAGCCAATACCATTGACTTCCCATTAGAGATCATAGGAACCAAACATTCTTCTATACGTTCTAAGCGATAGGCAAGCACATCTCCGAAACCATCGAGAACTCTAAGATTGTATTTCGCCCACAGCTCGATCCGCTCCTCTTTCGACTATGTCAATGAAGAGTGGCACGAGTGGTTAGAGATCATTTGTCAGTTGCAAGGATTTCGACTTGCTGGGTAAACGCTTGCGAGCTATGATCACAATTCTCTGGGTGCTGCTTGGTCAGATTGTACTGCGACAAAACAGACGGTTGAGCGGAGAAGCCAAAGTAAAACGTTTATGGGGATGGTGCATCTAGATCTCACCATATCATGGCAGCTAGCAGTCACTCGCTCCAAAAATTTTTTTATCTAAGATCAAGTCTCCTCTATATCTTCGGTATTAAGCTTCTACGAAGGTGAATATATGGCAGCTGTCTCATCTCAGACTTGGCGTGGAAGTAGCGTTCTGTTGCACATCTCAGCCGTGAGCCGCTCCTTCCTCTTCCGGATGATGGTTGGTATCCTATTTCCAAAGAGAAGAAAGGTGAATATCAGGCATGCCAAATGTCTCAACATGAGTCGAACACTGACCTTATAGTTTGTAGCACATCGCAATGCCGGGTCGCTCCTTCTTCTTTTGGAAGAGTGGGTTCTTTCCCAGTGACTTGGAATGGTGAAGTAGATACCCGAACAATCTCTCACTTCGAGGTCAAACTCGGAAGATTCGGTTTGTTGCATGTCTCAGGGCTGGGTGCTCCTTCCGTTTCTGGAAATGGGGTGCTGTCTCAGACTGGAATTCATGTAGATTGACTGCAGAGCTAGAAAAACTTGCCAAACGCCTTCTAGTTTTTGTGCCTCCATAGCTGCGCGCCTTTACCATCCAAGTATTGCTTCCTTCGCCACCCAATCAAATATACCGCCCGATATTGTTACCCATCATACACGTCACAACTCAACAGGCGCCGCCTCCTTACTATCAAGCTTCGCCGCCGTATCCGCAACCTCAGCCGCCGTCTCTGCCTGCTTGATATCCTCCTTCGTAGCACCATTTACACCATTCGTTGGATGCGCCACATCAACTATGGGTTTCTCAGCAGCATCACCCGCATCGCCTACCACCTCTGGCACTTCAGTATTGCTTCCAACCAATTTCTTTACCACTTCAAGAGTAGCAGCTGGTCCGCCTGGCTCAGCAGCTAGGACCTTGCCAGCCTTGTCGACAACAAAGACGCCTCGAGTGGTGCCGCTCGCTTTCTTCATGCCGATGGCGGAGATGAGAGAAGCGTCAGCATCGCAGAGGAGTGGGTAGGGTAGGTTTTGCTTCTTTTTGAAGGTGGTGTTGGCTTTAGGGGTGTCTTTAGAGAGGCCATAAATGGAGTAACCGGTTGAAGTGAGGGGTTCGTATGAGTCTCTGAAGAGACATACTTGAGTCGTGCCTGGATCTGATCAGTACTGCAATTCGGCTGAGATGAGCTTACTTACAACCCGGTGTCGAAGCCTTTGGATAGGTGAAGAGCACAACACCGCCGTTGCTCTGCTCAACAAGCTGTTTCAAGGTAGTCTTCACACCATCATGTGTTTCAATCTCCCCTCCGAAGCCATCAAGTGTGATTATTGAACCAACAGCGACAGCTTCATTGGCCTTAGCGCCTTCTGAACTGCCCGAAACTGCTGCCTTGACTTCATCCACAGCTTTTGCGACTGGACCCTTTTTCTTGGCTGGAGGAGCTGTAGCAGCATCAGAAGCAGGTTCCTTGCGCTTTCTGAGTTCAGCAGGCATGATGGGCAGTTATGGTGAGCTTCAGAAGCGACGTCGTCAGCTTGCTATGTAATTGATGCTTCTGATTGGTGGGAACTGACAACGAAGAGAGCTTCAGAGAGGTGGAGTCGTGGAGGCGATTTTCTGGTGAGCACAATACGATTGTGAAGGTTTATCGCGCAGGATGATTTGCGTGTATGGAGAAGAGCGGAAAGTGGATAGGGAGAGAATCAGAGGAGGGGAAACGACGTTGAAATAAGAAACCCAAGGAAACGTAAGGTTACCGAACCTTGCGCAAGCAGCTTTTTTGCTCTGCCGCTACAGGAATTCTCTCCAAGGTAATGGAAAGATCCTACATGCATCGAGCAAATGAAGGAGCTAAAAAAGAAACAGCAGGTTTTTGTGTAGCTGTACAAGTACCTGCCGGTCACTTCACTCATCTTTGCAAGCGAGTCTATTCATGATCCGGTGGAACTGTGGAAGCAATCGGCTGTTCTGCAATAGTAGCTGGTAGCAGAGCAGGGTGCTATTGCCAATTGGTCCAGCTACTGACCTCCTTTATCAGACGTCGGGCTAAGCAGAGAGTGTCGGGCAAGTCGAGGCATGGAAGTGGCGGGTTAGGTCTTGCGCCAGTGGTCTGCCGAGTAGTAGTTGAGGACGTCCAGATATAACCATGTTTCTCTTTGGTCTCTCACCTAATACTGTAAGCAGGAACGGCCCAACGATCACGTGACATAAAATGCTCCAAGCATTGAGCTATAGAGACTCAGATCTTTCGTTGTACACTCATCTGTGTCCAGAAGATTGTTCTATCGTTTTTTGCAATGGATAATCAGTCATTGGTGTCGCACAATAGAGATCAGTCGCTTCCCCCTCTCGGGCGATCTTCGGTAGTGTATTCACGCTAGAGAACAGGGGTGGCAACTTGACGGACCCTTCAATATTCTCTTTCAACCGTCGCCTACCTAAAATTCACCATCATTTCATCAACGATCGTCACTGGATCCATAGATACCGTACACATCAAGCACAAGTACAATCGAACGATATTTCCACAATAGACACTGTTCAAAGACGTCGATCAGCTCAACGACGTCGCTTGATCAAAGGCACACGGCTTCAGTATGAGGATCTTCTCTAATGACTATACATTCAATTACTCCTGGGAGGAAGTATCTACAGCAAACTGGCGGAAATACTGTCCTTGGAATGATAAATCGACACATGTTATAGCAGTCGATACCCTCTCTCGCCGAATCGATCCTAAAACCGGCATCGTGCGTCCTTGCCCTTCCTCTGTCCTGCCGTGCTGCTAATACTCCCACCCAGCTCCGCACCGAACGCCTCATAACCTGCCACCAAAGCGCCCCGAAATGGCTCTCCTCGCTCATGGGGGGTCTGGAAACCTCGCACGTCTTCGAAACATCGTACGTCGATCCCGCCAATAAGAAAGTCACCATGACGGCCTCGAACCTCACCTTCTCCAATATCGTCTCTTGTCATGAAACGGTTACGTACAAGTCGCTGTCTGAGGGAAGGACACAGTTTGTGCAGGATGCAAAGATAGTGGCGCTGTGTGGAGGCTGGCAGAAGATCAAGAATGCGGTCGAGGATGCGAGTGTGAAGCGGTTTGGGGAGAATGCGAGGAAGGGGAGGGAAGGCTTCGAAGCTGTGTTGGAGATGAGTAGGAGGGGGTGGAGGGAGGAGAGAGAGAGACTGAGGGAGGAGAGGTAGGGAGGCGGTGTTGAGCATGGGTGTGCATTACGACTTACTTCCCCATATCTGGAGTTCGCTATGGCGTTTGAGAGACTCATTGCTGCGATTAGCGATTGGCTTAGACTTGCTTGCGGTATGATATGCATTGGGCGGGTACGAAAAGTTGATTGTACTGAGAGTTAGAGTTAGAAAATGGGCAGTCATGCGCGGTGTTATGGGCTAGAGACGGCATAGGAATAGAGATATAGCTCTTTGCATGCTTGGGAATGTTTGTAGTATTGATTCTACTTGACTTGCAAGGAGGGAGGTGGGAGGAGTGGACAGAGAAAAAGAGAGAGCGCAAGTCGAAGACAGGCTTTATAGTAATTAGGAGCGACCTCTTCCTTCAAATTATCCAGCATGGTTTTCTTGCTTGATTTGGTATGGTCATTGGCAGCAACTCTGGTGGCATGATACCACACTCTTGTACTCCTCCTTGCAATTCCTTGCCTGGTTTCACGCTCATCATGTCGCTCTAGGATCGCTTCTGTCGAGACCCTTTGTGCTCGTCTTCCACTAGCTCAGACCTGTATGACCCTTCCAGATTCTGGCATGACCATCTAGGCATTATGCTTGTTCCTTATTCGTTCATAACCATTCATGTCTTTCCCCGTTGCCGTTCACGACCTTCCCCTTCCGCATCTCCAT
>Ga0068631_100671_pt1 | contig 13358 bp, 16 predicted proteins | sample InSIn5gowninarea_2_FD_77434 | JGI IMG/M metagenome (GOLD analysis project Ga0068631, IMG submission 77434) | Clean room microbial communities from NASA Spacecraft Assembly Facility at Jet Propulsion Laboratory, Pasadena, California, USA -... ...
CCATCAACATTACAAGAACCAAAATTGGGAACTTTGTTGAACCTTCAAAATTGGCACAACAATGGCTTAAAACAACGATGTTGGCAATGATAAATGATATGTTTATAGGATGCAAAGTTGTCTGCATGAGTATTGACACGTTGCATCCTGTAAGTGCCCACTGCCAAAAACCTTACAGAAAGTTGCAAGCATGGTGCGTCTCTTTGCTAAGACGGATGTCCAATTGAAATTCAGTAGAGCCCGCCAAAGGCACTTGCCTTGGTTTTTGTCATCTCTGGTTGCATATGTATATTCAGCTGTAGATGCACGCGGAGTTCGATTTGCAACCCGACATAACACAATTGCACATGGACTTTGTGAATGCGTTTGGAAAAGTCTGTTTTTGCCACCGGGCAATTTTTGTAAAATGCAACTTGCAAAATGCAAAATGCAAAATGCAAAATGCAAAATGCAAAATGCAAAATGCAAAATGCAAAATGCAAGATGCAAGATGCAAGATGCAAAATGCGGATGCAAAATGCAAAATGCAAACTGCAAAATGAAATTGCAGTTGCGTGCTCATATGTACAAACTACTTCTTCGCATTTTGGCCGAGATTTGTAAGTCTCGAGTCAGTCTAAAATTCATATTGTTTGAGGAAATGGATTCAACACCCAAATTTGCTTCATGTTCAAGTTGCACGGATGCTGCCTTTTGTACTTTGGGACAGCATTGGCAAGAAATTTGGGAGATTGCCAAATTTTTGACATGTACTCCAACAATATTTTAGAATACTCGGACTTACAAATCTCGGCACAAAATGCGAGGATGTGGTTAGTAAATATGAGCAAGTCAGAGAACTTCGATTTGAAACTGCAATGTCATTTTGCATTTTGCATTTTGCAAGTTGCATTTTTCAAAATTTGCCGGTGGCAAAAACATAATTTTCCAAACGCATTCACAAAGTCGAATTGCAGTCCTGATATGTCGGTAAATCTCAAATCCGCGTGTACATACCAGCCATGGTTTGCTTTCCACGTGTCTATCCAATGCTTGATCGAGGATCAATGGAGACCTCTGTAAGTTCAGTCCACCACGGTGCATATTGGCAAGGACTTTTGTAGAAAGGGCCCTGTGTGTTAGCAAAGTGTATCCACATCAGTCTATTGCTGTACAGCTGCATGTGGTGCCCTTTTTTCACCGCTTGTGGTGGTAAATGGTTGATTTGGCTGTCTTGTTTTAAAGTGGTGTATGGTAACGGCCACCTCTCAGGCCCCAATCAAAGCCAAGAGTGATTTCACAGCCATTTTCAACCGCTCCAGTGTTAACAGTGTTCCAAGTTGCGCAATTCAATGTTGAACTAAAGAATGACAATGCCTGCAATGTTACATTGAGTTGCGCAACTTGGAACACTGTTAACACTGGAGCGCAAGGACCTGTAGCCTTACAGCGGCTTGTTCTCACCAAGTAGCATCATGTACTATGGGGCTGCAATCCAACACCGTACAGAAAGGCTAGCTTGTGTCTGGCCAGTGCTGTAAACCCATCCCGAAAAAGCACCACTTTCACAAAACACTGAGCTCACAAAGTATTGGTGGCCCAGACTAATTCGATATAGGCCCCAAAAAGTACAATTGGGAACACCAAAAGACACATGGCCTAGAAAGGCTAGTTTGTGTGCAGCTAGTGCTGTCAGCCCAGCCCCAAAAGCCCCACTTTTACACACTTGTGGTCTGGGCAGGTTCAAATGCACATCTCGAGGCTTACTTGAAAGCAGCCTCACTTCTGGAAATACAATTGGGGCTGGTCAAGGAAACATGGTCTAGGAAGACGAGCTTGTGTGCTACTAGTTCTGTCAGCCCCGCCCCAAAAGCCCCACTTTTTTCACAACTCTGGGTTGACCATGTTTGATTCCTATTTTGAGGCTCGACCGCAAGCCGCCCCATTGTTGCTGGAGATTTTGGGGGCTTGCAAGCAAACATGGTACAGAAAGGTTGGCATGGGTCCATCTAGAGGTATTACCCCAGCCCCAAAAGCCCCGGTTCCATAAAAGTCTGGGTGCAGAACGATGATCCCGATCTTGAGGCTTGAATGCAGCCTTGTGAATATGATGCTTGAAATCGGGATATGTTGGCTTCTGGACCCTTCTGAGTGAGGTATGTAGCATGCATATTGCAATAATGGTCTGCACCAAATGTGAGATCAAGTTTAACAATGTAATCTTGCCATTACTTGCAGCTGGACCTGGTAGAATTTGCAATATTTGGTTGTGATGCGCCCCGACAGGCATTACCTGATTTGACCCAGCAGGTACTCTATCATCATCCTGGGGCTTGTTTTTTGACTCGAAAGTACCCGGAGCTCTTCTATCCTCTCAGGATCGGCTTCTGGGAAGTCGGGACAGAACAGCTCAACATGTCTTATGGTTAGCCGCTTGAAAGCTTCTGGTCAAGTAAGTTCAGACACTCCATCCCTGAAGGCCATTAGGTCCAAATTCATATCCAAATCTTTGAGAAACTGTCATAGTCATGTGCCTTGTGATGGAGAGTTTGTACATGCTAGCATTATCGTCCTGACACTTCCAAATTGTGCTTTTGAATGGGTAGAAGCTGACGTCCTTGGTGTTATTACCCTCACAGACTGTCTAGGAAAGTGAGAGCTCACACCCTCTGCAGGATCAAGATGTTGGTCGCCACTTCGTAGCTGTTTGACTTCTTTATGTTCCGGGATGCCACAGTCTACATTTAGCCAATCTTCATAGCCTTTGGGCTTGCCCAAGCTGACAACTTTTCCCGTCTCAACAGAATGCATCCCTGAAGCAACAGCATGCCAGTCCTTACGGATAACAGAAAACATAATCACATAAAACTAATTTCAAACTGGGGCTTTTGGGGCGGGGCTGACAGCACAATCTAGCTTCAAGCTAGCCTTGCTAGACACTGTTTGACTTATCAGCCCCATAGTTATGGAGGCAAATTGGGGCTGGGCTGACAACACTAGATAGCCCCAAGCTAGGCTTGCTAGAAAGCGTTTGACTTTTTAGCTTTACTGTTGAGGAAGCAAAGTGGGGCTGGTCTGATAGCGCTTGATAGCCCCAAGCTAACCTTGCTAGAAAATATTGACTTGTCAACCCTGTTTAAATGAAAGTAGAGGCAGATTGTTGCTCTTGAGTACACCTTTGTTACAATTGGCTGAACCTAAGCCAACTTCCGATGTGTGCAAAATCAACTTGATTTTAGCTGCCTGAGAATACACACAAGATAGCAGGGACTTGAATCCAGTTGATGACCCGTTGGCAAAGCATCTGCTGAGGGCAATGACGACGGAAGTTGCAAATAAATTGTCTGGCCGCCGCTGTGGTGAAGGTATGACGTTGACTTGCGGGGTATGTGGCGAAGTTGATTGCTTGTGTGCTTGCTATACTTATCCGATGCCTTGTATGGTTCTTAGTGAATTGGATAAGTAAGAGCCCAACTGCCCTGCATTCAAACAGGTTAGAGCATTTGGAAGAGTGAATCGTATAGGGTTGTAGGCCGTTGTTGGCATACAGCTGGGCCTGGTGGGAGGTTGGAGCATTTGGAAGAGTGAAACGTATGGGGTTGTAGGCCTTTGCTGGCGCCCAGCTGGGCCTGGTGGCGCCTTTTCTCTGAGGATCCCTAGCTTTGGGCTCTAGCTTCCGGGCATCCAACTGGCACTGAGGCAGAGCTACTTTGACAAGCAACTGTGCGGTTCTCAAGAGCCAAATCCTGATGTCTGCAGAGCCCAGTCACCTAAGAACTCACTTGAAGGTAGTAGAGACCTCAAGGAGCATGTTGACAGTTGGTTGTCCCAGACCGTGGCGCTCTTGGTTGTGGCGAAGATGATGTCCGGCCTCATGGTTGTGGAACTTTGTTGCGGACTTGAAGATCGCTGAAAGGCAAATGGCAAATTGAGTTACTTTTGCTTGCTAAATGTAGCCAGTCCCTTATGTTCGCTCTCAAAGGATAGTAACTTGGCTGTCTTGCACAAACTCAAGTCAGAGAGTTTTGGAAAGTGAGGCTTTTGGGGCGAGAGCCCAAGATGGCTCAAGCTAACCTTGCCAGAAGTGGGAGACTTACTGTTGGGGAGGCAAAGTGGGGCTAGGAGAGCGCTTCAGGGGCAACCATCAGGATTTTACCGGAGTTTGAGCCAACTTCTGGTGTGTGCAGAACAAAGTTTAGAATGCGCTCACCTGACCATACACTAGGGTCGCCGAGGTCTGGGACCCAACAGCCAACTGATAATTTTCCACAGATGTTTGAACCTGACAGTGATGCCCCAGGCTGTAGCAAAGAAGCTGTTGTGGTTGTGAAGGTTTGTGGTTCGTTTGAAACTGGCGAAGTGCTGAACTGTTTGTGTGGGTATGGATACGCCAATGCCTTATGTGGTTCCCTTTGATCACCGTATTAGTAGTCCTGGCAGCCCAGTACAGGATGAGAGTTTGAGAATGTGAAGCTTTGGGCTAGGCTGACAGCACAAGATGACCAGAAGCTGGCGTCAATAGAACTTGTTCACTTAACAGGGCAGCCAAGTGGGGCTTGGCTGTAGACCAACCGATTTCTGGAATCTGAGTGAAAATTGCCTCACCTTCGATAACGGCTGCAAGGCGCTGCAGTGATCCTGTCCAGCTCTAGCAATCTCGCCCACGTCTACAACAAGAACTTTTGAGTGCATCCTCAAGGACCTACCCGGGGAAGTCGTTGGAGAGAGCTGTCAGAAGAGTTATTGAAGGTGATGTGCATGTCTAATAGGCTGTATTGCCGCAATTACTTTGTGTTGGGGTATTACGGTGTGCCTTGAGAGCGTTTGTGGCTTGTTGCGATGGTGACCCTTGCACCAGGTTATGTATTGGGTTGACTTGAAACTGGATGCTGATGTGAACATGTGCAGCCTCTGAGATCTTTCATCAGTACATGCGTATGTTTGAAGGCCTCTTGCATTCAAAGCTCTGTCACAGTGCAACGAAACAAATCCAGTAAAGTCTGTCAACACATCATTACCGGTCTTCATCAGATAGATTGTGTTGTCTCACTTGAGTCAAAATGCATTGAAGCAAAGCTGGTGCAAATTTGAAAATACCATCAATCATGCTAGAACCTCCAGCAACATCATGTAACGCTTGTGCAAAGGTGGAGTTTCCAACAAAACATGATGGAATTTCCATCATTACATGTCTACATCATGGACAGTTTGACTGTTTGACAAAGACATAGAAGCATTTAGATCGGCAAGCTCTGCTGGCAGTCAATAAGAGTTCAAGCAGTTCAGATATCGATGGCCAGCGTTCTTAACGAATCTTCAGTAGCGCATCTTGCCAAGTCAGTAGTACTTCTGTGTATTTTGATCACTTGATGTTGTACTTTTCCAGAGTGGACCATTTCACATGTCTGCTGTCGTTTGCCCTCTTGATAGCTTTGACACGATTGATTGTGTAATCATGCTCCTTGTGGTACTTTGCACTGAATTTTGCTTTTTGAACTTTATGTCTGAGGTACCATGTACGATTCGCTTGCTTTTTGCCCTGTTTTGTCTTTCGATCCGGCTTAGTGATCACCATGACCTCCAGATTGCCTTCAAGTGCATTCATAATGTTTGTGTCCGTCTGTGATTAGCTTCCTATGAGCTCTTGTCACACTGACCTGTATAATATAGTGAATAGATAGATAGTAGCGTTAGCTGCCTTGGCCTTTGTTACAATCTGGGAGGCAAGCTCATAAGGGACTGTAACATTGGGACAAGTAAGAAGCGATCATCATGGTGCAAGGCAGACGAAGCAAGAACGATAGCGTTGACGTAGACAACTTGTTTCAGCACATAACATCCGATTGGGTCTCTGATTTGGAATCAGAGAAGCGAAGAGAATCCATCTTCAACAAGGTGTGAAAAGCCGGCTCGAAAAATCCCGAGTCAAAGTCACCAAGTCGCAGCCACCTTGCGCGGTTGCTTTGCGCAAGAGACTTGGACAACATGTTTGATTACATAGATTGTAGTCGTGCGTGTTTGGCACATATAACAGGCTTGTTGTTCTTGATGTTCTCGGCCTAGCAGTGCAGCAAATGTTAGCGTTGACATGGATCAGGTTGCTTGTTCATTCTGGAACCTTACAACCGCATTGCGACACAGTACATATGATTCAAACTTTGCATAAGTTTTTGTGTTGTATAGTTTGACATGCCAGAAAGCTCTATAGATCCCAACAACCCCCATGTATTTTGCTCTTGCTATCAGCTGATAGACATTGACGCAATGTCATCAGTTGCTTGTTGAACCCACGCTGCGAATTGGCTGATGCTAATGAGTGGTAAGCCAGGAGAACGATTGACATGCTGAGATTGGGCTGGCTTGCCGCCCTTGGCATTGGGGTGCCGCACTGGGCTGCTTAAGCGGACAGCATCTCGCAACTCAGCCAGGGACAAGCTGTGTCTTTGCATCACAAGCTCATATACAGCCAATGCTTTCTTCAGTGGCCAGCACCTGTCTGTGGCAAGTGCTTGTATTTGCAAAGGCAGATGCCGTCGCCTGCTCAGGTTGTCAATGGCCTTTTTGCTAAGGCGCTGGCCACGCTGGAGTGCTTGTTCACACAGCAAAGGGGGTGCTGGGAACCCGTTGAGGCCTGTGAACCACTCATCTAAGGCCTCTTGCACTGAGCTCAAGCCTGAGGACAAGCCCACTTGAGCCTCAAGCTCAAGATGAGGTCTTTTGGCAGCCTGAGTTTGCGTAACTGAGCTACTGGCTGTAGGCATGCTGTGGTTGGCAGCCGTTTGGCTGTCCACTGGCTGCTGCATGCCATTCACGCTGAGCTGCAAGTGCGCAATTTGCTCGCTAAGGGAGTATACCTGCTTGCTGATCTTGTCAAATGCCTCAGTCATTTGAGGGCTGAGTGGGCATGTACTGCACTCCAATTCCGCATTGATGACCTGTACAGAAGGCACAACAGCAGACAACACTGAGCGCTTTGCTTAACCGTAGCAAGTTCAGGCAAGAAACTCCCTCAGACCTCTCAAGTGGGAGTGCTTTGGCACTCCACAGAAAGAAACATGCCCTGATGTTCAACAGCTTCTGTGCATTGTGAAGACAACAACCTTGAGACGTGCTTTTATTTAAGTTTGGTCTGCCATCCATTCCTGCTCACCTGTTGCTCGAATTGACGGAATGAAGAACTGCCCACAATGAAACAAACCGCTGGCAGCTGCAGTGCCCACCAGCCCCAGCCATACCTTTGCAACATAAAGGGGCTGCTCTGCCAAAAAGTTTCAGCCTGTGCAGCACAACACAGTCAGAAGGCGCAGAGCGATGCAGAAGGTCAGAGACACTGATAACCACTGCTTGGTGACATGCCAGCAACATGCAGCAGCGTGAGCTTGTAAACACCAAATCTTGTGCCGTGTTGGGCTCTGAGTACCATGTCACTAAAATCACACCAACAACTGCTGCCGCTGGATTCCACAATCACACAAGATATTTTTGTTGGAGTGCTAGTAAGTTAAGATTGTTGCTGCGTTTGAGGAAGAGTACCTTGTTACATTGAAGACATGCCACTCTGCTGACTGGCGGGCATGCACAGCACTTATTTGCAAATATGCGAAGCAGGCATCTCACCAGGTAGAGGATGGACTCAACACAATGCTGGCCACTGAAGTCTGCCTTTCCAGTACGCATGCGGTTGCGAAGACAAACAGCTTGGAAGATACTCCGGGCATGGGGCACCAGAGCATCAATCCATGCCAATGGAACTGCAACCGTGCCTCGGCCAAATGCATGGTTGGTCATGAAGTCAGTGCCAAACCCCGCTAGAACGCCAGTGGCTGGTAAAGCAGAGAGAGGGGACTTGGGCAAGTAGGATTTGCCCACCACACCTTCTGACCTCGCCCACCTTCACATCACACTGATGTCATGAAACCCTGGTTTAATGCTGTCAAACAAGACCATGGTGACTATATTTTTAAAAGGTTTGTCTACTTCAAGCAGACAATTTTGACATCATCAATGTTTGATGCTGTCAAAAAACTCCCCTGACGAGACATGTTGTTTCCTAAAAAGACTTTTGCTCTTCAAGCAGCCAACTTGTGACAATGTATGTGCTGTCTACATGCCCGCTCTGCATGCAAGTGACCAACACAAGCAGAATACATACCTGCCCCAAACTCGCAGAACATCCATGCTGCAAGCCGCAGCTGCTAGACTGACTGTTCCACTACAACGCATCAGGTGCATGACCTGCAGGTATCAACATCACTGTCACTTGATTTCTCCGTGCGAGTGCCAGAGATCATTGGAACTTGGGCTGATGCAAACTCTGAGCAAATGCACTCAGCAGGTAGCACTACTCATGACATCCAGGCTCATTCGTCAACAGGCAGATCATGACATCAAACGTCAAATTGTGTGGTTTGTGGACCAGTAAATTGGAATGCTGCTACTTATAGCAGCACGCACAGAGACGGCAAACCATCTCAAAGGCCACTATCACTTTGCACTACCATTATGTGACAGCAGCATACCTTTGTCTTGACAAGAGCATCAGGCATGGTTGCTGAGACCTTCAACACATAGTGGACAAGTCGTAATAGGTCTGTTTGCTTGTCGCTATTGAGGGATCCCGAAAGAACATCCGGTAAGAGCGCCAGCTCGTGTTGTTCTGGTATATCAATGCCAGCAGCGGGAGCTTGCTGACATTGAGTTGGTATAGCACAAGCTGCGAAAGGTATGCCAAGCAGTCTAAGTGTGGCTGACAGTGATTAGCCAATGCTGCATAGGTCATCTGAGCATCCTGCATTTGCACAACAGCATTGTAGAAGTGAGACATCACAGGCGGCGAGCCTTGGAAGCCATAAGTGTCTGCAACTGAGGTTTGCAGACTGCTCACCTGATTCGCTTTGCCGGCATTGTTGGCCAGTGCCAAGATCTGCATGGGCAAGGGTTTGGCAGGCTTGCTGCAGATCAACTCCATGAAGTATCTGGTGTCCTGCAAATCATCTGTACAACAGAGTGTCGGCACAATGCTTGACTAGGAGCCAGCATAGCAAGCACACGACCTGACCTGAGCGAAAACCTGCTGCCAAGCCACAACTGACCATGGCAGCCACACAAAGACCGACCTATAGTCACACACAAGGCTCTGCATAACCTGGACAAGCACTCAAACACCAGCATGGCGTCATAGCATTACAGATACAGCTGCAAACCATTCAATCTTTCTTTGACTATCGCAAAAAGTCTATTGTGTGTCAAGTTGTCCCGCAGCGAGCTGTGTATCTTGACATAGGCATTTTGTGATAGCTTGTTGGCTGTTACGCAGATGCCAACACTGACGCATTGGACAACATCATGTCACAGGTGTACCTGCTTGTCAGGGTAGCGCATGGCTGCATCAAGCAGAGAAGCATATTCCTCATTGCTCAGGGTGCTGGCAGAGCAGCTAGGATCAGCTTCCTCACTACAACACACAAGCATGCACCTCTCATTACACCTCAAGGGCATGACCTGCCAATGTGCTTTGCCAGCAAACAGCTACTAACCACTGGCGAGCCTCAGCTGTTGCTGTTTTTGCTCTGCTTGTGACACCAGCTATGTAAGGTTGACTGGGAAACTTGGCCTCGTCATCTGGTATGCCAGCCTGGCATGCTCTTAGGTGTCGCAGAGCCTTCCTTGCCGACTTCACAGCGCCATGCGGATCCTTGCTATTGCTAGCGGTACAGTCTGCAAGGATATGTGAAAGAAAAGCAGAGACCTTACTGCTAGGAAACACCAGATATCCTTCGGGCTGCTCAGGATGGTTATCTATCCACTTCTGTTGGTCAGACAGCACAGAGCTTAAGTCGACCAAACCTTCGCCTGCGTGAGGCTACAGAAGGCTGTATAGGCAGCAAACCGTCACCTTCCACTTTCTGAGATAGACGGCCCACTTGGTTTGGCTCAAGGGCGCCAGGTTTCGCCAATTTCTGTCGAAAAGAAGCTGCCACTTCTGTTCTTTGGTGAGTCTGCAACACACTTGCTGCCTCAAGTCGAGCCGGTCAGTCAGGCTGCAGAGTACTCTTGTGATCGCAAACCGTTGACTTACGAGGAATCGTCCACCAGAGGCTGTGTAGCTCCTTCGCCGCTGTACACCAGACGAAACATCGCCAACACGTCCGAATTATCGGCTGGCGCCCTGCCTCGACGCATATTGGAGCCAACCTGTCACCAAACTCCGACCAAACTGAGGAATAGAGTCTGCAGGTCGGGAAGCGAAATGACAGTCCGATGACCTGATGTGTATCGCCTACCTTGCACAGCTGGGCTTACAGTGACCTGCCAGCACTGAACGCCGCGCACTATGCGCTTGTCGCAGCTTGACCCTGAGAAGATTGTGCAGTGTCGCTTCCTCTGCGCCGTGTTTCAAATCGGTATCACAGAAGTGATCTCCTGGTCCAAAGTCAACGATGAACAACTTTCGAACCCATGCATTTTTGAGTGCTTCGCCAGGGGGTTGCGAGCCCTGCCTTATCTGCTGGCTGTGGATCTTACAGCTAGTAACCAGACGCAAGTCAGTGCCTCAAAGCCACAAAAACACGTCGCCAAACTAGCCAAGCCTTCCAGCAAGAAGGCTGCCAAGCAATCCGATGTACAGCGTAGCAGATCAGGCCCACCTCAGTTACGCGGCAACAAACTCGAGCAAGCTCCATTCAGCCAAATGGGGAATCTTTGCGAAAGCCAACACTCAGGAAAGAATGAGGACAGTACGTAACAACATTGTCTATCATGCGGCAGACAATACAGTGCAGGGTGATCCAGTTGGTGCAGAAACACGGTGTGTGGACAGCAAGGGGCAATTATGGAGTCATACTTTTCCTGACTTGGAATATCTCTTGAGTCACTGATCCTCGTAAGACATTGGCTCACCTACACTTGTTCTTTACCGGTCAATTATTCTGTCGTAACAGTTGTGATTCTGTGCAGGTTCATGTTCTATGTCGCTATAGACCAGGCAGTACAGAAGGTGTCCCACGAGGTGATGTCTGAGAATGCAACAGTGTCTACAGCTGAGGGCACATGCCGCTTGTTGGAAAACAATCAAGTGACCAGCAAGCTACAAGCCAGATATGACCAGGATGAGATCAACAGCATATGGCCTGAAGCTATCAAGCAACATAAGATGCCATATAAGATGCAGCATGTTAATGCAGATCTTCCAACAGCTAAGCGCATCAAGACTTACCTGGCAGGGGAAAAATTGGGACAGGATCCACCTGCTAGCAAGAGTGCCAAAATGCAAAGTGCTGATGGAGAGCTTCTGATTGCTGAAGCAGGTTTGCCATTTGCGCAGGCTCAAAAGCAGGCCTCAGACTGCATAGTGCTTGACTCTGCAGTCCAATGGATATTCTTTGTAGGATCTATCCTGGCATTAGACTCAGCTTTGGACTTTTTCAATGCCACGGCCCCCAAGTTGTTGCCCTCTGATGTAAGCACCTTGCAGGCCACCGTCAATACATATATGTAGAGGCTTTTAGCCACTTCAAAGTGCCTCGTTTTGAGGCCACAGCCAGCGCGGACTTTGTTGATCTGACCAAGGCAGAATTGAGTGAAGATGCGTATACATGCGTCAGTGACAGAATCATTCAGAACATCATCCATAATGTTAGCAATGTCAAAGATAGTGTTCGCACAAAGCTCTGACTTTGAGCATGGATGGGTTGTAGGTGTGTGGGTTGAACAAAACAGTTATTTCAGCACCCACATTCATCCACATCCCTCACAAGCTAGTTAACCACTTTGCCTTACTAGCAAATCTTATGGCCCTCGCTAGGTGCCTGCCGCGACCATCGGACCTGTTTTTTGAAAGGGTCCAAAGCTCAATCTGGTAGACATGTGACAAGGAGGGCATATACCACGTCTTGTGCTGTGCTGCACTCCTGTGGCAGATTGTCAGACTGGGTACTGCAAGCAATCAGCATGTTCCAGAGCGACCATGGCTCTGCTCAATGCTGACAGCCAAGCATGAGCTAGTAGGTTGGCTGCATGTAATGTCTGCACATCTTTGTATGTGTCAACTTTCTATGAGTCTGACTGATAGGCTATGACGCACGTACATGCCCTGCATCAAGCACTCAGCAGTGTTTCAAAACCTTGTCTGCCGACATGCATGTGTTGTTTTGCTTGTCGTGTTCTGCAGTGCCACAAGTCATGCTCAAGATGCTGCTGAGGATACACATTGCCTATTGAAAACTCCAGCTTGCTTGACAGCTGTGCTTTAGTGCTACACTCTAGAGCAACCCTCCCTGTCCAGCACTGTCAAGGTATTGCTTGATACATACACATCCAGGGCTAGTGCTGCCTCCTTTGCAAGAGCTATTGCTGCTGTTTCGTACCTTGTCAGCAGGGGCATTCAGGAGCCTGGCAGGGACATAGACAGGTACATGGTGGATACTCTAGGGTATTTACTGCTGTGCTCTCAGGCTCACCTCACAACCAAGCTGCCAATCACAAGCTTTCTGATCCGAATCACCAAGTGTCACTGACACATCAACTCAACTAATTTTGAAAAAGAAATAGCTGATAGACTTGCAGTAACTGTTTTGTGCAGAAGCAACTTTTGGCACGTCTGGACACAATAGTTCACATTTGGAGCTGTGACACAGTAGAAGCAAGGGCAGGAAGGCAATATGTTGCCCAGAAACTGACCAGATATGGCATCAACATGGACCCAACATTGGTCGCAAGTGACTGCATAGAGACGTTTGGCACCACAGACAGTGCACAACCCCCACATTGTGAACACATGAAATATAAAAAAATGTCATAGTCATCAACCATGTCTCAAGGCAATGCAAGGGCTCAGTGGATGTCTAGTATGTAGTCTTTGAGCTGTCGAAGCCAGTTTATGCCATTGTCAACAGCTTTCAGAGCTGGCTGCATGACATATTGAGAACAAAGCATACCCAGAATCTGCACAATATCAAAGCCTGCAGGACGCTGAGCCAGGATGTCTGTAACATAAACTACACCTACTGTTGCCAAAACTATGTTGATCACACCCATCACCAGCAGACATATGTGAGCAGCATCATGATGGCGCCAATCAAAGCTATCCGCTAGTAGGGCCCAGATGCTCAATATTTGGTACATGATAACTGTGACAACCCAAGCATGCTGCTTGAAAGACAGACCTGCATGACAGATCATCGGCTTTTCTGTGCTTGAGCGACAGGCATAGTCCAAAGTAAGCACCAATCCCTTTTTATGTCTGCACACAACCATGTAATAAGTTGATGGCCTATTCCAAGAACAAGTAGTGCCTTGACAAACTTAAAGAACTCAAGTGATTTGCAAAAGCAACTTACTTTTAATAGATTGAGCTATAGGAGTGATGCCCTCATCATGGA
>Ga0068631_100672_pt1 | contig 13355 bp, 14 predicted proteins | sample InSIn5gowninarea_2_FD_77434 | JGI IMG/M metagenome (GOLD analysis project Ga0068631, IMG submission 77434) | Clean room microbial communities from NASA Spacecraft Assembly Facility at Jet Propulsion Laboratory, Pasadena, California, USA -... ...
CCTTCTGCTCTAAATATCACTTCCGTCTCTTAAATCGACTGCCGTGCCCAGGCCCGCCCTTTGCCCCTGAATTCCTCAATTTCAACCTCTTGAAATTCTGATGAGAGACCGTATTCGCTTTCTAGAAGATTCACTCTCATTCGTGATGGAGTCAAAAAGAAACAGGGTTGGTGTAAAATCTTCCCATACTTGATGTATGTCTTCTACCCCCGTCTATCGGACACAGCATCGAAATGACCAGGGAAGATATTCAATGGCCTTCCAACTCCACCCAATGCTCATGGAACATCTTGTATATACACAGCCCTCAGCCTTCCAATTGGTACAATGGTCATCCTATTTTTTTCTGGACCTGCTTCGATGACATGACAACACGATCTCATAGATCTCATCAACCATCATGCACGCTCAAGAAACTCGTCAAGTTAGGTTCAAATTCGCACATCCTGCATCGTCGATTCGCATTAGTCCCTCCCGCCAAAAGCCTCAGTCAGCACTCTGATACTGAGAATCATCACCAGTAATCCAATCGTGACAATGATGAGGAGTGCGAATCCGAACCAGCCCAATACCATAGCCGTGGTCCCCACGCCGCTCTTCACACTCCCGTTGCCTAGATCTTGCGCTATGATTGAGGCTGCGATTGAGGCGGTGTGTTGCCATAGCACCGAGACGAGGACGAATATTGAGGCGATGAAGATGATTGCTAGAGCTGCTTGCGAGACTGCCCTGCTGGGGAAGGGCTTAATGTCTCGGTCGGTACCTCTTTCGTCGGATTCTTCGTGCCAGCCAGGAAAGGTGGCGAGGAGGATGAAGCAAATGAATGCGAGGATGAGGGCGATGATGCTGGAACTTTTTAGTACTGCGGCAGGATGGTGACGGGGTAGAAGACATACATCAAGTATGGGAACACAATCATATCCTTGAATTGACTCGCCAACCATAATAAGTTTAACGGGTCTTGATCAACGCTCACTTCATTCGCCAACGCTGTTGCATTATTGCTGCACAACCAACTTCCCCCGTCTGGATTGATACAGATACCGAAGTATCCCACTCGTACTGCGAAATGAGTCTGCCCAACAATATTCGCTATCGCAGTATGTACGTTGAAGTCAGTTTGTGCGGTCGAAGGTACGGGTGGGTACATCTGGTAGTAGAGGGATATGAGGAAAATGTCGGGTATGAGTGGTGAGGATGAGGAGCAGCCTGCCAGTAATAGTGCTGCAGTCCACGTTAGCAGATTCGCGAGTCGGAGGAAAGTGTACGAACATAGAAGGATGATAGCAATAGCTATCAGTATCATGAGCACATGGTGGTAACCGAGGAATGGAATCCATCCTAAGCCATTGTCAGCGAGGTCATTGCTTCTCTGATTCGACGGGCGACTTACGCATCCATCCCACTCGAAACCTTTGTGCCATTTGTCTCCTGTGACACCAACCCGAGTTGCTGGCGTCAAGTCTGCCACTCTCGTTCCTCCGTTTGGAGCGGAGGGACGGAGAGGCACCCGTGGAATGTAGAGCAGATAGTCGGCGTCGAGGAACTTATCGGAGGATAGAAAAGTGTCTTTAGGAAGAATGTAGGTCTTCGATATAGACTATACTGCGGCGTAGCTCTTTGGAAATGTCAGAATGTAAACAGCTCGGCATACACGGATGAGAGTTTCGTAGCTGGTGTAAATGTTTGCTTTCATCTGCAAGTATGCAAAGAATATTCTTTCCCTTCAGGTTGAAAATAGCTCGATTAGAAATCGGATGGACAGATATCGAAGGCTGGTTCCCGCCTTCTTTTTCGAGTTTCGTCATCCGAAAATTGGGGGGGCAGGAGCTTTGTTTACTTTCGGAAGGCTCCTTCTCATAGCAACCGGCATACTCGGCTCTGCCCGACGCTAAACCGAATATAGTATCTGCCACTTCAATTTTTGGGTGCCCCTTCCACTTACATCTTCTTACTTCGCACACTTCTTGAATTTGCTTCACTCTGTATTCGAACAATATTAAATATGGGTGACTAATTTGTTCTCATACTCCGCACATTGTGGTATTGTTGCGCTGCTGGTAGATGCGAGAAAAGTCTATATCAACTGTTGTCGCCAACAGGACCCCCCGGCTCGCACCTAAACACGGCTTCCCACGCAAGCGAGCTTGTGTTGGACTTACACAAGGTCTCGAGTCCTGCTATCCTGGTGTATGAACTGAATATCATTATTCGTATATCAGACTTTCTGTTCTTCTAAACTCAGCAGGAAAACACATCATCTATCCTGGTCGATCAGAGCTAAATAGCCGACATGCTTATGGAAAGCAGCTGGACGACGAGCTTATCTCTACATATTTCATCTCTGCTCTATGCAATGAGTAGCATCAATCTGCAAAACATCTCTAGTCTATATGCAAAAAGCATTGGCGCAATTCACAAAGTCTCATCGTGAATTTGGGCATCTACTGGTCTTGCGGGCACATTACCTCGGAATGGCTGCAATCCCCTCCCTTTTTCTCGTTTGTCGAAGCTACAATTATAGTATTGCACGACTGTCTGGTTGAGCAGCAGTTGTCTGTACTAATCGTTACCCATTCGTATTCAATCTATTCATAGTGATCTGTTGGGTTGACCAGCTCATGCTATGGCGCCCGAAGGAATTTGGCAACATATGGCAGCACGTGGCTAACAGTATATGCATCATTGATCCGGTCCAGTGCAATATCCACGTCAAACGGCAGTGCCCTCCGATCGACTCTGCTGGCTTGGAGATGGAACCAAAGCCAAAGTACATTCAGAGTTCGTAGCCGGAGCCCAGCGATATTCATAACTCGGTCTAGTTCTTTTAAGCCGGTATCTCTCCACCTATGCAGATTCCTCCAATTGCAGGAGGGATTTCCAGCTCAGAAGAAAACAACTTTCTACGCTCCACAAAAACCAGATCTATAGGTCTTTATTCTCTTTTATAGCATATATACGAATTTGGAATACATTTGGATGTATATATTCATGTTCTCAAATGTGATAAGCGATGTTTACATCTATCAAAATAAAATTAAGCAGGACAGACTTACTTGCCTTAATGCCTTAGGCATCATATCATATTTTCAACGTTCAGATTTTGATTCTGGAACTTATCCTATATCAGCACCTATGGCTTCAACCGTGGCGTTACGCAGAGTAGTACTTAAATCCACGTTGTCACTTCGCTCTTTCAGCAGTACCACACGAGCTTTGATCGAAGTCGGGGATAGGCTTCCTCAACTTGATGTGCTTGTGGAGAACTCACCAGGCAACAAGGTCAACCTAAGCGAGCAAGTCACTAAAGGCAAAGCTCTGATTATTGGAGTTCCGGCTGCTTTCAGTATGCGTGTAGCACCTTTGAGCGGATTACGTGGACTGATCATTTGTCACAGGCCCGTCATGCTCAGAGTCTCATGTCCCAGGATACGTCAAGCATACTAAGCTGAAGGAAGCGGGAAACGTCTTTGTTGTAGCTGTCAATGACCCTTTCGTGTAAGTCTCTTGGATTTTCGGAGAAACTTGCTAACCCTTCCAGCACCAAAGCTTGGGCTTCGTCTCTTGACCCAAGTGGTAGCTCAGGGGTAGGTTGACCTTCCTCCCTCTCATGGGAGACATAATCTTACGTTAGCTCGTACTCTCAGATTCGATTTTTAGGTGATCCAAGCGCCAAGTTCACAGAAGCTCTTGACCTAGCCTTTGATGGCTCTGCGATCTTTGGTGGACCTCGAAGCAAACGCTATGCTCTCCAACTTGAGGACGGAAAGGTCACCAAAATGCATGTCGAGCCTGATAGTACCGGCGTGGACGGTGAGCCTACTCCAGAAAATAGCACGTACTAAGCCAGCTAACGGAGCTTCCAAAGTCTCTGCAGCAGACAAAGTCTTGGGCTAGGAGGTATTGTGGTAGGGTGATTTCTACACTACCAAAATGGTCAGTACCTTAGCAGCTGTCGGGGTACCCACCATATTTACCTTGCAAGCTATAAAGTTCCCAACCAAAGAAGGCCAAAGACATTTGTCTCGTCTGGCCTAGCATAGATATTTTTGATCCGGTCCCTATCTGCGCGGGAGGTGGGTTGCTCGATCAATACTGGGAGTTCACTGCTCGATGGTGTTCAAAGGACATGCCTCCATAGATCAGGAGATGTACCAAACAATTTCAGGATTGCCAGGTTCTCCAAGATGCTCCTTTCCTACGTATGATGTGTGTAACACTTAGCTTGGTATCTAATATAAATTGAATACGGAGGGATAAGTAGGGGTCACACGTGATTTAGACCCAGCTCGAGAGGCGCTCCGGTCATGAAATTGGCCGCAAGCCCGCAAGTAAAGTAGATCGACCCTCGCTTTCCAATTTCCGAGCTTCGCTGCCAACGACCATGACAACATGATGCTGTGAAATCATCCGTGCAAGGAGTGAGAGACATTATAATATTCGATGTCTTAACACTCACTTTCATTCGGAGCGAAGGCGAAGCTACAGTAACACCACGGTCAAGCAGCTTCGGCTGACTGATCAAGCTTCCGGGCCAAACTCCCAGTCGCATTCCCAATCTCGCCAACCACACCCACAGCCCCCCGACATCCAAGGACTCAGTTGAATTGTTCGACCTTGACTTCCTCCGCAGCCTCACTCGACGCGGCATATTCGAACTGGCTTCCTTTATACTGATTTCCCACCTCCGCCCACCTCCACTCAGGTTTGGAACGAAGTAGTGACTCTATGTTCCTGTCCTGGTGATCGGACCGAGGTACAGTACGCCAATTCACCTTCATTACTCAACACCATTCCTTCCCAATCGAAGAAGAGAAAGGCTGCTGAGGCGATATCCCCTTTCGACGATACGACAACATCATCGAACAAGAGACCCGCCTCAGCAGCCTCGGCAGCACGACCCAAAGCCTCTAAACCCCCACTATCGCCACAAACGACCCGAATGGATTCCGACGACGACTGCATGTCTGGCATGTCCAGTGACATGGACAATGTACTCCAAGATGAAAGCGACGATGATATTGGAACGGGAGATGGTAAGTCCAGCTTTCTGCTGCCTACTCTGGGACAATCCACATGGTCATCTTGCTGACAAGCATGTGCTATTAGAGTTTGGCTTCGACGAACCTGAACCCGATCTAGGATTCTCCCAGAAGGATATTGTCGAGAAACCTAAGAGAACCTTCGAAGTCAACTTCAAGGTGTATCAACCAAAGGATATCCAAGCGCAGCAAGACGAGCTCATCAACGAAGTCAACATGATTCTAGATATACGGAAAGAGGATGCTGCTATACTATTACGGCACTTCCGGTGGAACAAGGAACGATTAATAGAAGACTATATGGATCGACCAAAGAAGGTGCTTGAGGCTGCTGGTTTAGGTTCGAGCACTAGTGGGCCGCCAAAGCTGGAGGTCATACCAGGTTTCATTTGCGACATATGCTGCGAGGATGAAGACGGACTTCAAACATTTGCAATGAAGTGTGGTCACCGCTACTGTGGTACTTGCTACATGCAGTATCTCAATCAGAAGATCAAGGAGGAAGGTGAGGCAGCTCGGATTCAATGCCCTCATGAAGGTTGCAACCGTATCATCGATTCGAAATCTCTGGATACGCTGGTCTCGGCGGACTTACAACTACGCTACCACGAGCTTTTGACGAGGACATACGTTGAAGACAAAGACTATTTGAAGTGGTGCCCGGCTCCCGATTGTCAGAACGCCATCGAGTGTAGTATCAAGAAGAAGGATCTTGACAGAGTCGTACCCACTGTTGCTTGTGATTGCAAACACCGCTTCTGCTTTGGTTGTATCCTCGATGACCATCAACCCGCTCCTTGCGACTTAGTCAAGAAGTGGCTCAAGAAGTGTGCAGATGATTCCGAGACCGCCAATTGGATCTCGGCCAACACGAAGGAATGTCCAAAGTGTAATTCGACGATCGAGAAGAATGGAGGATGCAACCATATGACATGTCGCAAATGCAAGCACGAGTTCTGCTGGATGTGTATGGGTTTGTGGTCGGAGCATGGGACAAGCTGGTACAATTGTAACAGGTTCGAGGAGAAAAGTGGATCTGACGCTCGTGATGCTCAAGCCAAGTCTCGAGTCTCTTTAGAACGATATTTGCACTACTACAACCGCTACGCCAACCATGAACAATCCGCCAAGCTTGATAAGGACCTATATGCCAAGACCGAGAAGAAGATGATTAGCCTGCAGTCAGCATCAGGGATGTCGTGGATCGAAGTCCAATACCTCAATTCCGCCTCCCAAGCTCTCCAAACCTGCCGTCAGACACTCAAATGGACCTACGCCTTCGCCTTTTACCTCGCTCGCAATAACCTTACAGCAATGTTCGAAGACAATCAGAAGGATCTCGAGATGGCCGTTGAAGCACTATCGGAGATGTTCGAGAAGCCTGTTCAGGACCTAGCTCAACTGAAATTGAAGGTCGAGATCATGGACAAGACTTCGTACTGCAACAAACGCCGTGTCATCCTCCTAGCAGACACAGCTGACAACCTCGCAAATGGCGTGTGGTCTTGGGCTGATAATCACTGAAAGCCCTACCACTTTCTCCTATTCTCATTTACGATATCCCTGCCGGACCTTCTTCCTCGCAGGAAAATGGGATTTCAATAATCGAAACCCTTTCTCCACAACCTGGCGGCGCTCGTCCATCTCGGAGCCCTTCATTAGAACTTTGCATCTCTTCTCATCAGTAGCATCATGTACGATTCATCTATCAACTTTTTCACCAGCATGCAAGCAGTCTTTCAGCCTTCTATGGTCTGCTCATCTCAGAAGTCAGCATTATTGGGCATTTTGAGACGGAGAATGCATCTTTGCTATAGCTTTTGCTATTGATATGGCGATAGCCAGTCTAGAGGCATGGACTTGGGGCAGGAGAACAAGGGGCCTGCCGAAGGCGGTCGACGAGGGGTGGTTCAGAATGGACTATGATGTTGTGGGTGGAAGTAGCAGTACGAGAAGAGATGTCGTTATGGAAGTCAAATAGCTCATATAGAGTGGAAGAATGCATGCATGGGATCATGAATAAAGATATTTGGCATGGTATCATGCTGCTATGATTGTGAATTGAGTCCCTGTCCACTTAGCCCTTAGCAAACGTATACTGCTTTCAAGAAGATTCACTCTCATTCGTGATGGAGTCAAAAAGAAACAGGGTTGGTGTAAAATCTTCCCTATTGCTTATTGTACTGTGCTTCACTCCCTTCCTGCCGTACGCATACGACAACGCCACCCATGCCATATCAACCATTCCGCTCTACGAAATACAAATCCACACTCATTCCCACATGCAAACACCAGGGTGCAAGCCGAATTACAAATTCCACCCACCAATTACACGCCTCAACCCCAAACTCCAAACGCTATCATACGCATAGGGAGTTGACATGCTATGCATAACATGTACAACCCGACAGCAAAAGCTGTATCAATGCATGTGCAGCGAACATCTTACTGGTGACCACAGCACGCTCAAATCAGCAAATCGTAACGGTAATCCACCGCCACCTCATCAACCAGCATAAACAAATCGAGCCAAGTTCAAAGGCGGTTTGCCCCCCACAACACTGCTACAGGGAGATGAACACTCCTCTTCTTCGCTGTCGGGTACGATGAGGTCCTCGCTTCCTTTGCCACCATTTTCATCACCGCCAGATAGTGCACGATTTTCTATATCGTCTGGTGGTGGTAGTGGCACATTCGCTGCGTCTATGATCTTCTGAGTCATTTGGACTTTGGGAAAGGGCATGCGAGAGAGTAGCGAATGTGGCTTGGTAATCATTGATGTGGGCGTTATAGTCGTTGGTGTAATAGGAGGTGTGAGGAGGGATGCCTTGCGGTTCGTTGCGGAGGCACCAAGGCGTTGGAGTGGGGTGAGAGTCTTTAGTGGTAGAGCTGTGGACTTGGCGACAAGAATGTTGGTCTTGTTGGCTAATGGAATGCGAGATGGCTCGGGTGCAATTGATGAAGGTGGTGTAGGCATGACCTGATTGCTGGCATTGGAGGTTGGTGTTGAGATCCCTTGCTGGAAGCCAAACCTATCTTTAAAGTGTTGCACTTGAGACTTGCCAGAGTCAGAAACACATTCGTCAGAGCCTGAGCTATTGGTCGAAACGGTCTTAGTGAGACTAGCAGTCATTATCTGAGATACAACAGACTTCTCCAACTCGGCTGAACTTGTAATGCTGGTTTGCTTGTTCGTATGCATGACCTCGGTCGTCCGAGCTTCAGCCAAGCCGTCACCATCCAAAGTCTCACCAGTAGAACCGAAATCAGGCAAATCCAGCAGTACTTCGTTGATGGAGTCATCTGAGAATATAGTGATATCGGATTTCTTTGACCTTCTGTTCCTGGCATTACGACCAATAGTTGGACATGGGTCTGAGATATCTGATGTAAAGAATCGACTGCGTGCAAGCTGTGTGACATTTTTGACAGGTGAGTCACTATCAGCACAGAGACGGGCTCTTTTGACAGGTCGAGGTTCTGATATTGAGGGACCTGAGTCTGGCTGACGTGCAAGTGTCCGGCTTTGTTGAGGTGCTGAATGAGTGACATGCTGCGAGTCTGTGACTGAGCGAATGAGATAGGGTCGAGGAGCTTCGTCGGCTAGCCATGGTCCTGAGTTACGTTGAAGAGTAGCTTGTTGGCTTGGCGAAGGCGTAAAGCAGTTCGGGTCCAGCTCTGCCAGTGGTATGCGCTTAGGTTTGAAGAACGATTCAATAGGCGTGCCTTTCCTGATGTCGTCGGAGGAGACAGTACGACGCGCTTGAAGGTGTGGCCGAGGTGTTGACCATGGTGCCAAGGTTGAAATCATCTTGTGTTCGACAATAATGGGTTCTTTTGTCATCGGGTTTAGATCTCCCCGTGCAACCCCTTGAGCAAGTGTCGGCTCGACATAAGCCCCAATGAATGGAAGCTTAGTTTCGTCGATGGGTCGCTCTGGTGCAGTATGGAGAACAAGGGTGAGTGCTTTGGGGCAAAAGACTCTTTGATGGAGAAAGGTGAGTTCAGCTCGGTGAAAAGCCTCCAAATAATCTTTTGGCACGTGGTATTTTCCGTCGAACTGGAGCATTCTTACCACCTTCTCTATGGTCTTGTGTTTCCGTACCATTCTATATGCTGTCTTCAGGCCCATATTGCTTATGCTTGCAAGGTAGTCGCACCCACTCAGAATGGCCATACATCGAAACTCCGCATCGGACCATCCGGTCAGATTGATTTCTTTACATGCGCAGAAGTCGGCCCTGTTGATTTCAACACAATTTCCATATTGGTCCAGCTTGGTCAAGAGGCATTTGGACCCGAAGACGAGGAGATCCGAGTCCTCAGACAGAATTCCATCTATCACCCCCTGCTTCTCCAGATATGCCATCTGAGCGTCAGCCTCGTAGGGAGCAACAATATACTGCACACCAATTTTCTTCAACTCATCGATCAGTTGGCGGGCCATTTCTGGAGTCACATCCACAGCTTTCTGAAGCTCCAAGAAGGCCTGGGAGGTCTTCCCTGCCTTGAGCAACTCCAATCCCGCATTTCGACAGTCCGCTCGACGAGCTGCTCGATCTTTTTCCGTAGCTGCCTTGCTGGGAAGGTAATCCCCATCGAAGATCATAAAAGGGGTAACTCCAAAATGCTGCAACATCCGGACCCGGTGCATGGCAAAGTCCACGAATCTATGTACACTCAGCACTTAATATCGACATCCATACCACACTCCTTACTTCTTCGTCGGTCTGCCCATTGCAAGGTCCATGGCACAAGCCACAGCTCCGCGGTGGAGCCAGCCATATGCATCAACGCCAATTGTCTTGCCCTCGAACTTCTTCAGACTGACGGATTTGTGGATGGATTTCAGCAAGGGAAGAAGTCCTGCATCGTTAGTCGAAACACGTTCAGCGTAGAATCAGTTTTTACCATTGATGCCCATGTCGTCAGCAAGGTGTGCAAAGTGCACGATCTTGCACAGAGGGAAATAATACTACAACCATATAGATGACGATATACCTCTGGGATCACAGCACAGACGAAAGAGGTGTAGGTTGTAGGAAAGGGTCGGGCGAAGAACGGAATTGTCGTATTCACTGCGCCCGGCGGACCTGTGAAAGTGAATGTTAGAAAGTAGAACGGATTTTGTCAATATGCTGGTGCTGTAAGATATCTCCACTCCAGTCTCAAAGTCTCTTGGCGATGTCCCCGAACGCGCTTGGGACGCGACTGGCCCGGCAACGGCAACGGCAACGGCAACGCCCCTGGCGTCATCGGCTCGCTTACTTACAACCCCTGACCCGAGCCCGAGCCCGAGCCCGAGCTGCAAAATGATTGCGGCGGGGCCATCTTGAGATGAACCTCAAATACAAGTACGGATATGATACAAGTATCACACATCTATCATTTGCAGAGTCGGAATCAAACTAATCTACAGTTGTGAGAGCTAGGTGCGTTCGGACCCACGCCGTGAGACTGCCCTGCTTGTAGAAGCCGGACTAAGTTTCAAAAAAGAAAAATTTACCAATCATGCCCAAGGCTCTGGAGAAAACCCGCAAGAAGATTGCAAAGAAGAAGGGCAATATCACTGCTTTACACGAGAACTCACGAGACTCGCAACGATTACAGAGAGCAAAGCTGCGAGATGATAAGCTCACACGAGTTGCGGCATCGAGGAGGAAACATAATCAGCCATTGAGTACATACTATACCGTATCTAAGATGTGTAGCAGGAATTGATACATTGCAGTCGAAAGAGCTGCCTACTTCCAAGAAGCAATCCGAGACAACAACAGCCAGCCACTAAATCTACAGGCTATTCGATCGCTCATACACACGTTAGCTTTCTTGTCCAAACAGAGAGCACATACTGAAACTCAGCTAGCTTTGTACACCAGTACGATGAGGAAATGAGCCAATTGAAGAGCGAGCGCCGGTCAGGTAGACCTGCTAGCACTCGAGAGGATTTGTTGAGAATGAAAATTGCTACGGATGAGAAAGAGTACAGGATGGGTTTTTGTATGACTTCGTCGGACTCTAACAAAACAGGGCTGACGAGCGATAGATCTACCAGATCTGACGGATGTTGACAACGTCACTCTTCTTGATCGATGGGAAGGCGCATGGTCATATCTATCAACATTGAAATGGGTGCGGGTCACAAGCGAGGGACGGGTTCAACCCTCTCAGTTTCCGCCGAAAGGCCAGTCATAGTCTCGCCTTCAGGATCCAACCACACAACCTCTCGGCTGTTTATCTCACCTTCGAAAAGCCTATCCAGTCGAGGTTGAACCAAGAAGGACCGGGAGCTCCTCTTTTGTCTGTCCTCATCCCTTGGATGGCGGATACGTACTCGTCCTCTGGAGGAATGTTGAGATTCCTGCTTGGAAGAGACGTCAATATTTGAAGATGCAGAGGCAACTTCCGTTGACGCATTTCCAGGCACGGTGCCCTTAGGATAATGAAAACTGTTCCTGGCTTGTTACCATGTGTGCCCTCGCCAACATACCATAATCGGGGCCAGCGTGGAGCTAGCAAGATCGCGAAGGAACCAGTGCTGCGTCATAATTAGCCGGGAGACGAAATGATGAGGAAGACGAGGTATATGAGGTTGCAATCATAGCTAGACTTGGCATCCAGCATCTAGTAGGCAGTTGTGACAGTGTGGGTTCATTATATAGCTCGGCTTGACTGAACATGGACTCCAATCAATTACTATGGTCTCAGATACTGCAAAAACGTCCACAAGACCAGGGATCTGAAGATCGTCTACCTACCTCTTTCAACTCAATTTGAAAGTTTAACCGAGAGTCGATCACGTGATATGGGAGACTCTGCAGAGAAGGTTTTGGCGGACTGGCTTTGGAAAAAGCTCGTAGACTTCTGTCCCAAGAAAATTGTCTCCACATCAACCCAACTTCTTGCCAATCCACATCCTACTAAAAGACTTCAATCATGATGTCAAGTAGACTCTTCTTGCGCTCAGCGCCGAGGACAGTCTCAAGACTAGTAACATCCGCAGTCCGACGACCAATTGCTCGTCCTATCTTCTCATTCCGATCAGCATATACGCCATCAAGACTTGCCACACGTGCAGCCTTCTCGACCTCAATATCTCGAAAAGAAAGCGCCGGCGAGAGTGATGCAGAGTTAATAGCAAAATTGGAGAATGAGATACATGTCGAGGAGGATTTGAAGAGTGATGTTTCGATACCGACGAGTATTAACGACTTTCTTGAGAATGGGCCCTTTCAGGTTCACGACACTCCGGGAAAGGAAGAGGTGGTTCTGACGAGGGATTTCGGTGATGAGAAGTAAGTCAACTTCTATAGCTACCACTAGTATATGATAATGACATATTATTACAGGATCAGAGTCTCATTTTCCATCTCCGACCTCAACGCCATGGCCGACCAAGAACCAGACTACAACCAACAAGACAGCGCATTAGGCGACGAAGAAGACCTTAGCTCAGAAAACATCAACCAAGGCGACAAGAACTTCAAGCAAGCTGCCGAAGACCAAATCTCCGCCGCCGATAACGAAGGCCAAGAAGTCGAACAGTCAGAAGGCGAACAATCTTTCCCGTCCGGCCTCAACATCACCATAGAGAAGCCAGGAAAGGGATGTCTGACCGTCGAAGCCACCGCTCAGGACGGCATGATTATCCTTGAGAATGTCGGCTACTACAAGAATATTGAGCATGCTCTTGCCAAGAATGCGGAGAAGACGCATGAGAGGGATGAGTTGTATGTTGGACCACCGTTTGGGAATCTGGACGAGGATTTACAGGTATTGATGGAGAGGTATTTGGATGAGAGGGGAATTAATGCTGCTCTTGCGGTATTTGTGCCCGATTATATCGATATGAAGGAGCAGAAGGAGTATGAGAAGTGGTTGAAGAATGTGAAGGGTTTCTTGGAGGCATAGTTGGTGTCCGGTGAGGTTGGGGAACTGTGGTGAGGTCAGATGTATCATTTCCGCTCCTGTTATATAGAATGGTTGTACAATACATGGTGCACTTGCACTATACGCCAGCTAATGCAAAGATCTGGATCAACACTACCTGCAGCTGTACCGTTAATGAACGTCTGGACGGAACTGCGATGCTATCTGGCTATCAATCCTTCACCCAGCGCATTATCCTAAGTAATTGCTTGACAATTTCGATGCACGGAAGGTTTCGTCTAAACAAAGATCTGAGTAGCATAAATTTCGAAGAAAATGATGGATTTTGATTAAGTAAAGAATATTCATTCAGCAGTATACAGGGCTTGAACCCGTAATATCACTGGCGATGAGGTGCGAGGCCCATGACCCCTGCCACACTTC
>Ga0068631_100673_pt1 | contig 13338 bp, 20 predicted proteins | sample InSIn5gowninarea_2_FD_77434 | JGI IMG/M metagenome (GOLD analysis project Ga0068631, IMG submission 77434) | Clean room microbial communities from NASA Spacecraft Assembly Facility at Jet Propulsion Laboratory, Pasadena, California, USA -... ...
GCGGTTGATTGCCAGATTTGGAGGGAGATGGCGGAGTGTGAGGAGATGGAGTGGGTGTAAGAGATGAGGTGTTGTGTTGTGGTGGAAGAGGGAGGAGTGGTGGGGGTGGAGGGTGTAAGAAGGGCGTAGCTGGTCTACTTACTGTCTGGGAGTGGGTGTGGTGGTGTGAGTGCGTTGAGTTTGTCTATTTTCATAAAGTACTTTAGTATCAGCTAGATCCCTTCCACCCTCCCTCTTCCACCACAACACAACACCTCATCTCTTACACCCACTCCATCTCCTCACACTCCGCCATCTCCCTCCAAATCTGGCAATCAACCGCCCACTGCTCAACACCCACCAACTCGCCCACTCTCTCCCTCAACCCCTCCGCATACCACGCCCAATCCTGCGCCTCCTCCTGCGCCTCAACCTCTCTCGAATGCGCCTGATTCGCATATTCGTTGCAGGCGGCCCGTAGACGTAGTGCTGCTGGATGTTCTCTCTTGCGCTCGCTGCGGAGTTGTTGTCTGAGGTGGGTGAGTTGCGTTAGTGCTGAGTCCCCTTCCGAGGTTGAGGAGGAGGTAGAGCAGGAGGAGGAGGTGGAGGAGGTAAGCGACGACGGACTGCGCTGGTGGTGATGTTGATTCTGCATCGATCCTTCACTCAATGCTGTCACCTCACCACGCCCATTGTCGTAACCCTCATATTCGCGTAATTGCGCACTTAACACATCAACCTGCCCTCTCAACAGCTCAATCACAGGATCCTTCTCCTCCGCAACGGAAGTCAACGCACTGACCTGCAAGAGCTGGGACTGGTAGCTTGCGAGGACGTGCGACGTCACTGCGCGTGCTTGCGGTAGGGTGGTCAAAGAGGTTGCGAAGAGGGCGATGTCGTCTATGCAGGTTGGACAGAGACAGATTGTGTTGGGGGTGGCGTCGTGGGTTGGGTGTGGTGGCATTGTGTGATCGGCTATTCTGTGTTGTTTTGTATGGTGATTTGATTCGGATGTTGGTGGTAGAAGACGGTAGGGAGTTCAGGACCAGCTTAAGTGAGATCAAGCAAGAAGACTGATATTGTGTAAACAAGTTTCGCTGAAATTCAAGAACAGGAACAAAACCAAATCGTACACCAGCATCACCAGCCGGCCAGCTGCATCTGATATAGACTGCCTGCATACATGCACAATGCCTTTGTCCTGCACATCACGTCTACACGATAGCCACAACAACGAACGTCAATAAAGAAATGCGACTCTTCTTCCATCTTCGGGCATAGAGGACAAAGAGAATGTGTCACGGTACAAGCTAGCGTATAGCGTCATGAAGATCGAACTGGAAGAGGTAAAGAAGAAGAAGAAGAAGAAGAGACATTGAAAATCGCTATATACAGTTCGCTTTATATGCCAGACTCTCTGCGCCTTTGATTTTCCCGCTACACATACATGGTCGAGTATGCAGAGTTCACAACATATAGACAAAGAAACCACCCATTTATTTTCAAGCAACTACCACCCATCATCCATCTCATCCACCCCACCGCCCAGCCTAATCATGATCAAAGAACGGAAACTCCCCCCCCGGACAATCACCACTACTCACATCCCCCTCTTCCAGAACCCACTCCCACCCCCCTTCCTCCCACTCCCACTCATAACCTTCGTACCCCTATCCCTCATAATAGTCGGACTGGGCGCAGCATCCACTCCATCATCAAAGTTGTTATACATCTTCATCATCGGATCCTTTCTGCTTCGATCCAACTCGCTCAAATCAATGGGTCTACTCGGTTGCGTCGCCATGAAATCAGGAGGAGTTGTGCTGTCATTGGTGACGGCGTTGGGGGTGGAGTAGAAGGCTGAGGTTGAGAGGACGTTACTGGGACCTGGAGAGTGCGAACGACCGTTGGGTAACATGCGTGCGGTCGAAGATGGAGTGGTGGAGGTGCGGTTGGCTTTCCGGGGGGGTGGGGAGGAGGCGTTGCGGTTGGCGATGTTTACGGCGTCGTAGCGCCGAGCCGCGGATGTGACGCTGTTGCGAGCAGTGACTTTTGAGGGTAGGGAGCTCGAAGGCCCGGAATGGTAGTTTGGTGGATCTGTAGATTGTAGGAAATCAATCAGGCTTTGACTTTCAGATTTGCGAGTTTGTTGTTGGCGACGGTTACTGCCGGGAAGAGCTGTTAAATTGTCTGAATCCGAATCTGAGTCTGCTTCGTCGCTGCTTGGTAGTGCGTATGGATCACGGGCTCGTGGACGAGTTCGTGCAGTTGCTGGTGATTGTGGTTCTCGTGCTTGTGTGGCTGCGGAGTTTGGCTTTTGATAAGATCTGGGATTATTGACGGTGTTATTGACTAATGCGGTAGAAGACGTGACTGAACCACTATGTGATTGCGTCAATACCGATCCATTGCGGCCGCCTGTCGAGATGCTAGTTGGTGTATTCTCTGTCGATGATGTATGACCGTGTCCTGAAGTTGCGCCAGGAGGACCTTCGCGGAGGAAGTCGACCAAGTCATCTGTGCCACGATCGCGAATCACAGCATCTCTAGGCTCGAGAGTTGACTGTCTCTTATTTCTCAAAGCCATAGGAGACTTGGGACCACTTCTCGACGCTGACTCGCGTGGCAAATTTGGCAATGGCTTCGAGGCAGACGATGGAGGTGTGGTCATCGACGTTGCTGTACTATGAACACCATTCGATCTGGTAGGCACGGAGATGGGAAGGATTCTTGTCTGGTCCTCTGTTGGTGCCGTTGACCGAATGAAATCAGCAAAGTCACGAATCGAGCCCTCCTCGTACTTCGGCTCTCTAGCGATCAGGCTCGACTTTCTCCTACCGCCAACAGCACTTTTACCAGAAGGTGTAGATCTTGGAATTACATTCCTGGGAATCTTAAGCGGTTTTTTTATAATTGGAGGGCTGGACTTTGGTTCCCTGAGTGTCTCGCGCGAACGGGGTGGTGTAATGGAGCGGGCATGGAACTCTTGGGCGATACTTGCCACGCCTAGCGCAGGAGCTGGTGAGTACTCGCTGTCGCCGGGTGACAACGTGAATGCACTGTTGGGAGAGGCAACAGCGAAACTACCTTGTCTGTCCTGGCCTAGAATGGCAAGACTTGCGCTTAGCTTTCTGTCTGCACTCATTTGCGGTCTTGAGTCATCCATAGAAGCTTTGTTACTTGATGTGGAGAACTTTCTTGCAGGAGGCTCACTTTGTTGATCGCTGTCCAGCGCGGTTGTTGAGGCTGTATTCGGTCTGCTTCGTCCCGCCTGTTCTGCAGCACGCGCCTGTGCAGCGAAAGCATTCTCACTGGGCATGAATGTTGGCTGCAATAAAACACGATCTGCGACATTTGCAGCCCAGACTGGACTGGTTGGCGCAGTCGTGTCGTTCAGATGTGGGTGCTGTTCAGGTGATGAAGAACTGTACGAATTCTCTCGATCTATTCCGTCTTTCGGTGCGCGTACTTCGGCTGCCCTGCCTATGGGAGTAAGTCCTGCGGCTGCTGCAATCTCTGGAGGATAATTGTTGCCATCAAAAGCAGGATGTGAGTGAAGGGAGCTCCGATTGGTAAGCGGAAAGAGCGCAGTATTGCTGTTGCTGTCGGAGTATTCTGCAATCTGCGAGCGTTCTTCAGAAATATGACTCAACGCTGGACGACCCAAGACATCACTGTCTGAATCTTCGCCGGTGCCGGAGGAATTTGGTATATCTTCTCTCTTAAGTGGTTGTGATATAGACATTGCTGTGATAGCTATGCCGAGTTTGGGTAGGACATCACTGTCGTCCGATCCGATACCATTATCGCCATCTTTCATGTCTCTGTTATTGTCAAGCGCAGATTCTGTCCGTAACGTCGCCGATGATTCTTTGTCGTTGAGATTTCGAGTCTGGGGTGTCGTAGGTGCTGCAGTAAAGCGAGACTTTGGCCTCGAACGCAGGTTCTTGCGCCAGATCCTCCACAGGCGAGTTAGGATAGAGTTCAGAGCGAGCTTCTCAACATCGTGCTCATCAACATAAACTCGTTCCTCCACATCCGATCCCATACTAGGAAATCCAGGCATCTGCTTGGTTCTCCTCTGCTTCACTCTTCGGTATGCATTCTCGCCTGAAAAGGCAATGGATTGCTCGGCGATGAACTCGAGGATTGACGTCAAGAAGATTGCCGCGCTCCAAGGTACCATGCGAGAAGAGTTTGAGAAGCGCTTGCTGTTGCCGCCACTGCCTGTTCTTTGCAGGTCTGCTTCTCTTTGTATATAGCGTTCCTCGTCTTCATCTTCCATCTCGCCTAATCGCATGTACACCATGATTCTTAATCGCGACCTCTTGAAAATCATGTCAATCTCCTCTTGTGTCAGAGAGTCGTCTCCAGATGGTGTTCCTGGCGGCTCTACCTCATCTTCTTCGGCAAGCAAATCTTCCAGCTCATTATGTGCGGAATCCAGTGCCAATTGAGCCAGCTTTCCCTTCAAAACATTTTCCACAGCAGCTTCAAGATGGACCAATGACATGGACCGAGCATTACAAAGAAAGCTATAGAGGAGCTCATCCAAAAAGGCATTAATCAACGCGAGCGCTTGTTCTGTGAACAAGGCACCACTGCGCTCGAAACTAGCTTGCTGCTCACCATCAGCTTGTTGCTGAGTATTCTGGATATGATTATCTGTCGCAAGTTGTGAAGCCGCAGCAAAGGCGACATATGCTGGTAGAGGTAGAACTGCAGGTGCTGGAAGGTAAAATGCAGACTTTGTGATGGAATTGTCGCTGAGAACACTCGAAGAGACACTGATGGGGGAACTCGGCGAAACTGCGCCTCCAGGTCTGCTGAGTGCAAACATGTTGGGTGAAGTGACAGCTATTTCTTGACTGAGAAGAATAGAGCGACGGTGTAGTAAGACCAGCGCAGTAGTTCTTGTTTAAGCAGTATAGCTGACCAGCAGCATGGTTTTGCAAGACCAAAAGCTAAGATAGGAAGAACGAGGTGATGTAAATCTTCGACGAGTCACTGTAGAGGTCGAGGGAAATGCGGGCGAAGATGATGAAGCCAATGATGCGACAAGATGATGTTGAATGGTGTAGACAAGCGACGATTCTCAGCAACACGACGATGTGGGTGAGATCGAGAGGATAGAAGAGGATTTTCTAGCGCGGAGGAAGAAGAGGGCTGGGATGATCGTGCACCTCGTTTGTACCGACGATCGAATTGTGATACTTTAGCTCGTGCTGAGCCTATCTGTACGAAGGGTGATATTGGCGGTGGTGTGGCAGGAAAGAGATGACAGACGCAAGCTCGATAGCAGGTGAGTAAAGTCGCAGTCAAGAACAGGAAATCAAGCGACTTTTGACCAAGATACCTAATGCTTCACTTGCCGGCGACTCCTGGACCTGCAATAGACAGACTACCGCTTTGACCAGTGTGCCAAGCATATGGACAAGCGCGAGAAACACAAAGTATCTTCTCCACTCCACATCGACTCGGCCTGCTGCAATAGGTCTGTATCCACCAAGGTTTCATACTACTGCAGCTGCTTCGATGGCGTCGCCGGTGACTGGACACTGCAGAAGTATTGGTTATGCAGTGGACAACATCCAACCCGACGTGGTGTCCAATTCCTTCGAACCTAGCCAAAAATACAATGCGCAGATTATCAGGGGAGACGGCATCGTAGTTTTCTGGACGAACTGTGCATCGCAGGAGGGAGATTTGGTACACTTGTCAAGTGCCGAACAGTCGATCGCCCTGTGTAGCACTCCTTGCATGCATGCATATATCACATCACATCCTTAAGTTTGTTAGTTTGAGATTTGATATGGCTACTATGCTTCAGGGTGCTATGTTCTGCATGGTTGGGTCGACCCTCGATTCCCGCTCCGGGTCGCTTGGGGTTAACCCGTCGCACGCTTCTCAGCTAGCTTGCGGCTTGCGGCTGGTGGAGTCATTTACTGTTTTGCGTCTAGCGCAAACCTTGCAAAAAGGTTCTCCCACCCTCCCACGACCATGTTGCGCTATCGATGGCGACACCTAATCTGGGCGGCCAAGACCGGTCCTCCTCGTGCTCGCCACAACGTCTTCCCACTTTTACCACTACCACCCCTAGGACTTTCCACCTGTCTCAAAAAGTGGTATGAGATCGTCGAGTCTGTCATGACATTTAGTATACGATGACACTGTAAGCGAGCTGTTCTTGTCCAAACACATACCGCTTCACATATATATCTGTATGCTCGTGGTCAATAAGATGCTCGTTTGCATCGCTGACTAAGAGGACGGTCTGGGCTCCAGCATTTCTACCAGCCTGAGTGTCGTCCTTTGAGTCTCCCACCATAATAACTTGATCAGCTGGCACACCCCATTGCTTTGCTATGTGTAGAATGCCATCTGGGTTTGGCTTCGGAGGATGAAAAGCTCTAGTCAATATATGGTCGAATTTGGTATTGGGGATGAACTTCCTGATCAGGTGGTCTACTGGCTCACTGTTTCGTCAGTATGCAGTCAGCGAAGTGAACAGTGAACTCACTCAAAGTTCCTAGTGCATATAGCCTTTGGAATGCCTTTCTTATCAAGGTACTCCATAAGTTTTTCGAGACCAGGTTGAGGCTTCTGCACTTTCATTGCTCTCCTCTCCACCTCCTCGATTTTCTCGTGGGCGGCTCGCTGCTCTTCCTTCGGCAAGGAAGAGATGTGGTCGAGAATATCAGTTGCCTTATTAATTCCAAGCACGTCTCTCATCTCCTCTGAACTTGGTTAGCTTATGAGAGACAACATTGGGGAAGTAAACCGAACTGAACATGTAGTTTTGTGGTTCACCTGACCCGAAGTCAGCTAGTATATTGCGAATAAGGGCCCATTAGCATACACAGTGTCCCATCTACATCGAATACTACCCCAAGTAGCTTCACCTGATCCCCTGAAGGCGACTTTGAGGAGTCGTCCAGAGGGGCAAAGCGCCATCGCTTCAAGTTGGTATGTGTAGCAGTAGACATGGCACGAAGGTATGTGTTTTTAGTGGCACGGAAATTGCTCTGGGAGCTGACAATAAGTCTCACTGTCACTGGGTTCACACAAGAAGATATTCTGGCATACATAGAAGATATTGTACAAGTGCATTCTCATCATGGCCTGGTCCTCACATTGAATAGAGTAATCGCCAAGACTTGCAGTCAGGGGCAGCTTCCGAGATTCAGGGTCGCGTGTTCGACAATGTTGTCGACAGGCCAAGTCTCACTGCCAACCCTGTATACATTGCCCACACAACATGAAGGTCTTCTCTAGCCGGCTGAGCTGCGCACTCATTATTGCTACTGCCACCGTCGCCAACGCTCTCAAGTTCGAACTCCAAGCACATCCTGGCCACGAATCAGCAAGTAAAGAACGATGCATAAGAAATGTATACATTGTCACTAGTGAGCCGAGGAAAAGAATATGCGTAACTAATCGCCATACAGTTCGCAGCACGAGATACACTAGTGGTGGTCACTGCCATTGTGAGGAGGAGCTCGGATTAGTATCACGAGGGCCTGGGCTAATACCAAATGCTAGATTGATGGACACAAAGGAGATGGACAGATGGTGAACATGCATGTATGTGCAGGACAAGGCGCGAGCGATGGACAGAGAACATAACCGCTCTGACTGGCAATACAGATCAAAGACGCTGTGGGCAACGATTACGGACGACCAAGAGATGTTGTAGGCGAGAACCGATACGCCTTCACCACGCATGCGGATTCTGCGTTCGATGTCTGCTTTGAGAACATGATACCCGAGAGTACGGCATAAAGCCTAGGCCAGGAACACTCAGATACTAACAATGTCCAGACGTCTATCATGGCGGCAACCCACCATCACGACTTGTTGAGCTGGACATCGACATTGGTGCAGATGCAAAAGATTGGAGCGCCATCCAGGCTGGAGAGAAGTTGAAGCCTGTCGAGGCTGAGCTACGACGGATAGAAGAGGTTACGGCAGAAATCGTACAGGAAATGGAGTATCTAAGGGAGAGAGAAATGAAGCTACGAGACACGAATGAGAGCACAAATGAGAGAGTTAAGTGGTTTGCCATTGGTACGATGGGAACATTGATCAGTTTGGCTGCATGGCAGGTTGTGTACTTGAGGTCGTACTTCAGGTAAGTGATAGTCGAGAGGAGGTAGCGAACATGACTGCTAATCTCGCAACCAGGTCAAAGCATCTCATCTGAGGAAATTATGGCATTGGAGAATGTCATGTGCGAGGAGGGTTTATCTTGAATAGGTAGTATGTACATTAAGCATGAAAAAGCATAGTCGAGCTTGCATTACGACAGGCATCAATGGCCATATGATACCAATGAGACAAAAAGGTGTTACATCAAAGATTGGAACATAGAAGCAAATTCTAAAACATGAAACCTGGTTAGAGAGCAACCAGAGAACCTTGGAGAGCACTACTTTGTGCGCGTGACCGCCAAGCGCAGTCATATGTGATATGGGCGCAATTCCTGCTAATACCTTCGACCTCTTTGACCTAGCCTCTTTGTCACCCAGTCTGAGCACGTCTCCTCTCTCTTGCGCGTGGATCTAGCAAAAGCATACATAAGCTGAGGCTCTTTCAGCTCTCTATTGTGTTCAATCCTACACAATCCAATCCAATCCAACAATAGCGATCTGAAACAGGTAAGAACGTCATCAGCCAGAGCAAGGTAAGCGCGACTGCCTACCTTCCTTTGTCCCCGGACAGATTTTGATCAATCCCCAATTTCTCGCCATCCTGCTTCTTTCTCTCCTCTTTCATCATCGTCCATCAGCCTATCATTCATCAATTTCACGATTTTCAATTCTTCCGTCGCCCCTAAACAGTCTATCGTTTACAGTACAGCCTCACCTGTCTCATCAAGCTAACCGATTCATCAAGCTCCTCATCAAAGTCATCCGAAATTCCACTCCCAGCAGCTCTCTTAACACCGTCTCATCAACAGGCCTCTCGATCTGGTGAGACGTCCTATTTCCCCGAAGACATCGACAAAGGAATCGAATTTCCTTTTTGCGACGACAACACCTGCAACATGCCTGCTTACGCTACTTCCGACCTTCCTCACCTTACTGCTACCACTGCTGCTCGTGAAAGCACTCCTGTTGAGGTTGCTCATCCAAGCAAGCAATTCGACTTGGCTTCCACTGTTCCCCAGCGCAGGAACTCTTTCGCCGGGACCCCAAAGCCTACTGCTGAGCAGGATGGCAACGATTACTTCACCAGAGCTGGAATGAAGTCACCCCTTCCTCGTTCGCGCTCACACGAGTTGCGATCTGGTATGGTTTCTCCTGCAGCCTTGGAGCCAACTAAGAGGTAAGAGCCAAATGAAAGACGCGTCACAGCCTGCGTGACCTGCTTGGTTGCGCAGTCCCTTACCTTTAGTCGAGAAACAAAGACCGACTGAGCTTTCTTCTAGTAATGACAACAAAGCCATGACCGACTTCAAGATTGGTGGACCTCAGAAGATCTTTGACATCAACACCGACTTGCTTGTCAGCAAGAGTCCCTTCTTCGCTGCGATGAAGAAGCCCGAGATCCTCACGACCACGAATGCAACCTCCAACGCTCAACTACGTGGACCTTTTGTCTACGAACAGCTCGACGAGTTCGCATTCAAATTGTTTGTTGGCTGGATGTACAATGGCAAGCTTGAGGGTCCGACAGACTTTCACGCCCTTCACCATTACCTTGGACTGTACATCATCGCGATGAAGTTCCAAATCGAAGCTCTCAAGAACCTCGTGATGGACCTTGTACGTCACTACTATCGTGCCGAGGAGATGACAGCACCTGGCTTCAGAGTTGAGTACATCTATAACAACACCAAGGAGCCCAACAAGATGAGAACCTTTCTCGTCAGCACTGCCGCTTACAGAGCTTTGTGTGGTGATGAGAATGCTGAGAACACCGGAAAGGGCATTACAGAGAGTATGAAACAAGTTTTGAGTAAGGGTGGTGATGTTGCGCCAGACTACGCTGAGGCACTCGTCTTCCTGACCAAAAATGGCCTTCCCGATGCCAGGGTTGGGGATGACTGCATGTGGCACGAACATGAGGCTACTCCAGTGTGCGAGCCTGCTCCTTCCCCGGAGCCTTATGAGGACAATGGTTATGTGGCTCAGGATGAGGCTCAGGCTTGATAATGGCTAATGACCACAAGGGCGTGTGATGGATGGAAACCGTTTCACAAACATTGAGAGATTGTCTTGGGATTGGTTTCGCTCAGCAGATATGATATGGATTGGCACAGCGAGAAATGTGATTGTGTGCAATATGGCACCTAGAGTAGACGATTAGTCGCTCCTACGAATTCTAATGAACTTTGACCTAATCTGCTTCAATACAATCCCACCCTCTCCAAAACCTTGACATCCCCACCAGCCTCCCTAACCGCTCTCGTAGCCGCCTCACTAAACTGTCTCCTCTTATCAGCCTCCTCCTTATCCCGCTTCGCCTTCGTCTTACTACTCCCACTCGGCGCAACGCCTGTCAGGATCTTCTTGCTATCTTGCGCTGTCAAATTGACAAAGGGATCTTTCTTGGTGTCTTTTGTCTTTTCGCGCCGGCTCGTCGTGCGTGACTTTGTCTTTTGAGGTGATCGTGGTGAGAGAGGCGTGGTGCTGTAGTTGTGGGATTTGTGCCGTGAAGTAACTTTCTTCTCTGGTGCTTTGGACGAGGCTCGCGTTCGTGTGCGAGTAGGAGAGAGAGGCGTTTTGGACCGCAAAGAACGGGTGCGCGAGCGGTGGCGTGAGGAGGCTTCAGTTTCAGAGTCTGAATCTGAATTTGATTCGATGTCGGATTCTGGTTGTGGTGTTTTGTTGCGCCGACGCGTTTTTGGCACGGAGAGGAGAGTTGGTGGGGGTACGTAGGTGTGTGTTGCGTATGCGTGCGCGTGTGGGGGAGAGGTGGACCGGTAGTAGGCTGGTTGTGCTGTTAAAGGTGGATTTGGGTACGTGTTGGTGTTGTGAGTGTAGTAGTGCTGTTGTGTACTTCCTAGTGGCGCGGACATGGGCATGTATTGGTTGTTGAGTTGACTGTAGTTTGCGTGATGGAATGACTGTGGTTGTGGTGGTGGTGGTGGCGGTGCCCATGGTTGCACTTTGGTGTCGTTGTAGATGTTGCTGCTTTGGCTTTGGCTTTGGTGTACGGTCCCGTATGTGTTTGGACCGTTTGGGATTGAAAAGTCGTTGAAGGTGGGGAAGGTGGTGTTCATTGAGGAGAGGATTGGGTCGTGCTCCCATGCCGTGTCGTCGCTGGGGAATGGGTTGGAGAAGGTTGGAAAGGAGGTATTTGGGGATGTGGCTGTATTGGTGAAGTAGGGATCTAGTGGTTGATAGAAGGGTTGTTGTTGTGCGTAGGCCTGGGAGGGATGTGTAGAAGTGAGTGGTGTGGGCAAAGGTGAGAAATACGACATGTGTTGCTGCTGTTGAGGGAAGCCTTGTGAGAGCGGCGAAATGAGACTTGAATGGCTCATTAGACGTTGCTGTTGCTGTTGTTGTTGTTGTTGTTGTTGTTGTTGTTGTTGTTGTTGTTGTGGATATTGTTGCTGTTGCTGTTGCTGCTGATACCGATTCTGCGTCACAGTCGGTGGTGGCGACATTGGTGCATACCGATTCGCAAGCGGACTGTGTAATGCCTGCGGATCGACAGAACGTTCAAGCTGGTTCGCCCATGCTTCCTTCTTGGCTCGGCGCGAACTCGGTTGACTCATCTCTGCTGCTGTGCCTTTTGTAGGCGACTCGGGAGGTGGTCGACGGCGACGGTCACCTTTCTTGACACCACACGATTGGGAGCAGCGGACTGTTTCGACTGTGGATGGCAGTTTGCGGAAACCAATATCAGCTCTTGCGGGTGTGCTTGGTGCTGAAACCTCTGCTGCCGTTGCATTCAACAATGGATCGAGAGGGAAATGGTCTGCGTCGTCGAGGTTGTCAAGCACAAATGTTTTGTTTCCTGCGTCATAATCTTTTGGCGATGATGGCAATGAGCCTGTATGATGGTGAGCTGCAGGTACATTTTGATATGCGCTGGCGATGTAACACTGACCAATTGCTTCTATTACACCCCTGATCGGCTCGTCAAACCAGCTGTCTCCTGAAGTGGCACTTGCACTTCTGGCGTAGCTGCTGTCGCTGAAGTCGAATTGGTCACCGTCGACGAACTCGTTGAATAAAACGTCATCAAAAATGGATAAGTCTTCTTTGTTAAAATTGGTAGAAGCTGGCCGGATTGAGCTACGAAGGGCCATGGCTGTAGTAATGAGGAGGCATGGGAGGTGTTGTTGAGACGGAACAAAGGGCATGATACACTAATATTGAGGGTGTTTTGCATTGTCATGGCAGTGGTTGCATTCCTCGCATGAAAAGAAAGCGAGAAGGAAATGCTAAAAGAACTCCTTTCTTTTACACGAACAAAAGGGAACAGTAATAGCTAAGCGCCTAATATCTTCACCAGACTCATCTGCAAGGACTGAAAACTGCAGTCCTGAGAGACCACAAACATGATTTCACAAGCGCCAGAATCCTTCAATAGACGGTCTCTCTTTACGTTTTTCAGCATTCTCTTCTTAGTATTGTCCATAGATTTTAGCTCTCTTTTCACACCTAGATATGGGAGTACAACGATCCAGCAGCACATAGAGGACTTCCTACAACATAAGGACAGACTTCAGTATGAAGACATGAGGACCTGCTCATCCGAAGGCAAGATGTGAGAAGAAAAGGGGCATGTCCAAATTGAGCTAGCAAGCATCATGACATCAAAACGGCCATTGGCCTCTCTCATACAACCACTCATCCTTTGCTGTACACCACTGCCACTTCACTCCTCCAGTAACAAGCCAAGATGACCTACCTCCGCTCCCTCTCCCGCGCTGTGCGCTCCAGTAACCTCCACCTCACCACTTCTCGTCCCTTCAGCTCAACATCAACACATCTCGCAGGCTTCACAGCGGGATCCTCAGACACCAAAAAGTCCGTCCCAATCAACTCTCGTGTCCAAGACACCGCCGAGGACTACCGTAAATTCATGATGGAGCGGCCTCTCAACCCCCACATGACCAACACAAACTCCACAATTGCCAACGAGATGCCTGCCAGCGGTGCCGACAGCGTACCACCTGAGCTTCTGACATCCCTCGGCGACTTTGTACCCAAGGATTCCGTCCCTGAAAACACAGAACGAATGACCGGAGGTACACAGACACTAGAAGCAGGCAGGAACAAGGATCTTGAAGTCGGCGAAATCGAGGGCAGCGAGTTCAAAACCGAGCCCAAGAAGCGTGATGGAGAGGATTCGGGGACGATCCGCGCGAGGTTATTATGTCCGTTCTTACATCTGCCCACA
>Ga0068631_100674_pt1 | contig 13331 bp, 12 predicted proteins | sample InSIn5gowninarea_2_FD_77434 | JGI IMG/M metagenome (GOLD analysis project Ga0068631, IMG submission 77434) | Clean room microbial communities from NASA Spacecraft Assembly Facility at Jet Propulsion Laboratory, Pasadena, California, USA -... ...
CGCCTTCATCAGAGTCGCCACCAGGTCGTTAGCAGAGGTCTTGATCTTGTCACTAGCAGTCGGCGGCCGTCTCTTGTCGTCCTGGTTAACCTGGTTCGGGAAGAGCGTGTGGACAAACGGGTTGCGACTCGACCCAACGAGGTTCAGTAGATCCTTGAGCAGGGCGTCCTTGTTCTTGTCGGTCATTCCTTGAACAGAGTAGCTGACATCGCCAGCATAATGCTTGACGATAAATTGACCCTGGCGACTCTCGAAGTTGGGGTTCTGTCCCAAAAAGTTGAGACGACCGACGAAGGTGTTATCCGCAGCACCCGAATCGGCGTGGGCCGTCGCACAGGCATCGTTAAGGGCAGCAAAAACACCAGGAGGGCGCTTGTCTTCGATTAGCGAGCACACCACCTTGTTATCGAAGTAGGTAATCGGTGTCCACTTGATCTGTTCACGAGCATATTCATCTTGTTCAGCCTTCAATGTCAACTGAATGAAAATCTGTTGCAGCTTCTCGTTCACATAGTTGATACAAAGCTGCTCGAACGAGTTCTTCTCGAAGATTTCGAATCCATAAATATCAAGGATACCGATCGAGTTGGAAATCGAGCTTCTGGCGGTCAAGGAAGAGTTGATGCGCTCCACGATCCAGTCGAAGAGGTTAAAATAGACTGCCTTGGACAAGGCGTCACGGACAGCAAGTGCCTGTGTCGTGTTCAAGGGCACTTCGTACACCGATCCTCGGCGTCCACCACGTGCTGTCTCCATCAAGCGGATTGTCATAGCTCGGTGCACTGACGGCGAGTCAACCTCGAGCAAGTATGCGACGTATGCGATAACCGACTCGTCTGCGATGGCGGAGTTCCCTTGGTCGTCCTCGACAAACTGAATGTTTCCAATCCACAGAATCGCCGCAAGCATGCGGAAAACGTCGTCCTGCTCCGCCTCCGTCATACCAATGACACTCATTGCATTCAACGTATCCTGAAATTCGGCATTATCGTCCACTCCTGGCACATCGAAGCACTTTGACCGGCTCGTATACATGTAGGCTTGCGGTTGCTGTACACCGAATAGATCTAAATGATATGTAAGCCGATGTGTACGGAAGAATAAATATAAGCCAGTTCCTACCTCTGTACTTTTGCGGAGCCGCCTTGGTGAACTGGTAGAAAATGTGGAAGTTCCGCTCATTCGTAATCTGTCCGACAACTCGCGACTTCTCGAGCAAGTAGTTGGTGATGTGTGCACCCACAGGCTCACCCTGGGCATTGAATTCCAGCTCCAGGTACTTTCCGAATCGCGACGAGTTGTTGTTGCGCAGGGTCTTTGCGTTACCAAAGGACTCGAGCAGAGGGTTGGTGGCCAAAACCATGTCCTTGGTCTCCTGAATAGAGGAATCACTGCCACCGGATACACTGGCAATGTACTGCATAATCCGCTTGGCAGCTTCCGTCTTTCCGGCACCCGATTCTCCCGAGATAATAACACATTGGTTGTCCTTGTATGCGTTCATGTTATAGTAGGCGGATTCGGCCACTGCGAAGACATGGGGCGGGACTTCGAGACGGTTCTTATTCCGGTAGGATTCGAGGACCTGATCAGTGTAGATACCCACTGCGAGCTGTCAGTAAAGAAATCTGACATCGTTCGCATGGAGCAATTGACGTACGGTCTCGAAAGGGGTTGACAGACACCAAGACGTGTCCGATATAGGTCTATCAAGGTACGCTGTTAGCCCCTGATCCCATATCCAGCGCGCATGACGCTGCGATTCCCGTATAACCAAGCAACAGGTATCTTACATAGATCTCGCCATTTTCGAATCGAAGCTTCAGGTTATCGTTAATGGCCTCGTTGGAGATCTTGCTGAGCAGCGTAAGGTCCGACACTCCGATCTCCTTTTTCTTCGTAGTCTCGAACACAGCCTTCTTAACCTGAGGCTTTCCTCCTGCTCCTCGACCATCGCCAATGTCAGCCGCAGCCTTCGAGCGACCGAAGCCTCGACTCTTCTTCTCTCCGCCAACGGGTCGTCGCGAGTGTCCCTGAGAGCGATCGCATATTAGTCTCGCGTGCCTGGAATAGTATGACTGCAAGAGATCGACTGTAGTAATAAGACTCAACTCACCATGATTGTGTATTAAGCAATTGTTCCTGTTTCGCGCCAGGCGACAGGAATTCCGCCTAGTCCGAACGGAAGGAGGTGGGTTAATTCTGGGGGAGGGACAGGTTTACGGGTGCAATGCGGGAGGTGGGATAGTACTCATTCCAAGCGGCGGGGAAAGGCCGACAAGCAACGAGCGTAAGAGTAGAGAGAATATATAAATAGAACAGGAACAAAAAGAGTGGTATAAAATTGGTATAGCACACCAAGGGAGTGAATGTGAAAGAGTAGGTAGAGTAAGTACGGGAGGTTCAAGAGGAATGGGGAATGACGACGATGGAGAATAGCCGTCTGCCAGTGACTGCGCCACACTGTGGCTCTGGTTCTAACGCGCAATCCTTTGCCTCCAAAAGGAAATCAGGAGAATTTACACATTTTAATTGCGCCAATCCAGAGTGTCAGAATGCCGGTGCCTTGATTTACGGTCCTTGGTTGTACGCATCTTATAAGACGACTGTATCATTTCTCGCCGCATCATATCTAAACGTGCTCCTTTTCCATCCTTGGGCACGATTTGGGCTTCGACGCATCGTCCAGCAATAGGATATTGGTCAGTGCTTCTGAAAAAAAAAGGAGAACTTGTCAAATACTATTCAAACGCCCAATCTCTGTCGCAGACACCTCATCTCCCAAGTAATCCCGTATAAGAGCCTGTCCGGATCTTGACTCAACGCCCGCAACGGTGGAAATAGACCGCTCGGAATATTTGTATACGGCAACGTTAGGTCTACGACGCTGGTCATGTACTCTTGGATGCAGGGAAGGAAGCATGAGTATGCATATATCCGCCTACTCTTCTTGCAGCTAGTTCTTAACATATATCAATCTATCACCAAGTTCCATGAGGGCTCATCAAACGCTTCACTGTCGCTCTCTGCACCCTCATGGGGCTGAAAATGGCCTCCTTCAGCACCCCACCAACTGGACGTTGGTCGTTAACCAAGCAAGATCTTTTCTCTATTGGTATTAAATGATACTAAGCTTCTGAATATCAAAAACAATCGTTAATAACATCCATTATGTCTCCGGCCCGAAGTTTCGGGATGAGATGGGAAGTCTTCGGAAGGAACCTGGAAAGGTAACTAAGAGTTAGAACCCATGTGGTGGATAGACTTTAACCAAAAGAGGGTGGAGGAAGATTGTGAGTAGGGTATAAATGATGGTCTCAAATTTGTTATAGTCTTCTATTCTAAGCGGAGAGGACTGGCCTGATTGATGGGATCTGTCCAATGCATCTTTTCTGTAGATTCTGTAGTAGTTCAAGTCAGCTCTCTTTCCATGTGCTCGATATATATACGTCAATTATAGAGCTAAATTTGGTACTAGACGGAAACTGAAGTCATGATGTCGAATGATTAGCATCCTGGTCAAGTGATGAAATATATACATATATATCTCGATGGCTGTAGAGGAAGGAGCAGGATGAGGAGCGTAGGTGAAGCCAGAAGGACAGGCTCAGGGCAGTCCAAATAGGACGATTCAAGAAAGATTGTGAAAAGGTTTCATGCAGAGACATAATAATTTAGTCTCAATGCAAAGCTGTTTGCTTGTTGATGCAGTTGTATTTTCAATAGAGGAGTAGGAGAGTTCTATATACACATGAAGTACATATACAGGCGTGATCTGACTAACGTGACATCCACACGTCGTCTGCTTCTTTGCAAAAATTAGGGTATCCCAGCAGTAAGCAAATAATATAAACAAAGAAAAGTCAAATCTATATCTATCAGTATATGAAAATAGGATCACCCGATCCCTCAAGAACTCTTGGACTGGGTATCCTTATCAGCTTGGCCAGCTGATGAGCTCTCTGGCTGAGCATTGGAGGCCTCTTTCGATGCTGGTGTGTTCTCTGGCGCGGCAGCACTCTGCGGATGGCTCACAGAGTCCCAGAGAGACGAAACGTATGATCCAATCTGCGACAGCCATCCCTCCTCTTTAGCATCCTCGGCCTCTTCCTTCTGTTCAACCTCCCACACCTCACGCGGCAGAATCCGAGACGGCGACTTCAGCGTTAAATTCTCGTTCTTGGCCCTTTGCTGTAGCAGCTCTGTTTCAAGAGCCACCAAGGCCCTCCGGGAATTTTTCTCCGACTGCTCCAGCTCAACCAATCGAGACTCGACATCCTCCCGCCGTGTAGTCTCCTTCCTCCTAGACCTCAAAGACTCGTAGACAATCAACCCACCGGCCACTATGAACAGGAAGGATTCGCTTATGAACGATGCCCCAGATTCAATGGCTTTCGACTCGGACAGCGGACGGATATGAGGCTTCGGAGCCGGTTTCTCTGCTTCCGTCGCCGCGGCCTTTGCTTTTGCTATTGCTTCTTCTTCCGCTTTGCTCTCTGCTTGTGTTTTCACGGTCGGGGTGGTGGGCTTATGTCTCCGGGCTGCGGCTTCAGCAGCTGCTCGTCGTTCTGCGGTGGTGGTATCGCGCAATAGACCGAGACGTAACCGCATGTCCATGCGGTGAAGCGACTGCGCCATGGAGACGCATATCCGTCGGAAGCGTTCATGCTCGCGGGCCTGTGCTTTGAGTTGATTCTGGGGTCACGGAGTCACGGATCAGCATGAGCTCCCCAAGAAAGAGGGGCAGTGTGGCTCACCGCAATGGGCTTGGACAGTGTCCGGATAACGAGTGAGGAGAGTTTTAGCGTAAGAGACATGGTGGTTATTTGTATTAGGTGGAGGACGAAGTTTGTGTAAGCAAAGCTGACGAGGGACAATTATATTTAGAGATGGCTACCCACGTCGTCATCGCTGCCCGGTCTCTCAGGCACAAGTTTGCTTTCCTATATAGGCCTAGTGCAATGTGCTGTCTTGCTGACATAAACACCGCCCGTTGTTACGGCATTCGGGTCAATGTTTATCGATTTCCTCATCAGGCAGTCCGTTTGGCGGCTGCAATCCTTACTTTTCGGCAACCTCATCGCTTCTTTTCCTCTCTTTCCCCCCACCTGCTCCCGTCCCCTCGCCGCTGTCTGTCGGAGGTGCTTGCATTTCTTGTCTTTGTTTTTTGCTTAATTGGGTTTATTTGCCTTTTTTCTTCTTTTGAGCGTCATTGTTGTTTTTTGGTAAGTCTCTGAACCCCGTGTGCAATGCCTCTCTTTGCTACGGTTCTGTCAAGCTGTGCAGCTCCCGATGCGGAACCACAAAAGCGATGCAATTGACAGCTGACAAGGAAGGGTTAGATATACCCGGGGACTGTAAAAGCCCTATTGTGACTATAATCAGTTTGCATTTATCGCTATACTTGATGACCGTTACGACCTTCTGGATATACTAGACCTCGAGTCACCGCTAGTTTATAATCGTTCGATGTTTACCTGAGAAAGGACAAAACCCATCATGGAGGCATTGACGCCGCGATCTACGAACCAGGTGATCAAACCTAAGGTGGCGATGGAGCGGAAGGTGTTGGATAAGAATGCTGCTGCCGCCGCTGCCAAAGCCAAACAAAAGGCCCCAGTGATGAAGGATCACCATGCACAACCTCCGCCGGCAATCGTGGTAGAGCCTGATGAGGAAGGAGAACGGTACACGACCGGCGGGTTTCTGGGCAAAGGAGGGTTTGCGATCTGCTACGAAGGGAGGTTAATGCGCAATGGGCGTGTGTTTGCGATGAAGGTGGTGAAGGCGGAGATGAAGCAGAAGAAGATGGAGGAGAAGGTATGCCTGCTATTCGTCCCACCTTTAGAGGTTCATTCATACTAATGAGGTCGCGCAGTTCCAAACTGAGCTCCAAATTCATTCGAAAATGCGACACCCCCACATCGTCCGATTCCATCGAGCCTTCACCTTCCACAACAGCATCTACGTCGTTCTCGAATTATGCCCCAACGGCTCCATCATGGACATGGTCAGGAAGAGGAGGAGTCTCAGCTTGCCCGAGGTGAGAAGGATTATGATTCAACTATGCGGAGCGGTGAAATACCTTCATAAGCGGCATGTCGCCCATCGGGATCTGAAAATGGGGAACCTGTTCTTGGACCACAACATGGATATCAAAGTAGGAGACTTTGGACTTGCCGCAATGATCATGTCAGAGAAGGACGAGAGACGGAGAACGACACTATGCGGGACGCCTAACTATATCGCGCCTGAGATTCTGGATAAGACAAAACGAGGACATACGCAGAAAGTTGATATTTGGTCCCTGGGGGTTATCTGGTAAGGGATCACTATCCTGTTCACTGTATTGTCCGACTAACGAAATTGCCCTCTAGCTTCGCCATGCTCACCGGTTACCCTCCATTCCAATCGAAAACGCAAGAAGAAATCTATAAGAAGGTGCGGAATCTCGTCTACGTTTGGCCCAAAGGTTCCGAGTGCGCCAACGATATCCCGGAAGAGGCCAAGAGCCTGGTTGACTCATGTCTTAACCTGGAGGAGGAACAACGTCCGGAACCAGACGATATCGTTGAGCACCCGTTCTTCGACATGTACGACGGTTGCATACCTGCGCGTCTCGATCCAGCGTGCTCTCATACCAAGCCGGTCTGGCTGAGGTCACAGACACCACGAGGCGACACCATGATGCGTGGTCATAGTTTGGAACACGACGAACGGCTATCCGGATACATCGAGCATGTTGAAGATCCGATCCAGCGTTACCGGGTTTGCAAGGCCGCGTTCTATACGCTATGTGGTGTGGGGAGAAAACCAGATGGAACTGCTCGCAGGGCGGCTGGAAAAAATTGCAACAAAACGGCGTATGCTGAGTGTGCCGTGGAGGAAGAAAGGAGACTCAACCCCGTGATCCCGTTACCACCGGACTTCGTTTACAAATATCCGCATGATCCAGATGGAGACTGGAGTCTCCCCGATCCAGCGTTTCCGTCTCGCAAGGATGACTCCTCGCTGGATAGCAGCGTTCTTTCCAGCCGCAGTATGTCTCTTCGGCACAATTCGATTAACACGGCATCACTCTCGCGGACACAGACGGCTCTACTTGCCGCGCAACAAAGGCGAAAGGAGTCCCAAAGCCACGCGGCTACTTTGCGACAACAGTCAATCGGACGAGGTTCGACACGCAAGGCACCCGCAATCAACGATCCAGCAGGCCAAACTTTCCAGCCAATCCTGGAAGCCAAGTCTGCCGAAGCCGATGCTGCTCCGGCACCTTCTGTTACTACTGGGGGCCTGGCCGAACGACCCATGCGACCACGCAGAGGCGTAGCTGCTTCTTATTCTGGATCGGTCCGAAGTGCAGACAGCAACGCTGCGGGGGTAGCCACAAATTCAAGCACCGTTCCTGCCATGCTCACAGTTGGCAAGACCCGCTCCCAGTCTAGGAGATTAGAAGCTGCCAACAGCCAAGGGCCGACTCGCCAGGCGACTGTTCCGGAGAGAGTCCCGTCAGTAATGACCAAGGAAGTACCCGCCAAAAAGCAACCACCCCCATCACGCCCAACGTCGAGGATGACTGATGTCGAAGTGCTTTCGATGCCAAAGCCGGAAAACAACGAGGAGCCCGTGAAGAAGTTGCCTGAAGCAAACCCCCGTCGCTCTAGGACTGAGGTTCCTACACCAGTGACCCGATCCGGTAGTACTAGCGGACCATCCACTTCCAGCAAACCTCGTTCGTCTCTTGGAGCACACCCCCTGTTTCACGCTCGGGATCCGTGTCAGGTCGTGCCAAGAACCTCCGTTAGCGAGGTGAACACTGACTTGCGACTTATGCTTTCCCACCTTGCTCCACAATCCTCGGTCCGTAGACGACCCGGTTCCAGACGCGAACCCCATGCGTATGTCATCAAGTGGGTCGATTACACCAATAGGTACGGAATTGGCTATGTCTTGGATGATGGCAGCGTTGGATGCGTTTTCAAGGCCGAGAATGGACAGCCAGCGAGTAGTGTTGTTTTGCGAGCTGGAGAGAAGCACATTCGTCGTAAGGCACGAAGCCAGGAAACGAAGAGCTACGAGTATTCGGAGGTGGACCAGTTGGTGCCCCGGAATGGGTTACCAATTGAGCTGTACGAGAACTGCGACAACGATCCATTAGTACCTCGGAGTGCTGTTCGACGTGCGTTCATCCCACCATCGGTGTTCGAAGTCAAGCGGTACCAGAATGGATCTGGCGTTGGAATCAAGCTTCGTCATGACCTCCATGGTGAACATGGGCCTGCAGACTACGAGAAGATCAAACGGGTTAAGCTAGTCGACCAGTTCGGAAAGTATATGATTGGATCTCTGGGTAGACATGGCGATGAAGGTCTGGCAGACGATGACTTGACAAAGGGCGATGGTCAATTCATCAAATTTTACCAGCGCCTGGGCAATGTTGGTGTTTGGGGATTCGGGGATGGCGCTTTTCAGTTCAACTTCCCCGACCACACGAAGCTTGTTATCTCGCCTGGCTCTACACGGACCTCATCGCCATGGATCGACTTCTACCACCTCTCTCCATCCGCTGCACGTTACCTTGCCGCCAAGGGCAAGATGCACCCCTCTGGATTCGACACGCGGGCTGTTGCTTCCGATGAAGCAGTGACGTTCCTGAGCATTGCCCACGGCACGTTGATGAATTCGGTGGATGAGCGAATCCGCGATGTACTCGAGGCGAACTCCTTCCTGGAGAAGATCCAGTTCATGAAGGACGTCTTGAAAGTGTGGATCAAGAAAGGACGACTCGGCGGTCGGCCTTCACCCACGTCCTCTGAGGATGGCTCACCATCGGAGATGTTCTGGGAGGGCTCGCAAGAACGTCCTCAAGGCGGAAGCGGCGGCAAGTTTGTCTGGGTGACCGTTGGTGCACCCGGGGGTGATGGCGAGTATCGATCGATATCGCTCAAGGATAAACGGTCTGACGGCGAGGTGGACACGCTCAGGGAACGGTTAGAAAGATTGGGAGGAAAGACATAATCGGGATACTACCCTTTTTTATACTTACGTTACGAGTCATGACTTGCATTTTGTCTTGGTTAATACTTGATTCTTTTCCTATGGAGTTCGTCTGCTATGGGTAACTTTTGAATACAATTGTCTATACTATTCCTCTATACTATACAAATCAGTCGTACTCTGCGTGTTAATCCCTAACCATATACGCCTGCACATACCCCCCCGCAACCTCCTCCTCCTGCACAACCCGAAACCCCCTCCTTTCATACATAGGCTTGCCCGCCGGCGACGCAGACAAGAACACCGGCATCCCGTCGTTGTCTGCACGATCAAGACCCCATTTTAGCAGCATCGAGGCGATTCCTTTCCCGTTGTAGGAGGGGTGTGTGCCGAGCATGTCGAGGTCTGCGCGGTTAGATTCTGTACAAGTACTAGATATTCGTGGTGCATATGCAGGTATGCAGGAACGAGGTATACATAGAGAGAGGCTTAGATGCGCGGAAGGGAAACGTACAGTAATGCGGCTTCGAACCCATATATTCCTCCCGCTTCGCAGCCATACCGCCGAAGAATCGTTGGCAGAGGGCTGGGTCGCTGCTTTGGGGCCATTGGCCTTCCCCCTCGCTCTTCTCTTCACCATCCTCCCCCTTTCCCTGGTTTCCTTCTGATTGATATCCCGGAAACTTCCAAATAGCAAACGCTGCTATCTCCCCCTCGCCCCCCTCATTACTCCCCATACTACCAGATGCATTATCAAGTGTGTCAACAACCTTCAATAAAGCCCGCCCCGGAGCGGTCGCTTCCCTCGCAAACTTCTCCTCCCACCACGCGCGCACGTCGGGGGTGCGCGGAAATAAAGTGAGATTGAAGGGGTCGGAGAAGGCGGCGAGGAAGAGGGTTGTTAGAGTGGAGGAGTCGCGGGGTGTGGCGGGGTGGATTTTAAGGGGCATTTTGTTTTTTTATAGATTGGATTTGTATGGGTTGGAGGTTGGAGATGTTGGGGTGATCAGATGCAATTGATTATCTTGAGATAAGTCACGTGGTTGATTTCGGTTAGATGAAATGCGATAGTTGATATTATTTAGATATAATCATTTAGTTCGTGATAAATACGTGTTAGGTCATTCCATGTCCATCCACCATCATTCATTACACATTAAACCACCCCCATACCCTCAATCCTCAACAACAAAATCAAGCACGATACTTCTCCGCACTCGCCCCATAATCACTCTCCGGACTGCGCGGCCTAGGATGCTGCTCTTGATGATGATGCCGCTGCGGCAAGAAAGACCGTCTGGTATGCTCTGCCGGTGTCCTACTCTCCCCGCTCTTCGTCGCTTCGATCTCGCGCTTCACACCCTCGTACATGCGTTCCACGATTTGGATCTCTTCTTGGACGTCTAACTCGCTGCCGACTAGGCAGAGTTCTCGTTCGCGCTGCTCGATGTATTCCCGGATATTCCGCCATTCATTTTGATAGCGTTTAAGTCGATCGGGTAACCCCGATCCCTTGAGGTATGTGAGGATACCAGCCATGATGGTATTTAAAGCTCCGAACGCCGTAACAGCGGAATGCGGTCCACTCGCCGCACCAAGTGCTGTGATTGCGGCTGCAGCGACGACCTGGATACCCAGACAAACATTGATAAGGATGCTGAAAAACCGATACCGCGAGTCTGCGGATTGCTCCGCGCGCACGACACGCTCGTAGATACCCACATTTGGGGCGTGGCGGTCGCTGTGGTGCGGAATAGTCAGGGCGGGGACGGTGTCGATGCCCGTGAGGGCGCGGAAGACCAGGAGTTTGTCTTCTGGGGGGATGAGGTGGTTTCTGTCCGTTTGGGTGACTGTGCGGCGGATTGGTTGAATGAGGGGTTGAGGGTGGGTGTGAGGGTAGGCTTGGGGATCGCTGAGTTCGGGGTTGTAGTTGTTGTTGGGTTGGTTGGTGGGTGGGATTCGTTGGCTGAGGGGGTGGAATCTGGGGAGGCCTGGTTCTTCGGGGTCCAGCGCTGCGAGGAGGCGCCAGATTAGGCTTCTGCCGCGGCGTTGTTCTGACATTTTGCTTGCGCTTTGCTCTCAGTGGTATTGGCTTGGTATAGTTAGGAGGATGGATGGAAGAGGAATGATTGCGACGTGGCGAGCAGCAATAAAAGATAGCACAACTCATTTACCGCCTTGGCTCGAAAAAAAAAAAAAATCTCTTTACTTTTTCCCTTGACGTATCATTCTTGATCGAGTTAAGCCAACCCTAATTTAAGTACCGTACGGAGCAGAGGAAGCCCATCACTCAACTAGGAAAGAGGCGGGAGAGAAGAGGCTGCACATGGCCCACGACAAGTGTGATGAGTGTTTTTCATAACCCAAAAGTTTTACTAGCTCGCGTCTATCACTGCTCATTTCCCGTTCAGCTGAGGCCGCTTTTGCCGATATGAGTTCCGAGAGGGACCCCATACGAGAATAGTTCAAAACGGACAAAGACACGGACACGGGTGCCGGGCGCGACTCAAAAAGCGGTCTCGGCGCGTATCACGGCCAATACTGTCTTAGAGCCGGAGAATTATTTAGCTGTCAATGGGGTTAGCCGGTCTGATAAGGGTCCCTCCACACCGCAGGGTAAAAGTACAGGTGACAGCTATGAATAGAGGTTTGCATGGCAGACGGTATCCTCGGTAGAATCCAGAACGAACATGCACGAACCTGAATATCAAAAGATTTTCTCTGCACAATCACATCACAGTAAGGATAATTCGCGTCGAGCGCAATTTGTAGTGTTCGGATCGGCCTGATCAACACAGACTGGCGAGCTGAATTCGACGCCGGTACGGACCGGTCAAAAGTTTGGGCTCGTCAGGTGTCAGTTTCGCGCATTGACTGGTCTAATGGACGACGAGGGTCCATATCCACTGGACCCTGATTGGCATGGAGAGTGCTGGCTCCATATTATTCAGTTGCGTAGCTTGCCGGAGTCGGGACTAAGGAAGTTTTCCGCTAATATTTATTTGATTCGATATCTCGAGAGTGGAAGACAAGCTAAGTAAAAAAGAAAACGAGTATAAAGGACGCAAAGGATAGGAAAGTGTAGATTCTGGCAGAAAAGAAAAAAAAAAGAAAAGAAGAGATGCGCGAAAGGAGATTCGAACTCCCGACCTTCGCATATCGTATTCCAAAGGATGGTTACGAGTGCGACATCATAACCACTAGACAACTCGCGCTATAATCCAAAATTTTGCCTAATGATATATATATGCTTGACGGGCTACAACCGCTATCCCAATGTGGTAATATGTCCCCTCACACAATTTGAGGGGCATTTGTCAACATCCACCAGATTAGATTGCGAGACATCCCAAAAAGATATACATTTCTACAATCGTATACCATGGGCGACGCAGCAATTGAGAAAACAGAGCGTCTGCTCGTCACTTTTTTCAAAGAAATCTCCACTCCGCTGGTCGCGCATATCAAGCACCAATTCCCAGAGGCCGAGGTCACTATTTACCAGTCCCAGAAAGGAGTTCCTGTTCCAAGAGGTTGGTCCATGCAAATTTTCATGATGTGATTGTGTTTTGACTGACCAAAAAGAACTATGGCAAAATGCGACGCTGGTTTGCACGTTTACCGATCTTCCGGATCTTGAGGATGCTGGCAAGTACGTGGATTGAAATCTGATTGATAAACCTTGGATGCTGATTACTCTACAGCATTAAGCTAATTCATACTGTGTCTGCCGGTATTGACCATTTCGTTCACCACCCTATCATCCAGAACTCTACCGTCCCCATCACCACAAGCTCCGGCATCCACGGTCCTCCCATGGCAGAATGGACCGTAATGAATTGGTTGACCTCTGCGAGGAAGTTCCTTCATTTGCGTGAAGCACAGAAGCAACACATCTGGGGAGATGTTGAAGAGTACATGCCCGCTTGCACTGATCAGGTCGGGAAGAAAGTGGGCATTCTGGGATACGGGAGTATTGGGCGACAGAGTGCGTTCTTTTGCGCCCATGGACATGATTAACGGAACTAATACCATTATAGTCGCAAAATTATCCGCAGCCCTTGGAATGACTGTCCATGCATACACAGCGTCTCCACGTACAACCCCCGACTCGCGACGCGACACAGGATATATTGTCCCCGGAACCGGCGACGCAGACGGCACCATCCCAGTCTCCTGGCACCACGGCCTGGATAAAGAATCCATCCACCGTTTCCTCTCTCTCGGTCTCGACCACCTTGTCATCTCCCTCCCGCTCACCCCGCAAACAACCCACCTCATCGGCGCAGAAGCATTCGCCCTCCTCGCGGCCAACCGCACCCATCCGCTCAGCA
>Ga0068631_100686_pt1 | contig 13252 bp, 17 predicted proteins | sample InSIn5gowninarea_2_FD_77434 | JGI IMG/M metagenome (GOLD analysis project Ga0068631, IMG submission 77434) | Clean room microbial communities from NASA Spacecraft Assembly Facility at Jet Propulsion Laboratory, Pasadena, California, USA -... ...
GTGGAGATGGCCGCCGACCCATTTTATTTGTCCGGGGATCGTCGCAGGTTTGGGAGACATGGAATAGTGGAAGTCGCTGTGGCATTTGGCGGGTTTTTCGGAGTCGGCGCAGCCGCCGATGTCGAGCCAGTAGGGTGTTAGGTATGTGAAGGCGTGGTCGGAGTCGGGGTTGGGCGGTGACGGAATGGATTCCCAGGTTACTGTTAGGGAGACAGCTTGGGAATGGTCGAGCATGTTCATCAGTTCGGCGGACATGATCAGGACGTCGTCGTGCGCGAAGTAGTAGCCCTGTTTGGTGTGGCTGAATTTGTTAGGAGAGCTTGGTGAGTGAATCCAGGGATAGTGGTTGCTTACCCGCTCTCGCATAGATCGACAGGTGTACGCTCGTTGCCACTGGCGAAAAACCAGTCACCTTGTCGCTGGCCAGGACAGAGGCCGTTTGGCTTGGTAAGGGTTGAGAAGACAGTGTGGTGTAGCCACATTCCGGTGGCGGCATCTGCACGGCTGCCATCTGCGTACTCTAGACCAGCTTGCATCCAAGTTATCACACAATCTGAACATGGTAGTGGAACGTGAGCTTGAACACCGAGCATGCCATTGTCTTCGTGCATAGGGGGGACCGTGTTGGCGCCATAATTGACTTTCAATCGCTGTGAGTCAAGTTCTGGAAAATACTGAGCTGGCAAGGTTTGTGTCTCGACTGGAATAGGCTGCTCAAGCTTAGATCCTATAGTCAAGGGTTAGCGAAGGCATCGCGAGGTAGGGACTGAGACACATGTAGATGGTGAGACTTGCCCTTCTTGCTTAGTTCAGCACTGCCGCAAGATAGGGTGAGAATGAACGCCAGAAGTTCAATGATGGAAGTAGTGATACGCATTATGATGGCAAGTCCAGCAACAGGATTGATCAATGTTGAAATCAAATTGTGTCTGGGTTACGAGGTGGTTCAGCGATATGAAATTCGAGACGCCAGCTGGTATAAATGGTGACCGTGTTTGCGAAAAACAGGACTATTGATATGTCGTACCCTTGCTGTTCCTTCTCAAGATATCGCATGTCTAATGATTGTGAAGCTCATCTTCCCTTCGCCGAAGACGTAGTAGTTTCATGGTACGGGGTGGCTAGAACCAGTCAGAGCGCGAGGTTCCAGGGCTGCCTGAGAACGGCTCGGACTGCGGGTCAGTGACGCGTCGTAGTAGATATGCTGATTGGTCTTTATAGTGATGCCTTCACTACATACATTTGTCTGGTGGAATTTACATGATGTCGATCATGTACAGTGCGAGGACATACGTAGGTAGTACATGATGTCCGTATGTTGAAGTAGGAAGAGTATTCAAATCCACTAATCTTGGATTGGTATAGTGCATTGGAGACATAGAAAGTCTGGAGAGAAAGCTAAAAGCTACAGTAACTGCTTCTGCTTCTCCTACCTTCATTTATCTCGCTATTCTCATCCACTTCAGCAGTACTCGTTGCCTCGCAATTCTTCACTCTTCTTCGCTAACAATTTCGAGGTCGTTCGCATAAACTTCACCATTAGTCTTACTTATTAATTCCCCCTCCTCCTTCATATCCTCCTCCCTACCACGCGTAAGCTGTCCTTCCTGAGCATTATGAACGCGAAGAGCTTCTTCCATCTCTCTTTGAAGCAAAGCTTCTTCTTCATCTTCTCCATCTTTTTCATCCTCCTCACTATTTCCGAACAAGCTGTCACTGTCCTCACTCTCAATCGTCTTTGCCCGCTTTCCTCTGCCCTCTTCTCTCTCCTCCATCTCCTCTGCGCTCATCTTGCTCTTCTTCTCCTCTCCCTTTTGTTTTGACTTTGCCCTACGGGCAGGAAACCATTAAGACGTGTCTTCGCACTCTTTCGACCATTTAAGGCCTCTCCCCTCATTCTTAGGGTCATCGATAGCAGAAAGTGCCATCCCACGCGCGAATTCAGGCTTGAATACTTCCGGTTTGTCATTCCACAAGTCGTACGACCCCATATCTTTGATCTCTTGTTACTTCAGGGCGAATTTCTCGGACCGCAGATGTACTTCAATCTTGAGTTGTTCTGCGTGACCGAGTGTTATATTCCTTCGATACCAAATCTCGTATGCCTTATCGTTGCTGAAGGTAGTTTGTGTGAATCGTACAGTGCGACGTTTGCCTCGCTCCCGAGTTTCTTGTACGAGGGATTTGGGAAGACACAGCTCTTTACCATCATAGGTTTTCACTCTGGCTTTAGGTTCTTTGCTCTGAATCTTGGTCCAGAGAAGGTCGATTGTGTGTGTGTCCTCTGATCCTTCGAGGATAATTTATACGACGAGCTTCACACCTACATCATCACGCCAGCTAGATTTCTTTGCAAACTGGCTCAATAGTTCTTGGTCGGAGCTGTAGGGAGATGTCATTGTGTAAGTGATCGAGGAGTTATCCGAGAGTATGTTTGGACACTCGCTTGGAGAGGTAATATGCTGAAAGACTGCCAAACACGCAAGGTAGAAGAAGAAGTACCAGTAGTGGTGGTGCAACGTATGAAAGAAAAGAAATCTATAGCTTTGGGAGGTTACTGGTGAAGGGACGGATTCGTGATTGTGGTAGCTTGGCCAAATTACAAGATTGGTGGAGGTGAAGCAGGTCACAGAAACGAGCAAGAGTCTGCACTTTGTCGCGCAGAGTTGATGAGTGCAAGTATACTACATGGCAGGCCAGTTCGATCAACCAGGCTGCAGAATGCCTCGAACCTACTTTACGAAGGAAGGATATCAAGCGTCCTTAAATCCGAATGGCGCACAGCATCACTCCCTATCGATGATAGAGAGCCATATAGTAGCAGCACGCCCAAGGCTAGAGACAGCCCGCACGTCGACCTTCACTTTTGTGATGGTGCCATTCACAGCTCATCGGTTATCGAGATCCGTTTGCATTTCCAGGCCGGTGCAAGCCTTCGTTTGTTAGCAGGTCAAACCCTTATAATTTACGAAGCCGCAAATTTACTCTCGAAGCGAGCCGCAAACTTGCTGGTGACCCAGTTGGTAAGTGTAACAGCTTGCCAATGTACTTACTCTATCGATGCGCATTGCAGGGAGTAAGTTGGGAAGACCACACCAGGTTCCTTCGAGTACCCTAAAGGATTTGATCTGGACCTATGCGCATTGCGATGGACGGGTAATTTCCTTTTTGCCAAATTAGTCGTCTGTTTGATCCTTGGATGTGACAAGTGATTCTTCCCATCCAAGTTTGAATTTTCAATTTTGCAGTCTTGCATCAATCACGACATCGCACAGGATCTGTGTCCGACTTCGAGGCTTAAGAACACAACGACTCTGCTAATTTCAAGTATGGAGAGCGAGGACTACTCCATCTCAGCACTTTGTCTTGGTCTGCTCGATTCAATGGTTGCACAAACCTGTCTCAGCATCGACATTAAACAACGTACGGCTTTTTCGGAAAGATTCTTGATCCCATTTGCGACAGCAAGACCACCGCAATGTTTTGTTATGTCCAGCACTGACGCTCGCTGACAATTTGCCACGCCTGATCTTGATAGCGAAGTTACTAATCCCTTCAGCATTGAGGTGCTCCAGGGTCAGAATAACCACAGCCAACTCTTCACGTTCAAGACATCGAAAATCAGTCCTTTAGTCTAACTACGCGATTTCATGGAGACATAGCATCACGTGTACGGATTAGAGTCAGAGTATCTAGACTGACTACTATACTCTACTCTGGATAATCTTTCATGGACAGCATCACCATCCCCATCCACTCCCATACCTCCAAACCACGAAACAGTCTACTCTAGCCATTTACACAACCTCTTCACCCAACCCACCAATCCAACAATCATCTCATAGTGTTTCCAACCTCGTCTGAGCAATAAATGCCATTGAGGTAAAGGTTAACAGCGATTCGTACAAAAGCAGGATGTACAGGAGGACTGAGGTTGAGGTTGAGGTTGAGGTATGTGTTCACTCATCCGTCTCATTATAGAAGCACAGATTCTAGTGTTTAATGATGTAACATGAATGTGAGTTGGGCGGGCTTGATGATTGTGGGTAGGGATTTGGAAGAGTAAGTATGGATAGGAGATACAGAAGGAGGCAGGCGAGTAGGCATTGGCCTTTTGTCTACGATACGAACTTTCCGTGTTTTCGAATGCACTACTGTACACTCAATTCAAGGTTAGCATTTTACTTAGCGCTGAACCACTGACACTCGGTCCAAAAATTAGCGAGTCATGCAAATTCCATCAGTATCATTGATGGAGAAAGACTTCGACACGTCATCAGAGTAAAAGTCTCGTTTAGCACGCACGTAGACTGGAACAAACAGTAAAAGCAGGAAGTGGAAGCAGAATTAAGCGAAGCAAATGTGATTTTAGTTTCCGAAGTGTAGCAGAAATCATAACAAGACTCGGATAATATTCGAGATCTCATCTCCTAGACTGCTCCTACCCCCCGCTCCTGATCGCCGTCCAACTCACACCTGACATTCCCTCTCCATTCAATGCAAAAACTCCTCCGGCACATCCGGCCCCCAAACAGCCAACCCCTCATGTCCAGCCGGCCCATACCCAACCGCAGTATCCTCATTCACCAAATCCCCATCCGCATAATGCTCAACCATAAACCTCGACGTATCCCACCAATAATCGAAAATCTGACTTCCAAGAATATGTCTCCCCACACCCCATACATTCTGATACCCCTTTTCTGCCAACCACTGATGCCCTAGCGCTTGCGTGTCGTAGTCGTGTACTTCGAACGAGCAGTGGTGGACGTGTGGTTCTGGGATCGTTGAGTCGGGCGTTAGCGTGGAGAGGAAAACGGTGTGGTGGTCGACTAGATCTTGGCCTCTGTCTAGATGGGCGAATAGTGCGACTTCTTTGCGCTGACCGTTGGGGAGGTTGATGTATAGCATGTCTGAGGGGACGATGTTGAAATGCTGCGTGTACCATTCCTTCAGCATGTCGAAGTTGCCGGACACGAGGCCGAAGTGGCCTAGTTTATGGATGGCGGCGGGGCCGGGGGTGAAGCGTTGAAATTGTCGGCGGCGAGGTTTGTCGGACTCGTCGTTTACGACTATTTTCGCGGGCATTTGTTGTGGTTCGCGGGGTGATTGGCCGTGAATGAAGTTTAGTGGGAAACCTTCGGGGTCGAGGATTGTTACGATACTGCCGCCGCCAGGGGCGGAGGTCATTTCTTCGATGCCTTTTGTTTGTAGCGCATCGGCGTGGTCTCTTACGAGTCTGGTAGTAGGAGTAAGCATGCATGGATGGATGTGGCAGGCACAGCAGTACGTACTTCTCCAGATCTTCGCGACTGTCCACCTCGAAAGCACCACCAAGGAATTTCTTGGGTCCTTGCCGTGCATAGTATACATATTGGTCGGGACCATACCCAGCATACCAGCGTTCAGTGTCTGTCTTTTTAACAACTCTTGCACCAAAGTCTGTACATCATGTTAGTTGCAGTCTTATCAATTCGACACTTCAGGCTCCGCATATTCAATCCTTGATCTACCTCCCATCATAGCCACTCTGAATCACAATTGAGCGCCAAGGGAAAGAGACTTGCCTTTCAAAAATGTAGTAATGACATTCAGATCCTCATGCTGATACCTCATATGACTTAGCTTCTTCAGCCTCACCCATCTCGACTTGTCAATGCCATTCTCTGCAAGCCATTTCTGCTGTGTTGTCGACTCCGAGCCAATAGCCTCGTTATCCGGGACCGATGCACCTCTGTTCGGCGATGGGCCACGACTTACAGTGTTGCCATTTGTTGTAGATGATTGTGCTTTTACTTGTGTAAGGTTGGTTTGAAATGCTGTGAAGGAGTCCGTTGGCGGAGCAGCCATGATTGATAGAGAAACGCGAAAGGGGTCGTAAACTCAACTGACAGCGACAAACTCGACAGTCCGATTTGTGGAGGGTGGCAGTCCGTTGTTCTGTGGTCTTTTGCTGATGACGTGGTGCTGTGTTCACTTGTTGCCGAGCTTGATCAAATATTTTTTCTTCGTGGTGGTTTGTGACAGAAGAGGATCAGAATGATTGTGAGCCGCGACGCGACAATGGCAGTTGCTTGTAGTATAGTTAAACGGTCTTTGAGCCACGCAGCAAGGTCATTGAACAAGTGCCGAGTCGTGATTATCTAATAACACATCCGGATTGAATTCCGGATACTTGGCCCCGCATAAGAGAGAGAGAATGTGGAGAGGAAACCACATTTTGAGTACCACAAGTCTACCATTCGTGTACGATACGAGTACAGTAGACATCTGCCGAATCTACTGGATATATAGTGCAGACACAATGCTTCACGATTACATAGAAAGTGGGACTAAATGTACGTTGCAATCAAAAGTCGCCGACAAACAGTCAGGAGAACAGCTGGATTGCGGAGTACAAAAGAACAGCTGTCCCGCATTACACCGTCATTGATCAACTGTGTCTACACCTATCTATAAATGGTGCCCTGCATGGTTGTGAACGGCGTTTGACTCCCTAGATCAGGTATCCTCCCAAGCAGGAATTCAATGTGTCTGTACGAAGCGCTTGGTGCATATTGGGGGATCATATGACCACTCAGATCGACAGTGACAAGTGTTAAACCTCGTTCGGTGTGATACTGACCCATTACACCAGCACCTGCAAGAGTACCTTGCTGGTAGTCTTCATGGTATGGCACGTAGAAGTTGTCGAATGTGCTCGGACCTTGCTGGAAGCCTTGCATACCATTCCAGGTCATGTTTTGAATGGCGAGCAGGGTACCATTATACTGCAGGATGAAGTCCAGCAGTCCATGACCTAGGACCACTCGGTCTGCTCGCTCGATGACGCCCGGAAGAACTGAAAGTGCGGAAGGTGGGGATGTATCTGTGCCGTTGACAAACACATCAATGCTGGAGCATTCATCCCACTCTTGAATCGGTGCATTTATGGCTTGTTGTACTTCGGTCAGGTTGAAGTAAACAAAAGCGCCGTCGGGTAGATAGCCGAACGAGCCTGGGAAGCCAAGAACATCCCACAGCAGGGGGCAAGTTGTGGCCACTATACACAAATTAGAAATCACCAATGAGCAGCCTAACAGTGCTTACCTTGATAAATGTCGAAGCAGGGGTTAACTAGCATCGCAGCATTGTAGACCATATTCCACGTATTGCAAGTCATGTTGTCGTCATTAGGATATGGCGGAGTTGGAAGAGGTCCTTTCGGAGGAAAGACAAGACCTTGCTCAAGAAACGACGTATAACCACAAGCATCTGAGATGTTGTGCAGAGACTCGACGAACGTTGTGTTGAGATCAAGTAGAGGTCCCCAAAAGTCGACAAAGGCGGCAGTTGGGATATTGTCGCCGATTGAGTCGTAACTGTACACACCGTCATAGACCAAAATCGAGCTGAGATTGTAATAAGTTGTGTCGTTCTGATTGAGCATGGCATCGGCGAGGTAGGGCACATAAGCGCCTGCATATGACTCTCCAGCAATGTAGACAGTATAGCCTTGCATAGCGAATGTGTTAATGAAGTTCTTCCAGAAGCCGAGAAATTGAGCCATGATGTCCTCTTCGCTTGTTGCCGTTACGTTACCCTGAGTGAAACCTGTCCCAATTGGTTGTTCAACCTGTACTGAAAGTCAGTGCGTGTTGCGATTCTTGCAATTTCAATTCACCCACCCAGACCATATTCGTCAGATTGACCCACGTCCACGGATTTTGCACTGGCGCGTATGTACCGTATTGCCAGATGACTGGTCCGTTCTCCTGGAAGAATCCTTCCAACGAGCTACAACCGGGACCTCCATTCAACCAGATCAGGATCTCTTTCTCGGCTGCCGGGTTAGTAGAGGGAAAGAACCAGAAGTACAGCTGGCCATCGTCCGTGTTGTTTGAGATATCCATCAGACCAGCATAGGACTCTCCAATATCAAAGTCGACATATGGAAGACTGGTTCCATTGACCACATACGCTGCCGCTATTAGCTGGAGACCGACAGCATGACTGATCAAACTTACAAGCAGTAGCATTGGTCAAGTATGGAGATGTCTGTCTTCGAGGGAAATCACCAGCCCTCTTGTGCGGCGATTGTGGCTTCTTAGGCTGAAGCTCTGGTAGCCTCTTGCCAACATGCTGAGCAGATCTGGCTGTTGCTATTGAAGCGAGTAGCCCAACGCAGAGTACATCGAAGAACCTCATGCTGAGGAATTGGCAATAAAGGAAGTTTCGAGCAAATTCCTAGACCCAAGCACGGATTTGACCTCAGACAAAGCTTGAGGGAACACAACGGGCTTTGTAGCTCCTTCGTTTATCTTTGGCAACCTCATTTTCCTGCTTGTGAATTGACTGATGACGGCACAGACGATGCTGATGTCCACCAGGACCTGCATGAATCCACAGTCCAGCATGTTTGACGAATATCTTGCCAGGGCTAGAGGACTCGTCGTGGTTGCACCTTCACTTGCTTATCTTCAGTAATGCGGAAGAACGAATAACTTGAATTCCACCCACAAAGCGGGGTACCTAGTGTCAACCTTGGAATGCTTAACTCCATCCACAAAGCTTGGTTGCTCAGGGTAATTCGCAGAGGAAGGAAATCAAGCTGCGCCACGAAAAAGCAAGGTCCGCCGATTCTAGCCGCATTAGGAAAATCAATAACGTCTTATCTCGATACCACAACCTGAGCATGCGACATTGAGTCTACAGTACAAGTGCAACCCTAGGTACATATGTAGTACTCTACCAATTTATCGGTGACGGGACTCTACACAGAGACCATGAACATAAGTTAAAGCTTCACCATTGCATTTCACGTGCCTAAGTCAGCAGAGTGCGACGACGAGATCTATGCTGGTAGAGCGAATCCATCGCCGCGCAAGTCACTACCTGCACTGTACACAACCTGCCCCGTTAGATCATCGACATGTCTTCGGATAATCTGGCCCCGGCCGAACATGCGGCGCTCAAAGCCAGTCAGTTGTTGGACTTTGTGGCCCATCTGCCGTAGCCCCTTGACCACTGCATCATCAATGCCCTCCTCAACGTAGACTGTCGCGTCAGCATCTTCGCTATCTTCCTCACCTTCGCCGGGCATGCCTGCGCCTATACAGATCCTAGGTGCGTCTAGCGCTTCCTGAGGGCTCATGCCGAAGACCTCCATGTTGAGGAGCACCTGCACATGACCTTGTGGTTGCATAAAACCACCCATCACACCATACACACTGTGAAGTTCGCGCTTGTCGCCATCCCCATGTGTCAGCAAGCCAGGGATGATAGTATGATATGGTCGCTTGCCGCCCTTGTAGACATTGGGGTGGTCTTCAGGACCCAGTTCAAAATTTGCACCACGATTTTGCAGAGTGAAGCCACAACCTTCGGGAACAATGCCCGTACCGAATCCAGAGTATACAGAGTTGATGAAACTGATACCATTGCCATCCTTGTCCGTAACACAGAAGTAAACGGTGTCACTATGGTTCTGGGCTGGGCTCGGCCCGGGCTGTCCATTTCGAGGACGCCCAACCTTGGATGCATCGAAAAGCTTGGCCCGCTCGGCAAGGTACGGCCTCGACAACATCTCTGCTGGCTTCACCGGGCTATGGTCAGGATCAGTCACCCACCAGTTCGCATCGGCAAATGCAATTCTCAGAGATTCAATGACTGCATGGAGATAATCCGCTGAATTGTGGTCCTCCTGAGAAAAGGTCCTGATCTTTCGGTTCTTTTCCAGCTCCTCGATGATGCCAAGCGCCATAAGCGCGACAATCCCCTGACCATTCGGAGGATGTTCCCAGAGCTCAACTGAGTGACCGCTCGAACTGCCATCACTTTCGGTTATCCTTTTTGCAGAAATGTTCTGGCCTGTGAACTGCAATGATATAGGCTCTGTCTCCACTGTGCCGATTTCGAGATGGTTTTTCAAGTCATCCAGCTCCATGAAGCCGCCAGTCAGCTTGACCACATCAACTATAGCATTGCCGATGCGACCATCGTAAAAACCTTGCTTGCCCTCGGTTGCAAGAGTCCGGAAGGTTTTGGCCAGTGTGGGATTCTGCATAATTTCACCCGCGCGTGGAGCCCGAACAAAGCTCTCGGCCTTGGGGTCTCGTCGGAGCGTTTCTCGAAAGTTTGGAGAGGCATTTCGGATCAGTTTCTCACCAATTTTCCACTGGTCATTATCAGCAATATTCTCGGAATGCTTTAGATGACAGAACTGACGAATGAGGCACTTAGCTCTGAAACAGGAAAGCCGTTCTCGCCGAGTTCGATGGCAGGCATCAAGATTTGTTCCATGGTCAATTTCCCGCTGCCGAACTTCTCAACAGTATCCCACCAACCTGCGGCGGCGCCTGGCACGGTCGTCGCTAGTGCACTGTTCATTGGTATACTTCCTTTTGTGCCTGGCTTGAGGCCCAACTCTTTTCGTACTTGCTCCAACGTGGTGTTCTTCGGCGCACGGCCTGATCCATTGAGCGAATGAACCTTCTTCGTCTTTGCATCCCAGTATAGGCAGAACATGTCACCACCAATGCCAGTCGAGGCAGGCTCGGTGATGTTGAGCGCGGCAGCTAAGGACAGGGTAAGCTTTCAACGCTAACGACTCTGATATAACGGCTACTAACCGACCGCAACTGCAGCATCCTAGTTCTAATCAGCAAAGTTGTATTGCTAACTCGTAGGACATACGGCCGCGTTTCCTCCCATCTTCAAGATACGTTGACCAGCCTCGGCTGCTAATGGTTGACTACATGCGACCATGCCACTCGTGCTATGGACTGTGCTTCTTCTGCTGGCATGACGGTTGAAAGCCGGCTCCGTGGCCGGATATATGTGCTGCGCGGTGAGAGGCATGTTTGTCAAAACGATGGATGAATAACAAGACAAGCTGTAGAAGGGACCTGTCTCTTGTGTAGATAATGGGTTCGGGCAGGAGAGATAGATAGTCAAGTTCAGCTCGAGCACAGGTCGGTATTTACCAGCAACATTCGACCTCCAATTCGGGGTTCATCGTTAAATTCATGGAAAGTCCACCCACCCACAACACAACTGTTTATCCTCAGGACATGGAGGGGCTCCCTTTACACCAATCCACATGACGTGGTGTGCTGGTGTGGTGGATAAATATCCTACTCACAAATTTACGGTTGCTACTCCAAAACAGAGCTCAGGGTGCGGAATACAGTTTAATCTTTTAAGCGTGGCTGGCCGAGGTTCGCTGCAACGGGCAGCTCGACCCAGATGTACGCTTGTCCTGATGCAGTCAAGTGTGGGGGAGAATCAAATTTTGGCCTGTGGTGAAGGTCGATAAACCTTAAGACAACGAGGAAGGACCAACATTCAAACAGAGTGCATGGGAACAGCACCTCTGAGCAGAGCCTCGCTTTCCACGGGCCCACAGTGTATGGGCTATATAGCTGTTCGGCGTGAGGTAAGTTTCACTCAAGATTGTCTGCCAAAATTGTCTGTATTTGAGTAGCGAGGAGCTCGTTGCATGAGTACTGAACCGTGGCCGCTGATATCAATCAAACATCCCCTCACACCCTGGCGTGACGTTATACAAAACTGAGTCTGCTTTGCATCGATCCGGCACTCTCAGAGGTGGATTATCCTGAATGCAAGCACCAGCTGAGTGTTCAACGCATCAGCCAACCGTCGAAAAGCCTGTTGACCACATCAACTCTTCTGTGCAGGTGCAGTATCTAGGCCGAGGAGGCCCTCGTGCCTCGAAAGCATTGGTCCAATCGCAATCGACTTCCGCGTTCTTGACAATACAGACTTCAAACTACTCAATATATCTGTTTGCAATGACTGGAGAAAGGCTGCGTTTGCTAGCTCACCCTAAGCCCTTATTATTTTGAAGCCGCAAAATTATTCTCCAAGCGAGCCCACAAACTTGCTGGCGGCCCAGTTGGTAAGTGTAACAACTTACTAATGGAGTTGGTCTACTACTTGAGCGCACTGCTAGGGGTAGATCCTGGGAATACCACACCAGGTTCGATCGAGTACCTTAAAAGGGGGTAGGTCCGGCCTAGAGCGCACTGCTAGGGACAGATAACTTCCTTTTTGCCATTTTGGTCGTCTGTTCAATCCTTGGACGTGACCAACGTGGTTTTTCTTCTTGAATTAAGATGCGGTCTTGCAGCCTTGCGTCAACCATAATATCATAACAAGATCGTGCCCTGCTCAAAGACCTAAGAACTTACAACTCTGGTTAGTCCATCGGTGGTAAGGGAATACTCCGGCACTACCTACCTTTTGCTGTGCTCTAACAAGCGTTGCACCGTATCGTGTCGTGTTGTATTATGTCAGGTTAGAATAAATTAGGGAAAATTCAAGACATCCATTTTAAGCTGGGGAATAGATGCAGGTGGATGATGGGATGAAAGATTGGTCACATATATCATGTCTCATTTCATTTCATGCAATACCTAGACTCGTCACCATCCCTTGCTCTTCCTGCGGCGTGCCATTCAGGGAGTATGCTACTTTAAACCTGATTTTAACTGCCGTTCCTTTACCCTCGGGCACGTTGCTTATTTGAAGTTCTTGGGTAATGGTCTTTGCTGAATACGGCGGTAGGAGTTTTCCTGATTGGGGTTTCAGTTGTAGTGAGTATGCCTTTTCGACGGCTACTTGGAAGTGCAGTTCGCTGATGGGGGAAGTTGTCGGGTTGGTGAATGAAGCGCGAATGAATATTGGCACGGGTTGCATTGATTGGTTGGGTTGGCGCATACACTCAAGAACGATTTTAACCTTGCCGTTATCGTGCACGGTTAGGGTGCTCTTTTGTGGTAGTTGGGAGCTTTGCTCAGGAGGAGCTGATACGAAGTCCCATTCGTCATCTGCTGCGGTAGTGGAAGTTTTGGTGTTTGTGGAATTGCTAGTAGTATTGGCGAGGCCGCTTGGTGGAAGACTGTTTGGTATTGGTTGATGCCCGTTGTGTTGTCCCAAGGGCGTGATTGATCTAGGTACTGACGAGATTAGTGCTGCAAAAGGATCAGTCGGTGGTATTGATGTGGAAGTTTGCCTCTGCTGCTGTGCTGGATTGGGTGTTGCTGGCTTCGACCTAGGAAGAGAACTCGACAAGGAGGCAAATGCATCGTAGTTCGGTTTTGGAGCTAGTACGAAAAGAGTTGGGCCTCAAGCCAGGCACAAAAGGAAGTATACCAATGAACAGTGCACTAGCGACGACCGTGCCAGGTGCCGCCGCAGGTTGGTGGGATACTGTTGAGAAGTTCGGCAGCGGGAAATTGACCATGGAACA
>Ga0068631_100688_pt1 | contig 13204 bp, 9 predicted proteins | sample InSIn5gowninarea_2_FD_77434 | JGI IMG/M metagenome (GOLD analysis project Ga0068631, IMG submission 77434) | Clean room microbial communities from NASA Spacecraft Assembly Facility at Jet Propulsion Laboratory, Pasadena, California, USA -... ...
CACTATTTCTTATGAAAAATTATTGAGAACATCTAAATAAAAAATACTTCAATCTTTTATTTTCTATGATAGAAATATGTATCCATATTATAATTTATGGAAAAAAAAAATGTTTTTTTTTGTAAAACAATTAAATTAACTTATTTAAATGTAACAATAAACCTCATGTCAAACGTAACCTGCCCACTCTTTCTTATAAAAAAAGAACTGAGAAGTTATAAATAAAAAATACTTATACCATTCATAAGATAGTTAAAAACACGACTGAAAACATTAAAGAAAATCAAAAACTTTCTTTCTTTTAATTCCTTGGCTATATTCTCCTTCATACAATTCTTATTCTCCAACTCCACCTTTTTTATTTTCCTCTAGTAAGATAATAAATGACAAATTAACATCCTAATTTCATCAAGTTTGTCTAAAATCATCCCTTTCAAAGAAAAGTGACTTTGTGATATCAGGAATATTTCACATACAGATCCCTTTCCTCCTTACTTAATTTCTTCGTAATAAAGACACATGCCAAAACACGTCTTGATCTGTCTTTTCCAACCCTATCAGTCTTTTTTCCAACCCTATCAGTCTTTCTTCCAACCTTCCCTGTCTTAGCTTGAACCTTTTTAGTTTCAACCTTCATCTTTCCTGCTTTTACCTTCAAAGGTTTTACCTTTAAAAGTTAGCTTATGGAAAAAAAAGTATAAGGAAAAAGAGAATACTTACTTGTGTTTGTTCCTCTAGATGATCAACTACACTATTATCCTCTGACAACAGTGTAGGATTGCAAAAATCAGACTCAGATAGGTCATGACTGAACCACCATAGTTGAGAAATGATATGATCTGGAGATAGGGACCACCCCATTTCAGGAATGATGTTTTGAGGATAGGATTGCAGAGGAAGATCCAGTATAGGATGTCGAGTATATATAGGATCATAGCACAAAGGAGTTGTGCAAAAATAATCATCAATAAAGTGAGAATTCATATTGATGAGGAAGTTTTTGATGATTGAAGGATTATTTCGCTGAATTTGATCTTGAAAACAATGAGGGAAATGATCCTTATTTATATTATCTCCAGTGCAATTAGACCCCATAATTACAAGGTATGACTCTGTATGATCTAACATGAGCTCACATAATGTAACATGAACTTGCATGATGTAACATAACCTTGCATGAGGTAGCATTCGCCAAATGCAGCGCGGATTTGCATGTGATATGCAAGATTTTTTCTATCAGGTGATACCATAGATAAGGGACTACCCAATGATAATCAATTTACAAATTTAGTGGGGCAACTAAATTTATCTAACCCAGATCTATCACCCACTCGTCAACAAATTGTGAAGTCATTCTGCATAAATTTATCATTTGCTTATCTTGCAGATAAGCTTTTAAGCAATAAATGGATACCTTACATATTTATGACTCATAATGCAACAATTTGGAACAATCATAAATCCCTCATGATCAACTAATTAGGAGTCACACTTTAATATGACTTATCTTTAACCAATCATAAATACCTCATGTTACATCAAGTGTCTTATGATCAACAAATTGTGAGTAATATTTGCGTATGACTTATATCCAACTAATCATAAATCCCTCATATTACTAATAATATGATAATGATTAGAAATTAATCCAGCGAATTAAAATAAAACTACTTATCTTATTTCCGTTAACTCCTTAAAATCCGAATGCCGAACACGCGATATCTCCATTAACTCCCTTTATTTCCGGTTGAACCAATCAATGCTTGCACGTGCATATCAATGATAAATTGATGAGGGATTTATTCCAAATACGACGCGCAGTTAAATCATGATTACGTATTACACCCTGTAGTGGCGTTTTGTCTAAAACCAATCAAACTAGCCATGTGATACATGGCAATAAGTTGACGGGTCATCTTGCATAAATCTCTCACATGCTTTATTCACAAAAGATTATTGACCCAATAGATGCATGCACGTGCTTACCTGTGGCGCATCATGAGGGGTTTATCACATGTCACATTCGCATAATTTAAAAATCCGAATACCAAAGGCCAATATCTCTACTGACTCCGGTTGCTGCCTGGCGTAGCCTGCTGCCTAATCCCACAATATTCGATCCAATCAGCAAGTGCATATGCTCATCTATGACAAACCCGTGATGCACTTATTACGAACGCCATTAATTGTTGAGTCATATGAGGCATTTATGACAAATACCTTAAGCAGTTGAGTCATAGTTACTATCACAGCCCGCAGTGGCGTTTTGTTGACAACCTATGAAAACTGTTTTAGTCTCTAAATCACCCCACTAATGATGACGTGGCACACTTCGGGATGACGTTTTGTTGGCACTGCAGCTTAGCGACAACACTGAACGAGCCAATAGGAAAGCTGATTTTTGTGTCACATGTCTAAATCGAAGATTGTGAGCCATTTATGAGTCATATATGTCTCATAAATGGCTCATATGACTCAATATGTGATGATAAGTAATGCATCTGAGTGGAGCATATGAGTGGGTCCGGTGGAGCATGTGAAGCATCTGACTGGGTCATGAGGTTCCATCACAATGAGTGATTGGTCTAGACCATCGTTTATCATCTGTCTAGACTTATCTTGTATGACATCATTTTTTGCCATTCTGTTCTATTGCATTCTCTACCAATCTAGATCATTCTGTGGTCAGTCAGCGTAGTGAAGATAAGGTATAAAAGTCTCTATCTTTTCCAGCCATCATGCTGCATCAGAGCTTTCACAAATCTCCATCAGAGGAACATCAGACCTTTGTCAGCCTTTATCAAACCATTCCTCCTCTAACCTCAATTTTACTCAACCTCAGCTTTACTCAGCCTCAAATTTACTCAGTTTCAACATCAAAGCTTCACCAACCCTCACACAATCACACACAAATCTTTCAACATGGCCATTTATACGCCAAGTCTTGCACTCAGGGGGGCACTTGAAAGAATCATCAATCCACCTGTCACCTGGGACAATACAAAGAAGGGCTATGTTCCTAAATCATATGAACACCATGTCGCCACCTGGGCTTGCACAAAGCTGAAAGAGGAGTTTTCTTCGAATATTTGGACCATAACACCTGAGCAAACAGATCCCAACACCAACAAGAAACCAGACTTGATCGTGGAAAAGGCAATTCTGGTACCGGCTGCTCAAAACAGTCCAGAACGTGTTCGCACGAAGATACATCTGTGTTTGGAGTTGAAAAAAACGGGTGGTGACCGCATGGAAAAAGCATTGGTTCAGCTTTGTGAAGCAATTCCGGAAACAATCGACACGAAGGGAAACACCCCTGGTGATGAGGGTCAGTTTGAGGTCTTTGCAGTGGTGCAATGTGGTCTCAACATCGCCTTCTTCGAATACCATCAAGATCAATCCAATTTGGATGAAGAAGATATCCCACACTTTAGAGGGTGTGTTTCCCTTACCGAGGGCTACAAACTCAACGGAGTATATCAATGCCTGATGGAACAGCTGCCACAGGGCATGAAGCCGCTTTACCACGACTACGGAAGGTTGAAAAAAGAAGAAGACGATCTACAGAAGGAAGCAAAAAAGTATACCACTCTTTGCGTTTTTCACCTCGAAACGCACAAACAAGAGGTACACAAGCTTTTCCAGCACATGGCTAGAAATGATCCAAGGTCATCTGTGTAAGTTCTATCTTATTAATACAATAAACATAGAACTAACAAGTGAATCAGTTAATTTGCATTCATTCTTGTTTTGTCTTGTGTATCTAATATTTCAGTCATTGGTGCAAAGCTTGGATATTGTGGAGATGGATTGCTACAGAGTGTAATGGTATCTGGTTGTAGCATGGTGTATTTACTGTTATGTTTTTTAAATTGTTTTTTGTTTAAATGTTATTTGATTTAAACGTTTGTGAATATTTTTATTACATAGTTATACATCTAAGGCAAACATTTTACCACATAGTGATATTTGACCGTAAGTCAGAATCTAACCCCAAAAAGCTGTCTAAATCTCGGTAGTTATTCCTTTAATTTTAGCTGAATAGTAGCCCTCTTGTCCATAAATATATTAACCCTTTCCCATAAAAATTAATTATAAAATACCTTATCTAGAGCCTTGTGTAACCTTTATGTGGTTAGAAAGTTTCGACTGTACATTAGGTACCCTTTCAGGTACCCACCAGTCACCCAGTCTGTAACGATTTAGTCTTAAACTGACGGTGTTTAAATAGATAATAAATATTTAAACACCAAAGAAGTCTTTTTATTTTAAACTTGAGTGAGAATTCAGGTACTAGATGGATGTATTTAAATACTACCCATCTATATCATCTTCCAGCTATTCCCCCTTGTCCCTTTTTCTGCAAAAAATAAGTAAAAAACTCTAATTGGCTAACATTAGGCTTTCTAATAAATGAGGTTTAAACCTAAATAAGATACTCTTATTTTAGACTTGAACTAGGATCCAGATATTAGAAGTATCCTGCTCTACTATGATAGACAATTACTATTATAATTATGATTCATATATAAAAAATTTTTTTATCTTCAAATAATTTTTTTTATCCATTAATGGATAAATTCTAAAATAACACATTTATTATGTTATATATAGATATACATCTATATAATTTTATAGATGATAGATATAAAATAATGATATACTATATATTACTTTTAATATATGTTGTAACATTATATCTTTTATTTGCAACAGTATACATTTGTCTACTATCAATTTTTAATGCATTTTTACCTAATTCAAATGCAAAACCTAAAGTTAGAACTAGGAAAAATATAAGCATGACCATCAAACCATATATTCCATTAGTATAAGCACTAACTACATAAGGATAAACCAAAAGAATTTCTAAATCAAATAAAAGAAAAAGCAATGCAAATATAAAAAAAGAAATACTAAACTGAGTTCTATTTTGTCCTAAAAAAGAATGAAAACCGCATTCAAACGCACTATCTTTTTCTTGATAAGGGTTATGTGGAGCAAAAATCAAATTTACAGCTAATAAAATTAAAGCTAATATAGGAATAAAAATAAGAAAAAAAGTTGTACTTGTCATTTAAGGGTTAAATATAATAAGCGCTAAGATGTTAGCCATGCTTAATCATTCTTGAGGTATAAAGATAAATAATAATATTATTAGAGTTAGAATAGAAATAATAATAGTTAAGGAGCTTGAAAGTACTATATTTTCAACACCAAATCTGACTTTTTCATTTTTTTCTTTATAAATAAAGGAAATATTACCAAATAAACTTAAATTATTTAAATCAGAATTTAATTTATATTCAGGTTTATCAAAAAAGATTTGTTTTATTACAGCTAAATAGTAAACAGCACTTATAACACTAGTAAGTATAGCCACTAAAGCCATAAAAACATAACCATTATCAAGAGCAGCACTTAATACCATCTGTTTAGCGAAAAACCCTATTAAAGGAGGTACTCCTATAAATGAGAAAAGAGTTATAGCTAAACTTAGAGCTAAAACTGGGTTTATGTAAAAATAACCTTTTAATTGGCTAATTAATTGTATAGGTGAATTATTTTTGTCTTGTAAATTATTATAGTCTTTATTTTCATTTACATAACAATATAGTGAAAACCCTATACTAACTAATAGTATAAAGGCATTTAAATTTGAAACAGAATATTGCATTATATAGAAAATAAAAGCTTGAATAGATTCTATACTATGTATACTTAAGGCTAAAAGTATAAAACCAATATGTGAGATTGTACTATATGCATACAATCTTTTTATTCTAAATTGTGTTAATCCTACAACTGTTCCTACTATTAAAGATAATAAAGAACTAACTAATAAACTAGTGGTTCAAGTAAAATTAAATGCAAATAACGATTTACTAGTATAATGTACTAATTCTAGGAAAAATATGAATATAGATATTTTAGCTATTATAGCTACAAATGTTGTTACTATAGTAGGAATACTATCATATACATCAGGGCTTCAAAAATGAAAAGGTGCAGCACTGACTTTAAATAAGAATCCTACCGACATAATAAGTAAAGATAAATGTATATAATAAGGTTTGTATCAGTATAATATATTTATAGTGTGATCTTTAGTTATCTCAGATATACTAGTTATTACATACAAGCTATCTAAATTAGTGGTTCCTGAATTAGCATATAATAAACTTGTACCTAATAGTATAAAACAAGAAGATAAACCACCTAATAAAAAATATGTAAGACCACCTGAAGTTGCTAATTCTGAATTTCTGTATAATGTAGAAAGCAAATATAATCCATAACTTTGTAATTCTATTGATAAAAAGATTGAAACTAAATCGCTTGTAGACACTAAAAATATAGATCCGGTTACGATAAATAACAATATTAAAGGATATTCTATTATTCTAAATTGTTCCCCCATTTTGTTAATTATTTTTGTTTTATAAAATATAAATTTACAAAATAATATTTTATAAAGAGAAGAATAATCTTTTATTCAAACTTTTCTAGGGTAAAATGCAGTTAAGCTTATAATAATTGCACTTAAAAGAAAGATAAAGAGATGAAAGATATGTGTAGTACTTGTAGCATGAAATAAACCTCCATATAAACCTATTCCTTTTTCTAAAAATGATATATCTAAGTCATTATAAGCTAAGAAACTTGAATAGAGTAAAATAAGAATGGCTACTCTTGAAAATAAAATTGATTTGTCTCGTCTTGAAGTTACGGCATTTGATAATAATAATAAAATTAATGAAGAAACTATCACCTAAGAGCTACAGGATTTGAACCCGTATTAGAGTGATTAAAAATCACATGCTTTACCCTTAAGCTAAAATATTTTTTGGGGGTTTTTGGTGATATATTAAAAATAAGTTTAAGTAATAACAATTCAATTATATCACATGATATGATTTTAAGCTCTAAGACGTGTATTTCTAGAATCATATTTAGATGGATCATATCTCCGATGTTTAGTACCATCAGTGCAGATTACGGCTGAAAAGACGATAAATTTCTTAACTGAGCTATGTAAAACATAAGGTCTAGTTTGAACATTACACTCCTATAAATTATTTTTTATAACAGTTGAATTTTTTTATTAGTTAAACTTATTAAAGCAAATAATATAATAATTATTAGATTATTATCCGTAACAGTCAAGTATGGCATTAATATATAAAATATTAAACCGATTAATATATATAATGCGTAAGAGGTCACAACACCGGTGTCTAAACTAGCAATACTTTTACTTAAATTAATTAGCCCTTTTTCTAAGCCAAATGGTCCTAATAATTCCACAGAACCTTTATCAATAACTTTGGTAGTTTGACCTCCTAACTTTAACACAAGATCAGTAACATACTTGTTATAAAACAGTTCAATTAAAAAACGTTTATTAAAAAAACTAAAGATATTATAACCAAATCTAGAAAATTTAAAATGGATTAAAAGTTTAGGTAAAAATTCTGATAATACTATTGCTATTACACTTAATGAAACAGTACCAATTAAAGGTAACAATTTAAAGATAGTAGGCACGGCAAATTCAGTCTCTAAGATAATTTCATGTGAAGGATGAATAAATAGACCGTTATCTGCAAAAAATCCAGAACCTAACCCGATAAAGATCTCTTTAGTGATATAACCAAAAAAGATAGAAAATACAGCTAAAATAATTAAAGGTAAACTCATAAAAATATCACCTTCATGTGCTTGTCTATAGTTAACTAAAGGTCCATTAGGATTAGTTAAAAAAGTTAAGTATAAAACTTTAACTGAATATAATGTCGTAAACATTGCTCCTATAGTAGCTATAAAATATACAACAGTACTAGAAAAATAAAATTGCCCATATGCAGATTCAAGTATAAAATCTTTAGAGTAGAATCCAGTCATGAATGGAAAAGCAACTAAACTAAGAGAAGCTATTAACATCACTGAATAAGTTAGAGGTAAAAAAGGTCTTAAACCTCCATATTTTCTAAAATCTTGATTGTCTGATACGGCATGAATTACACTTCCTGCACCTAAGAAAAGAAGTCCTTTATAAAAGGCATGATTAACTAAATGAAATAAAGCTATATTATAAGATGATAAACCAACTGCTATAACCATCATACCTAATTGACTCATAGTAGAATAGGCTATAACTTTTTTAATATCTTGTTGGAATAATCCTATAAGTGAACTAAATACAGTAGTAATAGCTCCTATTCATAGACATAGTATTAATACTGTTGAACTGTATTCTATTAAAGGAGATGTACGCATTAATAAATATACTCCCGCTGTCACCATAGTAGCTGCGTGTATTAATGCGGAAACAGGTGTAGGACCTTCCATCGCCATGGGTAATCATACGTGTAATCCAACTTGAGAACTTTTAGCCATAGCACCAATTAATAAACAAATTCCTATAATAGTAACAATGTTTTCACTAACAAATGGTGCTAATGAAAATACAGTTGAGTAATCTATATTCAATTTACTTATAATCTTTCAAAAATAAATTGGACTATATCTTCACCCCCCAACCCCAAAACATGCTGGAGGGGTATAACGTGTAGTCTCTGAGGATCTTACTTTAATTATAAACCTTAGAATTCAAACCAAAATTATAAAATCTCTAATAATTTAGAATTTATTTCATTTCCTGCGGATTGTCCATTTTCCCCAATTAATAATATTTCTCTAATAATAATTGGTTCTATTCTTTTTGATGTTTAAGGTTTGTGTACACTTATACTAAATTAAAGTTTTCACAATATCCTACAAAAAGACTTTAGGGGTTTCCCGCAAATAGTTATATAATAAGAGCGATATTACTATCACTCACGGCAATATATTTAAAAAGTTAAAGAATCTAAATGTGAAAAATCGAACACCTTCCGCTTACTGTTAAATTGAGCTTTTATTGCTTTAATCTTCTTCAGATCCTCTGTACTTAAAGATTTTCCTTTGTGTAAATCTTGGACATAGCATCAATCTTTATAGGCTAAGTACTTAGAAGAATATAAAGGAAAACGATAAAAATAATTACGAACTAAGTCATGACTTCTAGAATTATGAGCTATCACCATAAAAGCATAATACACTTTATCTTCTATATATCTAGTTCTAGTATACAGATTTACAGTAAAAAACGCAGCAATCTTAGTTAAAATGTAAAAATAACTATGACCTCCTTGGTCAAGGTTAACTTCTCTTGAATAATTCTGTTTTAATTCTAGACGGAAAAAAGTTTGAACATTTGTTCTTAAAACATTTCCATTTTTCTTACGATCATACACAGTTATAGAAAAATTACCATCAGCGTCTGTAAAACCTGCCAATCAACTATTACTATCAATAGGTGATAAATCTAAACTTAAACAAGGTATAGAACTCTTATCATTTTCATTTATTCAATGTATAGCTCTATGTAAAGCTTCAATTTTAGGTGTACGCATATAACCATTAATTAAATTAATTATCTTTAAAACTTCTTCTTTAGCTAAAATTTGTAATAAAACATGTCCTGCACTGGGTTTACTAATTACTTTACCTAGTTTCAATACAGCAGATAATTTTTCAGCTAAAGGTTTATCAGATAAATTAAACACAATAAGAATTTTAGGACGAAATTTTTTAGATTTAGAATTTTTATCGTGCACAGCTATATGGCCGTCACCCTCTATTAAACCAGCTAAGTAAGGGGGCATATTACGAGAACAATTAGAATATCGTCTCAATTGTCTGTAAGGCATAATTTGGATATTTTTATTTTTCATTCCATTAAAAACTTTAAACATTTTTGTATTGTTACCAAAAGATCATAATATAGCAAACATACCAATAGTTAAAAAACAATCACCTACTCTATTTGTTAAAAAAGCTGATATAGAACTTTGATTTGCTGCTATTCTAGTAAATCAAAAACATACTAAAAGGTATGAACATATTCCTACACCTTCTCATCCTACAAACATAAGTAAAAAGTTATTTGCTGTTACTAGAATAATCATCATAAAAGTGAATAAACTTAAATAACTAAAAAATCTTTGATTATGTGGATCATGACTCATATAGCCTATAGAGTATACGTGTACTAAAGAAGATACTATTAGTACAGGTATTAACATTGATACTGTCAATGAATCAAAATGAAAACCTCATGATACATTAAGTGATTCACTATCAATTCATCTAAAAAGTTGTATTGATACAGGTATATTATTTAGACCTACCTCAAAAAAAGCTACTATTGCTAAAATTGTTGTTACTATTACAGAACTACATGTTATTAATTGTGCTCCACTAACTCCGACTTTTCTACCAAAAAACCCGGAAACTATTGACCCTAATAGTGGTAAGATTATTATAGCTAGATACATTATTTAAATTCTATTGCAACACTTCCTCTTAATCTGTAAAATGCTACTAGAATACCTAAACCTATTGCTGATTCTGCCCCAGCTATTGCTATTACATATATTGCATAAGTTTGACCTAATATATCATCAAAGCTAAGTGAACTTACTAAGATTAAAAAGGTAATAGCTAATAGCATTATTTCAATTGAAATAAGCATTAATATTATATTTTTTCTATTTAAAACAAAACCGAAAATTCCTATTAAAAATAAGATTAATGATAAGTTCATTTATTTTATATATTTAAATCTAAAACAGCTTAGAATGAATGGACCGAACATTAAATTTAAATAAAGTAAAAAAAAATATACCAGAAAAAAGATTAAGAAAAGCTGCACAAAGATAAACAAATATAGCAAATTTAAGATAATACTAAATCTAATCATCACCTTTAAAATAGTCCATTAGTATAGGCACTAACCTTATAAGGATAATCCATAAGAATTGTGGAATTTAGTTTAAGTGTGTAAGTGAGCCTCTACCATCGCGTATAAAACTATCTTTGCACCTTCTAGCCGCAAGCCTTAAATTACTCTCATCTATAGGTAAATCATCACAAATTTGACGATAAACTAGATCAGGTTTGATCTGTGTGTCTAAAAAACTTTGTCATGTAAACAAAACATCTCTCTCTCTAGGGGAAATACGCGATAAATGTAGCATAAAAAAAATATATCCTAATCTACGTGCAAGATTTTGAAACTTAAAAACCTGATTATAGTACAACTCATTTAGATTCTGCGCTTCTATTAGACCAGCTGCTGGAATACCATCTAAATCAATTAAGCCGCCAAATAAATTTGTGTATTTTGGAAGAGATGCTAATGTATCTTGATCGTATGAGTCATTATTTATTCACTCAGCATTAAATGAATATCCGTGTGAGAACATGAAAGTTCTTAATGGTATATTATAGTGTAGTATTCAGTCATTAACTATTTCAATTGTATAGCTTCGTACCTCATTAATTTCTCTTCGTATTAAACTAAAGTTATGACGACACACATCATTAGAGGTAATCCACATATTTATTCTATTTACTATAATATCATTATTTGGTCTAAAATCCGGATCGTAGAATAATCTAGATACATCATACATGTGCTCAGAACTGCCCAGTGAAAGTATTTTACTTGAGAATTTATTAAGAGGTATAAAGTCTTTATTGTAATGTAACCCTTTTTTATTAAATAATATGCTTTCATTACAGTAAGATAAACTTTTTTTAGATATAGGTTTATAAATACTATTTGATATCTTAGACAGATTTTTGTTATCTACTTGTGATAGTTTTTTAAAACTAAACTTAGTATATAGTTTATCCAAATTTGTATTTAAAGAAGGAGTATTAATTTTTATTTGAATTATTTTTATTTCCTGTAAGGGAGATTTAACAATAAATATTATTTCCTTTTTTAATAAAGATAAAGTCTTACTATACATAAGTCTAATATTATTGTTTTTAGTATTGATAACGAGATTATACTTAAATTTTGGGTTAAAACAACTTATTAAAGCTGTTTTTTCATTATTATTATTTAGAGGCACTTTATTTATAAATAATTTATTCCTTATTAAAAATATATTGTTTATTTTTTGACTAATACATAATTTTCTAGTTATAGGATGCCATGATAACACACTATTAACTCTAGAGATGATTTGTTTATTACTGGATAGATTATCTATTGATAGATAATTTAAGATTAAAATAGATATACATGGAGATATAAACTTATAATTAAACCAAGTTAAACAAGCTATAATCAATATATTTGATAGCTTTATATCTTGAGAAAAGCTAGAGATATTAATTTCTTTTTTTAAGATTAAGCATATGAATATTCTAAATATTAAGATTATTATAGGTGTTGTAGCCATTAATATAAATATAAAATTTCATATATTTTGGTCAGATAATTCTATTTCTATAATAGAACTAGCTGTAGATCTAATAAAATAAATTGATATTCATATTATAATAAAAATTAATATTGATTTACCAATATTATGTATAAAAATTTTATATAAATCTTTTAATAATTCTAATTTTTTTTTTAGGGATATTTTTTCTATTTTTAAAAGATTATGAACACTATAAAATATAGTAAAGGAATATGATATAACTAATATAACTTTATTAAAATTCAGATTAAAAATGGTATAATAGTAACAATCATAAAGTTCAGAACATGTGTAAATATGAAAATTAGTAATGATATCACCATCATAAAATTTGATAAACACAAGATGTGTTATTGGTATAAAGGTTATTACTAAAATAATTAAACTTATATATTTGAATGAACTAAATGCATTCAATCTCACATATAAATTATTTAGTTCAGATTTGAATTTAGATGCAGTTTTGTGAAAAAAGATTTTTTTTATTACAGATAAATAGTAAACAGCATTTACTTTAAATAAAAATCCTACCGACAGAATGATTAAAAATAAATGCATAAAATAAGATATATATAAATATAATATATTTATATTGTGATAAAGAGTTATCTCAGAAACCTTGTCTATTACAGATAAAATATCTAAAGTTTTGTAAGCTAAAAAACTTGAATAAATTGAAGAAATAAAGGTTACTCTTGAAAACAAAATTGACTTGTCTCGTCTTAAAGTTACGGCATTTGATAATAATAATAAAATTAATGATGTGATTAACATCTAAGATCTACTGGATTTGAACCAGTATTCATACAATTATTATTAACATTGCATTTGTTTTTCCATTAAACTAAACTCTTTTTTTTTTTTTAAAGGTTTTAATC
>Ga0068631_100689_pt1 | contig 13179 bp, 17 predicted proteins | sample InSIn5gowninarea_2_FD_77434 | JGI IMG/M metagenome (GOLD analysis project Ga0068631, IMG submission 77434) | Clean room microbial communities from NASA Spacecraft Assembly Facility at Jet Propulsion Laboratory, Pasadena, California, USA -... ...
AATAATAAACAATACGTAGAAGTAAAAATCCCAGATGGTAAAACAGGATCTCGTGTAACGGTATTAATTGACTCTATTCCCTATCTAAAGGAATGGCTTTTAGAACATCCCCACTCTTCCAATCCTAATGCATATATTTTCATAATAAAAAATGGAGCAAGACTGACATATGAGGGGCTGGCAAGTAGATCTACATATTATGAAAAAAATTATTATCCATCTCTTCTAAACAATATGTCAAGTATTCAAGTAGAAGAGTGGGGATGTTCTAAAAGCCATTCCTTTAGATAGGGAATAGAGTCAATTAATACCGTTACACGAGATCCTGTTTTACCATCTGGGATTTTTACTTCTACGTATTGTTTATTATTGTCGGTAACACAAAACTTTATGTCTTTGATGCGTAAGGAGAGAATTTCATGAGGCCTGGCTGACATATCAAAGGCCATGGCATAATAACATCTGTCTCTTTTATTAGGACAATACTTTAGGAAAACTGAGACATCTCTTTCATTCCAAATATCTGATGGTCTATATGATGTCTTTTCTCTTTTTGTTATTCTCTTTACTCCGATCATGCATGTAGGAGTCGTCCGTTTAGTCGCATCCGGCTCATCTTGGTTATATAGCCATTTGAAAAACTTTAGAAATACCATTTGTCTGTTGTTGTAAGTGTTAATCCAACCATTTCCATCTTCCTGAGGTTTTCTTAGGTTGTTTAGGTATGATAAAATATCATCCTTGATCATATCTTGATATCTTTTTCTATCGTCAAAGAAGTTTGAGAGCCACACCAACGTTTTTATTTTTCCCTCTTTTGTGCTATTCTTGATATTAAATTCGACCTGTTCGATTAGAATATGTTTACATAATATGGCTGCATTTTCTTGGTTGTTCTCCTTTAGTTCCCTAAGGATGTTACGAAAATAAGGTCTGGATAATCCTGATGTTATTTGATCAACCAAATCAGACATATAATAAGATGGTGATATTCGTCAAATTATTTAAAAATATGGTATGATTCCCTGTTTTAGGCGCCGGGAGTGGGACTCGAACCCACGAGTCCGGAAGGACATCAGCTATCTATCCTTTATTTCCTCATTATTAGATCTCGAGGCTGACCCCTTTTAGGGCTGGATTTTTTGATTGCTTACCTAGCTTGGGTACCCCGGCTTTTTACCTTACATCACTTTGCATGTGTTATATTTTTAAACTTATGTTAATAATATTTGTCTCCATAAATAATTAATACCCTACATTATTACTTATGATATGCTTTCATTAAATATCCAAGGACCTACTCTATCTACTGTAAAGGCATTGTCTCTTACTGATCTAGCAATCATGTCTTATTCATCACATCTATTAAGAAAAAGATTGACCAGTTATTTCAATATAGATTGTTTTACCGCTCCTGATCCATTTTCTGAAGAGAATGAATTTAACTATTTCATAGTTGTTGACAAAGCAAATCCTAACAGGATTATTTCTTTCGTTGCATTAAAAGAAGTTCCTGATGTTGGTCTATGGGATTTGCTCTTTGGTAAAGATATGTTAAGATTGGATATATCAAAACAAGATGCATTATCTTTAAAGCAAGAATTAATGCCTAAATATACTGATAATTTTTTCCCGATTAGAAAAGATAGCTCCATAATCGGGTACATTGCTTTTAGTTTTGAAATATGTGGTATGAAAAATTAACGTATCTGTTTATTGGTAATGGTGATGACCAATCCATCCTATTTTTAGGATCTTATCTACTATAGTTCCAGATTAAAAGAAATTGGTAATTCTAGTTCCCCATTTTTTAGTATGATTATTTTCATATCCTTTAAAATTTCTCTTGCTCTTGTAATTCCCTCTCTCTGAATAATCTTATTTGCTATACTCTTCCTGAAGGAATCAGACCATTCTTGTCCGATTTTATATTTACCGTCAATTGTATCAACATTAATTCTTATTACTGTTAGATGTATAATGGATTTTGCATCTTGATTTAATTCAGTATACTTACCTTCAGATTGATATTTTTGCATCATTTTGTTCATTGCAAATGCTTTTTCTTGATTATCCGACACAATGGATGCTTTTCCTTTTATGACTATACTTGTATACAATGTGTCCGCAAAAGAAGCATCGGTAGGATGAAAATAGTACGAAGGCAAAAAACAGATCTCCTTATCGACTTCAAATCCTACTTTTTGATTTCGTAGGAGGTTCTCAATTTTCTCTCCCTTATGATGGGAATGCATATAAATTATATGTTCATAAGAATTTGGGTTTTTCGTGGAGACCTCGTTTACCATCTTGAAAGCATTGCCCGTATTTTCATTTTCGTCTTCTTCTTGATATGTTGTTGGCTTCACGTAACCAAGGCTAAAATTTCTACTGCTTGAAACTGTAATCGTATGAACAAAATTCATTGGAATAATTTGTGGATATCCGTTTACGTCAATTGTTGCCAATCTTCCAACATGTATATCATTCAAAAATTCTTTTACGTTATTGATATTTTTTATTCTAAATCTGGACGTTAATTGCATTTTTCTGCTCTTGTGGAATTACAAAACCAACAATTTTTATTCATTCCTCTTTCATTCCTCTTTCATTCCTCTTTCATTCCCCTCTTCTGTAGTAGTAACTGGAGAAATTCTTTCTTTTCTTGCTAAAATTATTAATAAAATCCCAAACAGTCCCAATATTACTGATAAACCTAGAGCACCACCATAGGGTATGAATATATAATAACCAATCGAAAAACAAAAACAGATTATGGCTTGTAACGCATAGGTAATAGTCTTTCTCAAATCTATTTTTCTTGTGATAAAGCCTACTGCAAAAAATGCTATACTGGGATATATAATCAGCAGAATATACTGATCTATATCTATGCCATTGTGTGACATATTATATTCTATCTTTTTGTATTAATTAAGTTATTTAAGATATCAAAAATATGCCAAAAATAAAAAATTAACGGTATGATTTCTGTTTTCTTCGTCTTGCCCCTGATCCACCAAATTTCTTTGACTCTGTTTGTCTTGGATCCCCTACCAGCAAATGTCTATCAAATTCTGTTATCTTTTTCTTGATTTCTTCTCTGATGTTTCTTGTAAATGGATGATCCTTTGGATCCTTTGCACCTTTTGTTTCTCCTGTTAATGCACGTGAAATTGCTACCGCACTTGCAAATGCTTGTCCCATAAAGCCGCCTCCATTGACGTGCACATTAACATCTACTCTATCCCTTAGTTCACCAATTATGTTAGTAGGTGTCAAAATGAGTTCCTTTGCTACTTCTGGTTGAATGACTTCTACCGGGATATTGTTAATTCTAATTTTTCCATTCCCTTTTACTATCGTGGCTACGGCCCGACATGTCTTTCTTTGTCCCGGATAAAGATCTATTTTGTTCATATTATTGAACTACTCCTTTCCAACCTATCTGTTTTGCCACATCACTCATAGATATGTAAAATGATTCCGGTCTCGTAATTTTTGCATCCTCAAATGATTGCATTGCTGAATTTTTTAACTCATCTGGTACGCCTATATATACCCTTAATCTTTTAAAAGATTGCATTCCACTGGACTTTCTTTTTGGGACCATGCCTCTTATCATTTTGGTAATTATGGTGTCTGGTCTCCTTGGATGAAAGGGACCGTGAATTGGATTAACAATTGATCCAACTTCTAATCGTTTCTTGTAACTTTCGATGACTTCATACTTGTTTCCGGATACCATCACTTTTTCAGCATTTACTACGGATACTCTATTACCTTGCAATAATAATTTTGATACCTTCGAACATATTCTTCCTGAAATACAGTTTGTTGCATCAACTACTATAAGCTTATTTTGTTGAGATTGACTTTCTTCTGGTTTTGTCTCCAATTTTGTCTCCTTAACCAATTATTTTTACACCTTTCCCATCTGGATATTTACTTATTAATGATTGCAATGAAATAACTTCTGCCCCTGCAGTGTTCAATTTACTTATGGCAGTTTCTGAAAATGAATATGCATATACTGTTAATTTGTGCCCCAATGTTCCATTGCCCAAAATCTTCCCTGGAACTACTACTATATCCCCGTTATTAGTAATTTTATCCAATCTTTGGATGTTAATCTGTCTCCTGTTTGATCTAGATCTGGAAAATTCTTTCTCTAATGCTTTCCAAATCTGTGCCTTGTTACTTTTAAATGCTTTACGTAGAATCCAAACTGTATTATCTATTAAAGTATCGTTAAACATTATTTGCTATTCCAATTAAAAGAGTATAAAGTACCAAATAAATTTACCTAGAGGTTATTTGGTATTTGGAGTGCGCTAATTGTTTCGCCAAAGTCCTTTATGCTTTTATTTAGTTGCTCAATTGCTGCTATAATTATTTCCTCTGCAGTTAATGCTCCATTAGATTCCACGGTTAAAAAAATTTCATTTTCATTTTCGCCGTATTTCACTACTGCTATTGTAGCAGGCTGCCATTTTGCATGATCCCTGCCAAATCCCAGCCTCGCATATGCCTCAAACTTCAATTTTTGACCAGGAGCGAGTACTATGATGGGAATATCCTGACTTACAGGTTTTACAAATTCATCTTCTGAAATTAACTCTGAAGTAGTAATTGTTTTAGTTTTTTCATTAGCTTCTGCATCAAGTTGCAACAAAACCCTGCAATTCGTGCATCCTAAAGTACTCTTACAACTGCATTCTTCAGGTAATGAAAATTTCTTCAAGTCAGTCCTTAGCGGAATTAAGCCAAGCCTGTGAGCAACTGCTTCATCATGCATTACTGATGAATTTTCTAGAATAACTACGTCATCAATAGCAAAAGTAGGCACTTCGCTAATTGATAGTCGTCTAATTGCATTTACGTACTGACGAGGTACGTTATTAAATTTAATGGTTATCCGTTCATCATGTTTCTCAATAACCTTTAAATCTATGGAGATCAAATCAAATAATTTTAATCTTACGTATATTAAAAATGTAATGAATCTGTTGGGAATTGCAACCTACTAAACATATTATTATATTAATATATCACAGTTAATTTTCTATTGTATGGCTGATTCAAAAGTTACTATTGTAAAATTAACAATTGGAAATGATAGATTTGAAATTTTAGTAAAGCCAGATCCTGCATTAGAGTATAAATTGGGTAAACGAACCGATTTGTCTTCCGTACTAGTCTCAGACGAAATATATTCAGATGCAAATAAAGGATCTCGAGTTGCCGCTGATAAATTAAATAAACATTTCAAAACTAGTGACTCTAATGAAATACTTAAACAAATATTACTTAAGGGAGAACTAAATCTTACTACAGATCAAAGGCGCAAAATGGTGGAAGACAAGCGAAAACAAATTGTTCAATACATAAATAAAAATTTTGTAGATCCTAAAACAAAACTTCCTCACCCTGTTCAACGAATAGAAAATGCCCTAGAAGATGTAAGAGTCACAATCGATCCTTTCAAGAAAGCCGAAGACCAAGTCAAATCCATTGTTGACTCCCTTAGAAAAATTCTTCCATTAAAATCTGAAATGTTGCAACTTGTTATACTTATACCAAGCTCATTTTCCTCCACCAGTTATAATTATATAAAAAGCTCCGGCGTTCTAACTTCTGAAGAATGGCTATCAGATGGTTCATTAAAAGTAAATATAGAAATAAATGCTGGTATGAAAGGGAACTTTCTCGAACGCATAGGTTCATTGACTAAAGGATCCGCACAAGTTAAGGAATAACTACTTACAGATTATATTATAGAACAAATTCTAGATAGTTAGATATAGAAATATGAAAACATTTCATTTTACATCTATTTTGTTATTGGAGGTAGACAATTTCTAAAATGCAGGAAATAAAGAGGAGATATGTTATACCTGGAGATAAAATTATTGAGGGTAATTATAAACCTTTGATGAATGTTGTTAAAAGTGGTAATTATTTGGTATCTACCAGAGTTGGAATTGCTGAAGCTGGTAAAGATGGTGTTAAAGTAATACCTTTATCTGGCGTTTATATACCACGTGTTAACGACTTAGTAATCGGAAAGATTATTGATCGATCTTCTCTATCTTGGGATGTTGATATTAATGCATGCTTTTTCGCTCACCTGCCTGCACAAGATGTATTTGGCCGAGATTTTTCACCAGCCAAAGATGATATGGGTCGACAACTAAGCATAGGCGACTTAATTATTGCAAGGATTGTATCTTTTGATAGAACTAGAGATCCCATGCTTACAGTTCAAGATAAGGATCTAGGAAAGATCCCTTACGGTGAATTTATAAAAATTTCTCCTACTCGAGTTCCACGATTAATTGGAAAACGTGGTTCTATGATTCAAACTATAGAACAAGCTACACAAACAAGAGTGATAATCGGTCAAAATGGTATAGTAGTTGTTACAGGCAGAGATCCAGATGGTCTCAGTTTGGCTGCAAAGGCTATCAAAATGGTAGAGGAAGAGTCTCATACTACTAACCTTACTCAACGAGTTAAGACTTTACTAAATGTTCAAGACCCTGTTGATCCAGAACAACCAGAATCAATGAATACTTCTTCCAGCACCGAATCATCCACACAACAACCACAACCACAACCACAACCTAGCACCGAATCATCCACACAACAACCACAACCACAACCACAACCTAGCACCGAATCATCCACACCTAATAATAGTAAATCTGGCTCCAGTTCAAAAGAAAAACATCGAAACGATAATTCTGAAAAGTCATCCAACAACGATAACAATGGCGATCAAAAAGAAAAAAAACAAGAGTGAACAAATAGGATGTGTATAATTTGAAAGAATTAGCTTTAATGGATGAAAATGGAAAAAGATCCGATGGTAGAGGGATAGATGAATTACGGTCAATTAAGATTACCGTTGGCGTGGTGAAAAATGCAGACGGTTCAGCATACATTGAATTTGGAAAGAATAAAATAATTGTAGCTGTTTACGGGCCACGTGAAGTTCATCCAAAACATATGGCTCTTCCAGATAGATGTGTTCTTAGATGTAGATATCATATGTCTCCATTTTCTACAGATACCAGAAAGAATCCAGCTCCTTCTCGGCGAGAGGTGGAGATATCTAAAGTAATGCGTGAATCTTTGGAACCATCATTAATCTTAAGTGACTATCCGCGAGCAGTAATTGATGTTTTCGTTGAAGTATTACAAGCTGATGGTGGATCTAGGTGTGCTGGCATCAATGCAGCATCCGTAGCATTAGCTGATGCAGGGATTAATATGCGTGATTTAGTTTCTGCTTGTGCTGCTGGACGTTTATCAGACAATATTGTACTAGATATTAATGACCTTGAAGATAAAGAGGGAGATGCAGATATGCCAGTAGCTTTTTTGCCCAATTTGGAACAAGTAACTTTGTTGCAGTTGGATGGTAAGTTAACTACAGCTCAATTTAGTGAATGTTTAGAAAAAGCAATAAGTGGATGCAAGTCAGTTTACGAAATACAAAAAGAAGCACTAATGAAAAAGTATTTTGGTGATGAATTGGAGGTGAAAGAAGAAGCATGAGCTCCTCTAAACGTTCTACAGTAATAGTTGAACAATTACGAAAACAACAAATGTTAGAAGCTTTGTCAAGAGGGAAAAGATTGGATGGTCGCGATTTTGAGTCGTACAGAAATTTTGAAATTGAGGTAGGAATAATAGACAAAGCTTCTGGTTCTGCAAAGGTAAAGATAGGTAATACCGAAGTCATAGCGGGTGTTAAAGTTGAAACAGGCGAACCATTTGAAGGATTAGAAAATAAAGGCGCATTGATTATGTCTGCAGAAGTTTTACCTACTGCCTCTCCGCATGTTGAACCTGGACCTCCTGACGAGGATGCAATAGAATTATCAAGAGTTGTTGATAGAGGGATACGTGAATCAGAAATGCTAGATTTAGATAAATTAGTTTTGATTCCTGGAAAAATAGTATATACCGTTTTTGTTGACTGTAGTATAATAAACAGCGACGGTAATTTGTTAGATGCTACCTCTTATGCAGTAGTGGCCGCTCTTTTAACAAGTAAATTTCCGATCTATGAAATTAAAGACGAACAAGTAGTTGATACTGGTAAAACTATGCCTCCACCCATTACCACCATGCCTATATCTATTACCGCAGTTAGAATTGGCGAAGCGGTCTTGTTAGATCCAACAACAGAAGAGGAAGCTTGTATGGATGCCCGTATAACCATGACAACTCAAACCGATGGACGTATAGTTGCCGTACAAAAAGGCTTTACAGGCCCATTTTCCGTCAATCAAATAGTCCAGTTCTCAGAAATAGCAAGAATTAAAGGAGAGGAAATGCGCTCTAAAATAAAGGAGTTGAATTAAAGGTTAAAAGAAAAAAGGGTTCAACAGCACTAAAAGGTTTGGGTGTTAAGTTTGGTGCTACCGTACGAAAAAGATATGGTAAGGTCTATAGGACATTAAAACAAAAAAGACGATGTCCAAGCTGTACTTCATTAAAATTTAAAAGAGTAGCCATGGGCATATGGCAGTGCAATAAATGCGAATATAAAGTCGCAGCAGGAGCCTATGACGTAAATCTTGGAAAGCTTCAAGGCTAAAATTTTTATTTATTTTGATATAGGAAATAATAATCATAATACTGGATTTTTTCCGTCTAATAATAATGAAGATGATATTTTAAAAAAATCGTTGAATTCTATTTTTGTTGCATTAAGAGGCGATATTCAATCCACTCCTGATTTTGATACCCGTGTTACTGTTTCTGTAGAAAATGACTATATTATATTGTCAGTATCCGGTAACAACATGTCTAAATTTCGTGCATCATTACTATCTTTTTTGAGATTAATAAATTTAGCATATTCTGTACTGTATCTTGACAAATGAAATATTATTGTAATAATTTTTATCTTAGTGAATATTTAGTTACTTTGTATTAACAATGAGTGAACAAGAGCTTCCTCCATGGCTAAAAGAGCAACTTGCAAGATTACAACAATTACAGCAAAACCTTCAAGCAATAATGATGCAAAAACAACAGGTTGAACTGGAAATATCAGAAACGGAAAGGGCTCTAGAGGAGTTAAAGAAAACTACTCCAGATGATGTAGTATACAAGCTTGCAGGTCCTTTAATGGTTAAATCTGATAGGGACAATTTAATAAAAGAACTAGAAGAAAAGAAAGAACTTTCAAATACCAGGACTATTGTTTTGGGCAAACAAGAATCTAGGGTCAAAGAAAATCTAAAAGAAGTGGAAAATAAGATTAATCAAATGATGCATATGGCTCAAGGGGGATCACAATCCAATAAATTTAATCAACCTCCACAATAACAACTTTTTTCTCATGAATGTTAATTAAGAATATGTTTTTTTATTATTGCATTGGCTATTCGAATTGTTGCAGATGAGCGAGAGAAAAATAGTCGAGTTCCTAATTTACTCAAACTTAGTGGGGTATTTGTCGATTATAAACAACTAGTAGTTGGAGACTATATTGTTTCATCTGAGACCGTTATTGAAAGAAAAACCATATATGATTTGATAAATTCTGTCTATGACGGTCGTATATTTATTCAATGTTCAAATTTAATAAATCATTATGCTAAGCCACTAATTATTATAGAAGGAAATTTAACAGACCTTGATACAAGAGAGCATTTTGAAAATGACTCTAAATTAATTATCGATAAGATACGGGTAGCATACGAAACTTTGATAAAAGTGGCACTTGATTTCCGAATACCAATTTTATATACTAATTCTGTATTTTATACTGCTGAATTGTTAGTTTTACTAGCTTCCAATCAATTTAGGAGCAAAAATGATGGACCTTTGCTTAAAAAGATAAAAAAGTCAAATCCATTTCTTCTTCAACAATTATACGTCCTTACTTCTTTACCTGGAATAGGTTCTAAACTAGCTACAAGATTGTTGGATAAATTTCATTCTCCTGTAAATGTTTTGAATGCTTCGATAGCAGAGCTTGCCAGGGTACCAGGTCTTGGAAACATGCGTGCCGAAAAAATTCGAAAGATTTTGGATACTCCTGTATCCAAAGAAGTAGATATCTATACCCAAAAAAAATTGATGATTGAAAATCCGGACGAAAATGCTAATGATGATTCGCGTGAGAACGAAACAACATAAAAAAACTGATTTTGCCTGTATACAATTTTATTCATAACTTACTAACTAAAGGTGACTAAGTCGCTAATGACTTTTCAATTACGGATATTACTCTATCATTCATCTCCGTATTTCCTATTGTAATTCTCATTGCTCCACTGTAGTTTCCAAGGTCTCCAAAATTCTTTATTAATATTCTTTCGTCTAATAATTGGTTTTTGATTTTATTATAGTGATTGAATGTTTGAAAGAAAAAGAAGTTAGAATCTGATCTAAATATTTTGATCTTATCTAGTTTATTTAGCTTATCAAATATTCTTGTTCTTTCTCTCTTTATTAATTCTATACTTCTATTTACCATCTGAATGTTTTCAAGGGCTTCAATTGCCAATTGCATGGAGAAACTACTTAATGGATACGGTAATTGAATATATTGGTTGAAAACATCAGATATTTCTTCATTAGCCAAGATGTATCCTATTCTGGCTCCAGCCAGGCCAAAAGCTTTTGAAAATGTTCTCATAATTAAAACATTGTGATATTTTGTTACTATATTAGCTAAACTATATTCAGCAAATTCTACATAAGCTTCATCGATTATTATCATCTTATCTTTTAAAATATCTATTATACTTGATATATCGTCAAGTTTAAATTGATTTCCAGTGGGGTTATTCGGTGAAGCTATGTATATAATATCATAATCTCTAGCTTTTTTGATAAAGAGTTCCAGATCAAAGGAATTATCAATAGCGGAAAGATCTATTAATTTAGTTGGTATTTTATACAGATTACATCTGTCTGTAAAATAAGAAAAGGTAGGGTTTACTGTTATTACCTTTTTTCCTTTACCTATCGTCGATAATAATAAATCCATTATTTGGTCAGACCCACTGCCTATTCCAATATTTTTTGTCCTTAGTTTGGTATAATCTGCTAATTTCGCATACAGTTTTTCGAATTGTTCTAGTGGATATTCTCTAAAATCGCTTTCATGAAGAGATTTTGATGCGATTGATTTTAAGAATCTCTGTTCTAAAACTAAATTTTCATTTGAATCTAGTTTATAGAAATCATGAATTTTTTCTGGCCTTTTATAAGGTTTGTATGATTTAATGTGGGCAAGTTCTTTATCTAACCAATCCACCACCATTATCTTATCCTTCCATTTACCGCTTCATAGTGATTAAATAACCCTTCTGTTGATGTTATTTCTTTTATGATCGGAGAGATTTTCTTTAAAGCATCCTTATTCATTTCTATCACATTTACTAGTTTAATAAAATCTAAAACAGATAGCGCTGACCTAGATTTTGCAAATCTGTAAGTTGGAAGTACATGGTTAGAGCCAAGACAATAATCGCTCACAGATGATGGAGTGTATTCACCAATTAATATCAATCCTGCATTATAAATCTCCTTTAATATTTTTTTGTCGTTAATTGTAAATATTTCAAGATGTTCAGGTGCAAATTCATTAATGAATTCTGTTATTTCTTCATTATTATTACATAATGCTATGAATCCATTGTCATTTATACTTTTTTCAACAAATTCTTTTCTAGGTATTTCATTTTCTTTAATTATTCTATTTAATTCTTCAGAAATCTTTGTGGCTAACATTTTTGATTTCGTTACTACTCCGCATAATGTATCTTCACTATGTTCTGCCTGAGAGATCAAGTCCAGTGCGATATACCGTGGATTTGACTTTTCGTCAGCATATATTAGCAATTCAGTCGGACCGGCTATCATGTCTATTGATACATCTTTTGATACCACAGACTTTGCAACAGAAGCATATACACCACCTGGTCCGACTATTTTATCCACTCTTTTTATGGTTTTTGTACCATAAGCCAGTGCTGCTATTCCGTAGGCTCCGCCTACCTTATAAAACTCATCTACACCGCAAATGTCACCTGCAACAAGAGTCAAAGGGTCCACCTTTCCATTTATCATGGGTGGTGTAATAGCCACGATTTGCTTTACTCCTGCAACTTTTGCTGGTATGGCACACATTACTATCGTACTTGGATATCTAGCTTTCCCGCCTGGGATATAACATCCTACTCTGAAAATAGGCATTATTGTTTTGTTTATCTTGATTCCATCCGAATCAATTTTAATATTCTTAAGATTATCAATTACAGCCTTTTCACTTTTCTCCAATTTGGATTTCATGTATTTTATTATCCTTATTTGCTTGGCTGAGACGTTTTCATAGGCTTCTTTAATTTCAGACTTACTAACGACAAATGAATCAACCTTGACGTTTTCATATTTCTCAATACATCTTGACAATCCTTCATCTCCATTTCTTCTTATGTCGTCTATGATTTTTAGAACATTTTTTGTTGGAATTGAAAGATCCTTATTCCAAGATCTTTCTCTCAATTCATTAGCTTGTTCTCGTGGTTCTCTAATCTTTATAATCTTAATCAAATTTTATTTCATCTTTATTATCTAGAATGATCTTATCCATTGATAATATTTGACTTGGTTCTAAAATTACCAACCCTTGAGCCACTTTTCTAATAGTTGGTATAAGCCTGATAAACTCATTCTTGTCTATTATGGTATTTACTCCATACCATCCTTCTTTACTCAAATTACTAATGGTTGGACCTTTCAATGATGGGAGAATACGTAATAATTCTTCAAGATTGTCTTTTTCTACGTTAACGAAAATATGTAATTTTTTTCTTGCTTCTACTACTCCTCTCAATAGGACAATCATATCTATTATTTTTTCTTTTTTTATGGGATCCTTTAGGGCATCTTTATTTGCTATGAGTACTGCAGTAGATTCCATTACTTGATCTATGATTTTTAAATTATTTTGAATAAGAGTGGTTCCTGTTTCCGTAATGTCAAAAACTGCATCAACATCTTCTGGAGGTTTAGCCTCTGTCGCTCCAAATGATAAAAAAACTTCTACCATTTTATTATTACCTGTCCTAGACCAAGGGGTTACTATTGTGGGTTCCAGATCTCCAAAGTGTTTCTTATAACTCTCCATTGATTTTATATACG
>Ga0068631_100692_pt1 | contig 13162 bp, 8 predicted proteins | sample InSIn5gowninarea_2_FD_77434 | JGI IMG/M metagenome (GOLD analysis project Ga0068631, IMG submission 77434) | Clean room microbial communities from NASA Spacecraft Assembly Facility at Jet Propulsion Laboratory, Pasadena, California, USA -... ...
ATCTTCTTCAAAGGTGTAGATCTCTTCGACTTTGCTACACCTAAAGGCTTGTTAGGAGAGCCCTTGCTGGCTGATCCCTTGGTTGACAGCTGAGCCTTCTTCTTCTGCGAGGCAGTTGGCGTGCTTGAAACCTTGCGAACCGACTTCAGAGTGAAATCGTCGTCGTCTTCGTCTTCTTGCTCAACTTTGATGGCCTTTGCGGACCTTGCATTCTTCTTGATGGACTGTGTACCAGGTGGAGGTTCAACTGTCAAAGGTGTTGTCGTAGACCATTGGCTTCCCCTAATAGCTAGGAGAGTCATCATCTCATCCGCCACGTCTACGCTTAGAGGCCAACCAGGTCGGCCATAGTAGGGCAAATGAGGCCCTACTGCAATGGGCTGAGGGGTGTAGATAGGCGGCATCGTGCCAGGTGTGCCGTTGGCGTCCTCTTCTGTTCCCGGCTTGACATACACGAGTGTGGCAAAGTTGAGTATCTCCTTGTCACTGTACTGAGGATCCTCCTTGTCTTGCTTTGGAAAAGGCGGCGGCACGGGCAAGCCGTAATAGATTCGGGCTTTGCGGACTTTCACCAGATGCTGCTTTGAGCCGTCTGGTTTCGCATAGGCATTGAGGTGCAACGATGCTGCACCCCAGGGGAGATCAATGTTACGGCGCTTGCACTCGTATGCCAAAGCGAGCAACAGAAGCTGATCCGTACCGGCTATAAATGTGTTAGTCAACCGTGAACAATGGCGCATGTTGTACGACAAGACTTACAATTCCAGCGAGTCAGATGACGTGGCTGGTCGTAGGATTTGCGTTTCTTCTTGTTCTCAACTTCTTCAGCATCCGAGTCATACTCGTCGTCTGAGTCCTGCTGCTCAACCTTCGAACGACCTGGAGGAGTTGTCTTTTGTTTGCGCGCTCCTCTCTTCTCCACGAGAGCTTCGCCGTGCTCGACTGAGCCTGGGGCTTGATCGCCGTTGCCATGGCTGGAAGTCGGGAAGAAACCCTCCTCTTGGTCCAAGTTCTGGTGAGACGAGCCGTCAAGACCAAGAGGAACAGTGGAGGACTGACCACTGTTTGAGCTTGGAAAGGCAGAAAGCGATTGATGACCGTTCCAGCGTGCAGGTGCTGTCAACGACTGAGATTCGCGCTGACCATAAAGAGGCTGTTGAGGGTAGGCGAGACTCCCGCGACCACCATACCCGTTGGCGTCAAAACCAAGGTTATTGCCGTTGGAGTACATGCTGTTGGGCTGGTCAAAGGTTATGCCATCATAGCTGTTGTCGTTGTAGTTGTCGTTGTAGTTGTCGAGCGGCTCGGTCACGCCAGTCGAATAGCCATAGTTGGTAGAAGGATTGAACGGGTCCTGGTACATGTTGTGTTCCATGATTTGTCTGAGGAGGATGTTAGAGAACTGAAAGATGTTGATGATAATGGGCATGAGAGCAAGGGGGATACGGAACAAACTTACAATTCAATCCGAAGTCGACTTCGTGTTCGACTGTCTTGATCGATGCTGGTGAAGTGAAAGGAAGATTAAGTCGACGAGGTACACTGGAAGGGCTGCAACTGCAGTAGAAAAGCTGTTGAAGACAGAGTTAGCTAAGAGCGAAGTGAAGACGAGTCAGAAGCGAAGACGAAACCGAAGCGAAGGAACGACGAACGCTCGAACAAGTGAAGTGAAGTGAAGAGGGAAGTGCTTTGCGTCGAGGGAAGCGAGCAGCGCAGCGAACGAAGGAAAAGATAGGGAGCGTCGCTGAAGAATGCAGGATGCCGATGGCTGGTGGTTGACCGAATGTCGAGAAGACGAAACCAGAACGACAGAGGCAATCGTGCAAGGGTTTGTTCGACAGAAGCTCTGCGCAGGGAGGGGGAAACAAACTTACGATTATGTTGTAGACGAGTTGGAAAGGAAGCAATGCTGGACTGTGTAGCAGAGCGTCAGCAAGGTGGAAGTATGCGTAGGCGTTTGCGTCAATTGCTCTTGGAGGGGAGTATGATCGGACTGGTAGATTGATCGGCGTCGAGTAGTGCACACGATGCACGAAGAAAAAAGAGTCGAGAGAGGGATTCGAGGTGAAGAGTCGGAGAGTCGACTTACTTGAAGTGTCTGTTGATGGAAGAAGCAGCAAGCAAGCAAGCAGAGACGCGAGCGAACGGTGATGTTGACGAGGAAGCGAACAAAAAGCACCCGGCAACCAGCGAAGAAGTGAAGTATCCGGAGCCGGGGTAGCGACGGCGACCCTAGCGACGACGGCTATTGAGCACAGGCCATGATACGTCGAGACTTGGAGTCGGCGGCATGTCGATTGCTGGCCTCCACAGGCAAACTCTCGACATTTCCATCATCGTGCCTTGTTTCAAGAATTTCCCCAAGTCAACTCCGGCCCCTGAGACCACCCAACATCCGGTATCATGGGCTACATCCAAACACACCATGGCTCCTTGGTCTCGATTCTTACTTAACGCATGGCTCGTTTCCTCTTCCACCGAGGGCTGGGATTTCCGACTGAGGCTGCTTTGGATGAAAACCAGGCCCGGATATCGAAAGTGATCGAGTTTCTGCACCAAGGATACTTTCCTCAGGTTCTGGTCTCTTATCGGCAACGTGCAAGAGAACCGATCTGCTCTCTCGGTGAAAGATTTCTGTCAACAAGGATGACGGTGAGGTGCAGAGCAAGTCGTCCAGCGGCTAAACCATTCCAGATAGATGTTCACAACAATAACACTGCGTACCACAGGCGGGCATGCACCTCCTGGTGGGCTGTGTAGTCGAGAAAGGCCATGTCACGGAAGGCTGTTGAGTAACCTTCGATCCATGTCCTATTGACGAAGTGGTGTATGAGATAGAACATGGAGGAAGGAGACACGGCGGAGGTAGACGCTGGTTATGAAGAAAGAAGCCTTGATGGTTGTAAAGCAGGGACGGTGAGTATGAAGGATGAGCCACGGTGAATAGGAAGGAAGGAGCCACGGTGAGTATGACATGATAGACTCTGTTGTTGATCAGTCAGTACGCGTGATTATTCTAGAGTGACAGTGGTACTCACACTTTACACTAACTTGGCTAAGAGACTGTTTGTCAGTAAATTTTCACCCCAAATCTCAAGCACGTCACTGTTTCTTGTTAGCCATATTGTCTATTGGCTTTTGAAACAGAAGAAAAGTTGCACAAGTGAGATCATCTGACATGGTGGGAAGTTGAGTTCAAATTGTATGTGAGTAGTTCTTCTTGTTGCCAGGTCGCTATGCCTGCTCATCGGTATGTCTTGGTGTAATGGGAAAGGGGGAAGGGGAAGGGGGGAAGGGAAGTATCATGAGAATGAGAAAAGGAGGTGAAGAAGAAAGGGCAACTGGTCCAGCGCGTATTGAAGGGCGCTATCCATGGTGCAATCCACTAAAGGATCTAACCTTCATCTTCATCATTGGCCTCAGCTTTGATCTGGGGCTCTTCCTCCTTGTCTGCGACCTTCTTGAATCTCTTAGTGAGGGGGGTGCCTTCATCATCGTCCGATTCGTCGGCCACCTTGCGCTTGCGACCCTTTCCTTTGGACTTGGGGCCAGCGGAAGAGCCAGCAGTACTGCGAAGAGGTCATGGTCAGCACGAACTGGTGTCAATATGCATCAGTCGTATTGCTCACCCATTGCCCTTGGTCTTTCCCTTGGTGGCGGGGGTCTTTGGTGCAGGGTTGTCAGAGCCGTCACTGCTGGGGGAAAAGATTTAGTGAATGCGGTCTTGTGTCGTTCAAAGTCAACGACTACCTATTGTCCTGACCGTTCTTGACAGAGATGCGAAGACGGGACAGGTGCTTCTTCAGCGCAGCGACAGAGCAGGTTGCAGCCTCAGTGGAGATCTCAGCAGCAAGATCGTCCCAGTTGATGTTTGCAGTCACGCTAGCATCCTTCAAGATCGCCAGGAGGATCTTGCGGTCGGCCTCAGCTGTAAATTTTTAGCAACTCAAAGCGGACGGTGCGTGTTAGAGGTGTGCTGCCTTACCGTCCCAGGTAATTCCTACTTTGGGAGCCATTGGATATGAAGTGTCGGAGAGTGCGATGGAAAAGATCAATATTGAAGTGTCAACACGGCAAGTGTTGGATGGGTGGTGGATGGAAGTTGACAAAAGAGGAGAGATGGAGAAGAAGAGTAAGGAAGGTCGCAGATTGCGGTGGAAGTAGTGGAGTGTGAGAGTCGGGCGTTGTGCAAGTAGCTTTCACTCAGGTAGATGCTATCCGCTCACACCGGGAAGATTTTCGATCGTTCTCACTGGATGCGAGTTGAGTAAGAGTCAACCGAGTCGCACCGTCACAAGTGCTCCACTTTCGTTACCTCCAACACAAATATTTTGACAGAAATAGCAACTTGAAGGCGGAAGACTTGACACGTTAATTGAATGTGACCATGGAGATACTTTACGTGACTGGCCTCTACATGCCCGATTGCGGTCTTTTATGTAGGCGTTGTTGGTCTTCCAAGCCAACACTTTGTGGAAGGACATGCTTCCAATAGAGATATGGCAGTAATAGGAGGTATATCTTGACTGTATGGGCTCGCTACTTTCATACATCTCGAGCAAGGAAAAGCTTCGAAAGCATGAAGAGCGAAGGTGGAGTCGTCGGACACCGGCCTTGGTTACGTTAATCTTCTCTCAGATGTGAACAATGTACATGCGACAGTCCGACACTATAGATCCATGAATTTGCTGAGTTATACTTGTTTGTTGATGTAAGCATGGTGTCGCAGAAAGGAAGGCACGAGGTGAAGTTGAAAGACGCGGGTCAATCCGTGGCTTGGCAAACCACCTCCCTTCCTTCCAAATTCCACCGGACATCCGAGCGTGATTCTCTCTTCAAGTGCTTCGGTCCATGTGCCAGGCTTTGTCGTGCCCGCAAGTGTGAGACTGTATGGATTACTGCTGATCAGAGCCGTCTCCGTTGAAAACGCAAAAAGGAATTCATCTCTTTAGACAATCCCATCTATCCCGAAAGCACTCTGCATCTCTACAGTCAACGAATCTGGAAAGAGTCACGAGATGTCCAATGGCAGTTAAAAGGTATCTTTGGTTCAAAAGGCAGTTGCATTCTTGGTTGTAAAGTTCTGAGAAGGGGTCCGTGATGGTAAGAGAGCATAGTGGTACAGAAAAATGTGGCTCTCCCCTCTTCAGTAAGTGCAGTCGTTTGTTGGAGGTTCATTATCCTCATTGTTGTCGCTGTTCAATTCGTTGCTTCATCGCAAGAAAAATCAGAAAGGTCGTCGTGGAAGTTGTAGCCTTCGATCAAGCGACAGCCTAGTCACAAAGTCAGTCAATGCCGCTGTATTCGTTCGGAAGCCAAAACAACTCACCTCGTCATCGCCATCCAATTCGGGCTTGATGTCCTCTTGCTCGCCAGCAACAACATCTTGAGCATCGTAGTCGACTTGCTCGTTGTCGCCGTCGCTTTCGTCATCAGAAGTGGAAGCGACCTTGCTTATCTTTCTCTTCTTCGAAGCTCTGCCTTTGCCGCCCTTTTGGCCTCCCTTTCCTTTTGCTCCCGACGAATCTTCCTGCGAGTCTCCTTGCTCTCCTTCTTCATGTTCAGGGCGATTCTTGGTACCAGCAGCAGAAACGCGGCCAGTGCCACCGCGCAATACTCCACGGACCCCATAGTCTTTGGCGAGTTTGTTGAAGCGTTTGGCTCTGTTGTGTTGTTGTCAGTATGAGATCGTCCTGGTGTTGTGATGATGAAGAAGACTTACACGGCGTTGGAAGTGAGCTGTGTGTCGGTGGCTACGCCGTTCCAGTCGACCTGACCTGGGCCTCTGCTGTTCTTGATGCAAGCGAAGAGGAGGAGGATGTGCTCGTCCTTTGATATCGGAGCCATTGTCAGTGAAAGCACAGAAGGTGTTTCTCAAGGAGAGAGATGAAGGGACGAAGGAACGAATAAGTAGATAGAAGAGAGGAGAGAAAGGGAAGTGGGTAGAAACCGCCAAGGATGAAATAGGCGAGCTCGAGGAAGGTGTTGGAAGCCACTGGAGCTGTGAAATACATGGTTTGGAGTGATGATAGATTGAACTGACTGCGAGCAACCGAATTGAACCTGGGGGACTGTCGAGGACAGTGCCGACTGAAACGAATCACTCACTTGTGTATCTGATGGTTCACCGCGCGGCCCTCAGATAGTGTGAAAGACGGATAAGGGGTAGATGAGGTGGGCAGGTCTTGGGATAGTTGGACTGGCTGTTGATATAGCACGCATATGACACAAGAGTTTGATTGTGCGCTATTGACCCTTTGATGAGCAGACTATACACGAGGTTCCTTGTGTGAAGGTCCAGCTGTTGAAAGCACAAGAACACTACGAGTGAGGAAGAAAGACGTCCGTTGGGTGGCACGCACATGTCAAGCAGTTGGGCAAACATTTTGTACTACAAAAATGGTTCAAGACCATACGAAACACGTCAAATTGATATCCGCTGTAAAAGATGCATCTATTTAGCCTTGGAGCTGGCCTTTGCCTTCTTGCCAGCCTTGTTCAAACTCCTCCTCTCCTTCTTGCTTTGAGCCTCTGTTGAGGTGCCCACAGCATGTCCACCGACCTCGCTGACACCGTCTTTGACAGGCTTCTCGGCCACCTTGGGGCTCTTTGTACCCGATGGTGACTTGACTGCCTTCTCCTCTATTTGGTCCTCGGCGTTGGGCTGCTCAGATGTGACTTCCTTCTCCTTGGGCTTCTTGGCGGCCTTTGTGGCTTTAGGGTCAATGCCCTTCTTCTTGAGCTGTTTTGCGCGAGCACGTTGGATAATTGCATCATCCTCTGAGTCCGAGAAGCCACCGAACTCGTCGTTCTCAGCCTCCTCGCTGATGGGAGTTCTGTCAATGATCTCTTCGTCTCCATCCTTCTTCACGTTCTGCTTCTGCTCCTCTGAGCCTTGTGCCTTGACAGCGTTGGCGGGTGTAGGGCCAACCTTCTTGAACTTGGCGACGTAGAAACCGTCAACGTTGTAGGCATGGGGGTAGTATCTTCTGGTCTCCTTCAAGCTAGGGTGGAATTTCTTGCCCATGAAGCTGGTGAAGCCCTCCTTACCAAAGACAAGACCAGTGCTGACAAGCTTGACGTTGGGGCGTCTGTTCAAGGCGTACTGGACAACTTGTTCGTTCTCTTCGACAGTGACACTACATGTTGAGTAGACAATGTAACCACCAGTCTTTGATGCATGATCTACCGAGTCAATTGCGGCAAGCAAAAGCTGCTTCTGGAGATGGGGCAGACGCAGGAAATCAGCCTCAGTCTTGTTGGTCTTGACACTTTGATCCTTGGCAATGACACCAGTACCGGAGCAAGGAGCATCAAGAAGGACTCTGTCGAAGCCACCCATGACCTTGGGGAACTCGAGAGCGGAGTAGTGGCATACGATGGTGTTCTTCACACCGAGACGGTGAATGTTACCGATCAGACCCTTGGCACGAACTTTGCTGGCATCGTTGGCGAAGATGACACCAGTGTTGCGCATCAGAGCAGCGGCGTATGTTGTTTTACCACCAGGAGCGGCGGCCATATCCAGGACACGCTCGTTCTCTTGAGGAGCCAAAGCCATGACGGGCAAGAACGAACTGGCAGCTTGAAGGATGTAGTGTCCAGCAAGATATTCGGGGGTGGCACCCAAGGGGACCTGAGACTCGAAAACCTGCAGACCGACCTTGCTCCACTTTCCAACGGGCTCGAGAGTAACACCACGGTTGATCAACGAGTGGGCAAGATCACGACGGTGGGTGCGGAGAGTGTTTGTTCTGATGACCAAAGGACGAGGAGTCTCGTTGGCGTCGAAGAAGGCAAGAGCCTCCTGGGGAGTGAAAAGTCTCCAGAGCTTCTCGGCCAAGAAGCGCGAGTAGCCGTAGTAGGCGCAGATGTCGTTGAGAAGGGAGTTGATGTAGTCGGCACGAGAGCGCGAGGGATCGGAGAGCTCCTTGAAGCTGGTGAGGACACGGGTGGTCTCTGTGATACGGGTACGGAGCAGCTGGAGATCAGGAGCGAGGGTGGCTTTTCGGACAGCAGCCTCATCGTCGTCTTCATCGTCGGGAATGTCGGCGGCAGCAATGTTGGTCTGCATGGCATCGTCCTCCAGTTCGGCTTGGGCATCGGCAGCCTCTTGGGCAGCTTCTTCGTCGAGGCGACCTGACAGGCCGGCAATGTTGGCGGCGTTCAGAATCTCTTCGGCGTCTGAGGCATCCTCGTCTTCGGACCACATGGCGCGCTGCACGTCGGGGTCGTCGGAGTCCATGAAATCGTCGTCCTCGGCAGGCTCGTCGTCCGACTCGAGCACGCCCAAATCGTCGGCGGCATCTGAAGCGTCGCTGACATGTTCATCGTCCGACTCGACCAATTGCTGTGCCTTCTTTCCTGCAGTCTTGGGTGTCTTTCCGTTTGTTGCGAATTGGCCCTTGGTGGACTTCTTTGCCGCCGAGTTCTTTGGCTTGTTAGGATCGGTTCTGCGTTTCTTGTATGTGACCTCGGGCGGCGGGGGTGCGTCCTTTCTCTTTCTTGAAACCAGGGATTCATCCAGGGGTCCGGGAACACCCTGCTTTTGCATACGACGACTCGGTGCCATTTTGATATGTGATGTGTTTTGCGACTGAGAAAATTGGAAAATAATTGGCACAACGCCCGGCTCTCTCAAACTTTCTCGTACTTTTTCAGATCGCAATTTGTGGGGAAGCCGCGCCGATTGGCCCCCGGTGTTCAAAAGGACGACTATCTTATCCCCGTCCTCTCGATCAGAGTGCAATGCATTCAATTCTCAGCGACTCAGACACGCGCTTCAAGCATTAGGATGTGGTTAGATCATGCATTCTGGTGCTAATACGCCCAGAGGCTCCTTGTAGTTTTGAATTCTGCATCTCAATCGCTGTCATCGTCACTTCCATAACCAACCAAAGGCCCTGCAGGCTTGTCGGCGGCCTTGCTTGCTGCTCCTCCTGAGCCCGCTGTGAAGCCTTTCAATGCGCTCAGTGTCGATCCTCCAAGAATTCCAGAGGGTGCCTCTTGTCTTTTCATCTCCTCGATTCGAAGCGGTGCACCCTCTTCGTCCTCGTCTTGTAGGTCGCCAGCTTCGAGCAGATACGCCTCCTGCGGTGCTCCAAGTCTGGCCTTCTCCGATGCATACCATACTTCGTCGCTGGCTTCATACCCTGCCAATCCGAAAGTCCCCTCGACCTTTCTTCTCTTTCTTGCCTCCTCCCAGCCTTCACCACGTCCTTCGATCTCGGCGACATATTCTGCTGGCAGCGCACGGCGAATGGCATCGGCTGCTTGTTCCTCGATCTTTCGGACTTCTCGTTTTTGTGCTTGCGGGTTGGGGTCGACTGTTGCCCATCGTACGTTCAGCGTCTCGTTGTTGTCTAGCGGCTGATGCGCCATGGCCTCCTTTGCGAATTCCTGTACAAATGTTAGTTCGCGCTCATATGTTTGAGTCGAAGGTGTGTGACTTACGGCATTGGCCAAGTGGACGTACGTCACGAATGCTACACCTCGTGCTGGCAGTACACGGACGCGCTCAATCTGACCCCACTCTTGGAAGTGTCTGGCGACAACTTCCTCAATATCGTCGGACGTGTGAATCCTGCCTACGTATAGAGTTCTGTTGACGCGCATGAAACTTCCGACACCACCCATGTCGTCTCTGTAGTCGCTGAACTTGTCTCTTCCAAAGCAATCGACGTTGGAGGGGAAGATGTCGCCTAGCCCGCCCTCTTTCTCTACGCGCGAGTTTGGCAGACGGTGGAGATATTCGCAATCTTGACCTTTGGGGCAGAGACCGCGGGCGAAGAATAGACAGAAATAGCTGCCGGCGATGCTGTCGGCTTGAGTATATCCAGAGTCGAGGGCGACGTTACATCTGCCCTTTGCTTGTTGCTTGGAGGAGTATGCATCTTCGCGATCACCACCAGACCATTTGTTGTACCAGATGTTGAAGATTGTGCCGGTCTGAGCAGGCCTCTCTGATTGGAAGCCTTCCTGTTGTACTCTGGCGGGCCTCCTCTTCTTCTTGACCATGATCTTCTTGGTCTTCTTTTTCGGTTCCAGGGCAGCGGCATCCGGATTTGTGGGTACCAGGGCTTGTGCATCTGTGACTTCCATGTTTGCGAGGGAATTTTGATCCGTGGCAGTGGCCTCCTGCACTGGAGGGGTGTCGACGTCGGCCATGATTGCGGTATTCAGTATGGGGAGTCGCGTAGGTATTTGATGCAAGACGAAGGCGGTCGTGTAGTATGGGAGGGTCGAGAACAGTGATTGTGGTGATTGTATGAAGATGGCAAGAAGCAAGATTGACGCGCGACGGAGAAAGAGCGGCGGAGAGAGTTGAGCTCGGACCAGTCGTGGGAAGCTCTCCAGAGTGCAGCAGCGGCAGCAGCAGCGACCATCGATCATCACCAATCAACTAATCATCACCTCCTCCTCCATACACACGCCGTCAAGATGCCTGGGTTCGACTTCTCACTGCACAACCGCAACCTCGCCCTGCACGCTCAAGGTGTGCCGCTGCCCAAGGCCACCAGTACCGGAACCACCATTGTCGGCTGTCTCTACGATGGCGGCGTCGTCATCGCCGCAGACACAAGAGCAACCAGCGGTCCCATAGTCGCCGACAAGGTCAGCCATGCTGCTCCTTTCATACACAGGCGCCTATACTGACTCTCCTTCTCCTAGAACTGCGAGAAGCTGCATTACATCGCCCCCCAGATCTGGTGCGCCGGCGCTGGTACCGCTGCCGACACCGAGTTCACCACCGCCCTCATCTCATCCAACATCGAACTACACGCCCTCTCCACCGGCCGCAAGCCTCGCGTCGCCACTGTCATGACCATGCTCAAGCAACATCTGTTCCGCTACCAAGGTCACATCGGTGCCTACCTCGTCGTAGCCGGCGTCGACCCCACAGGCAGCCATCTCTTCACCGTCCACGCTCACGGCAGTACCGACAAGCTCCCCTACGTCACCATGGGTTCGGGTTCGCTGGCCGCCATGTCCGTATTCGAGACCCAATGGAAGTCAGGCCTCAGCAAGGATGACGCTGTCAAGCTCTGCGCAGACGCCATCCAGGCCGGTATCTGGAACGATCTGGGTTCTGGTTCCAACGTCGATGTCTGTGTCATCACCGCCGAGAAGACGACGCTCATGAGAAACTACATCACCCCCAACAAGCGCGAGCAGAAGATGAGGAACTACAAGTTCCAGAGAGGCACAACCGCCGTCCTCAACGAGAAGATCATTACCCGTCAAGACATCAGCAAATACGTCACAGTCCATGAGTTGAGCGACAACGATGCTGGTCAGGCTGGAGAGAAAATGGAGGTCGACTCATAGATGTCCTTTTTCCACAACCTCCACCGGAGCAATGACTTTTGACATTTTCTGTATTCTAACGGGGACACACGAACGGGAGCTTTTACATCCAAAGCAGCGCAGGCATTATAGGGGAGTTTGCAATTCAAAACGGTCTTGATCTTTTTCTTTCTTCAACATGTGTTCGTGTCTCGTTGATGACAATTATAGACGCCAGGTCTTTTGTACTTACAATCAAGCTGGGCGAGTGCCAGCCCGCCGTGATGATTGTCTAGTAGAAGGGCTATAAACTGCTCGGCACCACCAGTCTCGCATCAATATGCAACTGAAGCAGTTGTTGGAACGAGGGCCTCGTGTACACAGCGGCGATGCTGGTACTCGTACTGCTCGCTGCCATACTGCTTATGCTGCTCACTCCTTCTGTACTGCTTGTACTACTCTCAGTCACCAACCTCGCCCCCAGAAGACCCTCATTATCTACAACTCCACCCAAAGTCCCTTTTAGATAACATGCACTCCCTGACAACGACACATCAACACAATCGCTGAGTTTAGCGCAAGCAGCGATGCAACCTGCCAAGTCGGAGACGTAGACCATGGATATATCGCCGCCCGAGTGGTCGATTCCACATTCGACCACAAAGGTTTTGTTGGAAGCGGGGTCGGTGTAGGCAGTTTGATTTGAGAGCGGGCAGGTCAGTGTTGTTGAAGGCGTGGGTGTTGAAGAGATGGTGGGTGTGGAAGAGGTGGTGTTGATTGAAAGGAGTATTGTCGTAGATGTAGCGGCTGCGGGCTCAGAAGCCTCTTGCGAGCTAGTGATGGAAGAAACAGATGTGACTTCTGCGATATCGGTCGCGCTACCCATATCGACGGTGCTTGTCGGTATCACGGAAGTGCCAGAAGAGCTCTCTTCTCGGTCTTGGACAGCGGCGAATGTGCTGCCTATGTCGGTGGTCTTGCTGTTTTTGTCAAAGGAGCTGTAGTACGAGCATGTGTAGGAGTCACCGTAGAAGACTGTGCCTACACAAGCCGGGTTGGCTGCACAAGTTTGTAGGCAGTTGTCTACTGTTGCGGCCGCTCTCTTTGCTGGAAGACCAAGCAGGGTGCCAGAGTAGAGGGTGTCGGTCTCTACTGTGAAAGCAACTCCAGATATCACTGGAGTTGAGCCGTCGGCATAGATGGTCGGTGTTGGGCTCGCAGACGATATCTCAGGTGAGACGGTGTCTGTCGAATCAGGTGCAATCCCAGTAGTAATCGTAGTCTGTGATGTGTTGGTATTTGTAACAGCAAGAGTGGTGGACTCGGGTACCTCCACTTCATTCGTCGTGGAGGCAGTTGGGATAGTTGTCTGAGATTCGAGGGTGGATGTGATGGAAGACGTACCAGCGTCGGTTTTGGTGGTCTCAATGTCAGCAGCAGAAGTAGGACGACTGCTTACTGCGGCTGCATTGGTCGTGACACGAGCGCCAGCGCTAGTAGATGTAGCTCTTATACTTGTTGCTGCACTCGGTTCGCAGTTGGACGTATCGACGCTCGACCGGTTGAAATAGGCTTCGACAGACCGGATCAAGAGTATGTTATCTTGAAGGGGAGGTCCATACGTCCATGCATAACCGTTTGACCACGAATTCCACATCAACCATCCAGGACTTGACGGGTTGTTCCGGGTAATGGTCAAAGTCAAGACGCCGTCGATGTAGAAGTTTGTGCCGGTGGAGAGCCAATCATAACGATACTCGTGGAAGGCAGAGGTCATGGTGCTTGGGGCAGCAACAGCATAGGTCGTCTCTCCGTTGCCCGGGTGTGTTTGTTGGTTGGTAAAATGCACATGACCAGGATCTCCTGTTCGAATCTC
>Ga0068631_100693_pt1 | contig 13135 bp, 14 predicted proteins | sample InSIn5gowninarea_2_FD_77434 | JGI IMG/M metagenome (GOLD analysis project Ga0068631, IMG submission 77434) | Clean room microbial communities from NASA Spacecraft Assembly Facility at Jet Propulsion Laboratory, Pasadena, California, USA -... ...
ATGTCTACGAGGTTCTCTGAGTGAGCCGACCCGTGTAGCCTACGTGTACCGATATCAAACAAATCTTGTCGCTCATCGTCACCGGAGGACGTAGCAGTGCTTTTGTAGTCTTCTGGCTTCCTTCGTTTCTTGGACTTCGAGCGCCTTGAGCGAGCTTTGTCCGACTTGCCATGAACGGAGCTGGAGCGTGTGCTCGACTCACCTGGCCACCAGTCTCTACTATCGAAGGCACTCGCAGATTCGGAGGGAAGTCCGGGCTTCTTTGAGGGCATGGTGAATATATACCCTTTGCTAGCAAGATTCTTCGGTAGTGCTCGTAGCAGATTCCACCAAGCTAACAGATGTGTCATGGCGGTGCCTTCGGTCGAATACTGGTGTCTAATCGTCTTTTAGGAATTTGGAGCTTCCACGATGGCAAAAGAAAGATGTTTGCGCTATGCTGCATATCTGTGCAGGCTTGAAGCCGACGTTCCGAAATCAGCTACTGCTATAGCGATACGCCCCATCTGCTGAGTCAACTCTCATCCCAAGAATCATAGCCATAATAGTCATCGTCGTTGTAGGGCCTAGAGTCGTTGGACGGTCCCTGATGATAGCCATCATAGCGAGGGACGTCCCGAGAGCCGAGCGGTCTTCCTCGAGGATAATTATCGTATTCAGCGTTCCAGCGGTTGCTTGGTAGGCCTTGGGGTGGCATTTCATAGCGAACATCATGTGGAATTTCGCGCGGTCTTGGATGATGGCGAATGCGATAGTCTGCATTGCGAGACCCATTCTGGCGATGGCGTCTACTGCCGCCGCCATGACTTGAGCTTCGATCGTCGTCCGCGTACCTGTTGGGGCCTCGGGTGCTATACTCACGAGCCTCTCTATCTTTTCGCCGACGCTCGCGGCGCTTGATACTCTCCCGTTCATCGGCGGAGGTGTAATCCTCCACCGTAGCGAAGTAGCGTCTATCTGGCGATCCTTCTTTGATAGTGACGTTTTTCGATCTATAGGGTCTCAAATGCTTAGGCACGGCCAGCCTCGCTGATTCAGCCTCCTCCGCAGCAAGACGGGCATTACGTTCAAGCTCGGCAATATAGGAACCGCCAGAGCTCCTGTAGTCGTGCTTGCTGGATGATCGCGCCTTGGGAATATCTGGACCTTTGGCTTTCAGGCGGGCCAAGTGCTTTTCTGCCCGATCTTGCACTTCTGTCGCTGCGGCCAAATCGCGTTGAGCTTGCTCATGCTTCGCCTGAAGGTCCGCGTATTCCATCGACAGTTCGTAATGATTGACGTTGGTCTGCGGCTGAGTATCTGGAGGAGCCTGTCGATATTGCCTACCTGAATCGGGTTCAGCTGGGGTCCTCCATCTAGCTAGCGGGTTAACCTGAAATTGAGGCTGGCTGTAGTGGTCACGGTATATCTTGAGTAGCTGATTAGCATTCTGCGTCGGAGCAGGCGCAAGAGGCCGGCCGCCGCCGGCAGCTTGAAACTTAGGAGGTTGGTGTCCAGGGAACGTAGCTTCATTCCGAAGACCGAGATGAGGTGAAGCTCCCATATTCGCTGGAGCGTGAGAGGCAAGAGGAGGTTGCTCTTGAAAATTCGGCGCAGGCATCGTGTCAACAGGATACTGTGGTGCGACAATCTGATGCACCGGGGGGAGCACATTATGATTATGAAGTGGAGGTGGTGGTGGAGGAGCGATCTTTGGTAATTTAGGTCCCACAGTCTTTCCAGCTTTGGTCTTCTTACCAGGCAGGTTGACAGGCTTCTTTGCTACGGGTGGAGGTAGAATCGGGACGTCCCGCTTCTCAAGGTCCTTCCTTCGAAGCTTGTGCTCAGGTGCTACTTCTCGACGCTTTTTGTCTTTCGGTGTTTTCGGATTCTCGAAGATGTCCTTGAAGAATGGGTTGTCCTGGATATTGGCAGGCACAGCGTACTTGTGCCGGTCTGCCTTTCGCTTTGACTTGGATTTGGAGTGCATACGTGCTTCTTCTGCTTCGTGCTCTGAACGTTGCTCGCGATCGTGGCTTTTGCGACTGCGTGATTTCCAAGGCTTGGGCTTGGGCTGACCAGGTGTCACTTAGCGACAAGCTTTTTAGAGATTACTATAGTATATTCTACACTCACAGCTACTCGTATACTGTCTGCTGAGTTATGGTATCGATCCCGAGCTGCGGACACTGCACGCGTTGCTCTCCTAGGTCCCTTCCGCCGTCCCCACGGCAGTGGTGGCTGTAGGAAGCCGTGTATCAGCTTCGTTCCAGTCCGTGAGTCAGACCATGCTGCTTACAGCCACGCGGTAGCTATCATCCGAGAGAGACGGATAGCAGTCGCGGTCGTAATATCTGTGTCCAGGCATGGCGACTGAGATTGATATGTAGGGTGGCTACTTGAATACGGTATTGTTGCCCGACTTTGAGCTTGGCAAGATCAGCAATGGCAGATTCAGGCGACCTGCATGTCGTAGTTGGGCGGTGCCTGCTGTAGAACACCAGCTTCTGTGTAGATGTGTGTGTGAAAGGATGTCCAAGATGATCTTTGACAAAACCAGCGTTGCAGACTACCAAGCGTCGCATCTTGCATTCTAACGATGGCAGAAAGAGTGACTATCGCAGCACCGGCAGACTTTCGTGGGTTTGCCAGCTGAATATGATAATCATAGACTGATTCTTCGCATTCTTCCAGATGTACATCTTCGTCAGGGAAACCTTTGCGAGCTCGTTACTCCGCATGTCGCAGCTGGCGGGATCTCGCTGGCATATGTGATGCCGAATCTTGTTCCACCTCTCACTACGACAGATGCAGCAGTCCAGTACCGAGCAGAACTCGAGCGATTATGCCCAGAAACACGCTTTCTCGTCACTCTGTTTCTCAGTCCAGAATTGACGGTCGACGAAGTGAGAAAGGCTCATGCTGCTGGCATCAAGGGCGTCAAGAGCTATCCCAGAGGAGTCACCACAAACAGCGGCGCTGGTGTCGAAAGCTACGAGCTCTACTATGAAGTATTCGGCGAGATGGAGAAGCTTGGACTGGTCCTCAATCTTCATGGGGAAGTGCCAAGCTCAGCGCCAGATGTGAGTAACCTCAGTGTCTACACTGAAGGGCGCAAGCTTATCCTAATGCTTGTCAGGATATCAGCGTTCTAAACGCCGAAGCCAGCTTCTTGCCCAATCTTCACAAACTCCATGCCCAATTTCCCAACCTGCGTATCGTTCTAGAGCACGCAACCTCTGCTGCAGCTGTAGCAGCTGTGAAGCAATGCGGGCCCACCGTTGGCTGTACCATCACTCCGCACCATCTGGCTCTCACCGTAGATGCATGGGCAGGACAGCCTCTCAACTTCTGCAAACCTGTCGCAAAGCTAGCATCAGATCGCGAAGCGCTTCGCAAAGTGATTGCCGAAGGCCATCCCCGATTCTTCCTAGGAAGCGATTCTGCACCTCATTCACTGCGGAAGAAGTTGCCCAGTGCGCACGCTCATGTTCACGCGCAGCTGTGCTCCAATGCACAAGCATCCAGCAGCTCGGAATGCCCTAGCTGCGCGGCCGGGATATACTCCAGCTCGGACCTGATACCTCTACTCGCCGACATTTTCGAGGACAAGCAACTGGGGACTGTCATTTCGCTCGATAGGCTGGAAGGCTTTGCATCCACGTTTGGCAGGGCGTTCTACAAGGAGCCAGTTGGGCAAACAGAAAAGAGCGTCGTATTAGAGCGTACCTCCAGACCGATCTCGCCTGGATATGGCTTTGTCGGCGAAGATGGGGAGCAAGAATATGTACGGCCGTTTTATGCTGGCAAACAGATAGCGTGGTCGATCGTTAGATAGATATACCCATTACCTTTATCCCAAGACAACAGGAAATGTTATCCTAGAATTGATTACCATATCTTTTGGAGATCTCCATTCCCCACGCTATGTGCATCAGACGCGCGTCGACAGTATAACCCATCTTGTCATAGTCTATACTGTCAAGTCAGCCACGAATTACGCGCGAAAACTTGGCTGGGCTATCTCACCTAGAAGTGTCTGGTAGAGATCCTTGATGGCGACTATGCGCTTTTCGATGAATTCGCCTTCATCAAGATGTTGCTCTGGTTCTTTTAGCTCATCACCTTCCTCCAGCTCCACCTTGACGGTAGTTAGACACATGTTTGCCGAGGTCATGCCTAGAAATCGGGCATTAGCAGATCCTAGACATGCCAGTAGCGGTAGGCTGACCTGGATCAGACACAATGACGGGCGAGACTTCTTCTGTCTTGCCTTTATAGCCTGTCTCTTCGTACAGCTCGCGCTCGCCAGCTTCTGCTGGCTTTTCGTCTTTGTCGACCAGACCGGCTGGCAGCTCAACGCATATTGCGTTTACTGGTGGTCTGAATTGCAGAACAATGACGGTAGATAAGGGTTCTTCAGGCTAGAGTCAGTATATGGTGGAAGCAGGAACGACGGAGTAAGACGGACTAGACGGATGGGAGATGAGAGCTAGCATCGCAACAGCGTCAACGCCAGCTGAGCCTCGTGTCTTTCGAGTCGCGCATTCCCATACTGTTGTTTCATCAGTCCGAGGAGCAACAATAGCCGATCTTCGATGTCAGCACATACTTTTCTGTAGGACCAGCATCAGCTCTATCCGGAAGACACGGACTGCAAAGTCACCTCTGTTCCGTCAGGTTTCTGCCATTTGATGCCCTCCAGATGGATCCATTTAGGTTCTGTCAGCTCTTCTTTACCCAGAATCTTTGCGTTCTTGAGTGAATCTGCTGGTTTCGCGAAAGTCATCTTTGTGCTTGTACTGAATGTTCTAGTCGTGTATGTTCCGGCACGAGCGACGTTTCGCAGCATTCAACAGGATGACAAGCAGCATTGCGTGCCTGGATGTGTCATGGACAGGGGCAAGATCGCAAGCTGAAGAACAAAGTGCGACGACCTTGTTGACGGTCTACTTATCTTTGACATGCCTCTGTGCATATACTATAAACTTCGAACGTGGCCATCGAGCCAGCTCGTAACTCTTCCACTATACTACTGCTGTACATCAATATCCTCCCGCTTTCGCGCATTCTCTGCTTTCGCGTGACAAGCAACGATAATAACTTAAGTTAGTAATAATGCAGGCGTATAAGGCTACAGAGCTCCGAGTCTTTCCTCTGAAGTCTCGTGAAAGGTGGTCACGCGACCATCCGGCGAGGCGCGCATCGCTTTAATCCGTGCATTCAAGTCAGAAGACATGTCTTTGCAATTCAGCGATAAGTGATATGACATGACTACTTGCTGAAGATAAACACCTTGCCTCTTTGAATCTGTATTTCTGGGCATTTCTTCTATGGCTTTATCGATGGGTTGGTGAGGACGCCTTTAGACCCGTAGAGGTCATACTAACAGTCAAGGTCATCTTGTCCATCTAGCTACTTTCGTGAAGCTGCAGTAAAGTCACCTTGCTGAAGTCCTGTGATGTTCCGCATCTGATCACGCGTCTTCCCAATATACGCAGCCCTCTGGCCACAGCGGCAGCTGCGTCTGTAAGTTTGACCCTTGAAAGTAGAGGTCGTTGTGGAAATGACATGTGGTACTGCTGAATAGGTCGGAGGGGCTGCGCTGCTGGGCACACAGTACTTGAATTCGAAGACCAGCGGCTTCACGATAGCATTGGATCAGCGAAAGGACGTCTCGTCAGTCGATACGCCCCAAACGGGCCATGTAAGCCGCTTGTTGCCAAAGGTCTCCTGCTCAAATTGACAATTGACGCGGGCCGCTTTCAGGATAGGCTAGGATCCACTGCCTCATCGTTCCCGAAAGGATACTTTGTGAAGATGCGTGAAGAGCTGCCTGATCCAGTGAGTGATCCTGTAGGAGGAAGTGGTTGAGCTCAAGCTGGTAGTGCTTTGCAGAGCTTGGAGTATCTGAAGAAGCTGTCAACGAAGGATGCTGCAGAGCTGACGGAACGGGAAAGGATATATCTACGAAGAGCTCGGGAGTTGGATCTGCTCAAGCCGAAAGAGCAAGGTTCGCAGGCAGAGAGCGAAGTAAAGAAGTAGTATAGCATGATCATCCTGTCACAAGTATGATAGACCTAATATAAGCTCGAGCATGGCTGCGTTTTCCGAGTATTCCTCGTGAGGTGCTGCAGCAGCAAAAGGCGTGCCTGTCCGTTGTATGCAGTCTCACTCACAAACTCTGATGTCGGCAGCAGGTATCAGCTCAGCGACTTGAACCAGATTAACCATTGCAGACTGGCGGCTTTGCACTGCAGCTGGTGATCGCTCGAACATGCGCTTGGAAGCGGGCTGTGTGAGACAGAGAGGCCAGCAGATGATGTAGAAGTACAAGGAGCCTTGGCGGCGAGGCCAAGGGTACTTTGAGGCGGTTCTCGCACCCACCGCATCTTGTCATTCATGCGACATCGGCTTCTGCAGGTCATTTCGAGGAGGATGTCGAGTACGGCGGCGACGAAGAGTGGATCTACCTCATTATGTCGAGTCGTAAATGCCAGCGAAATTGCTTCTGGCTTCAGCCAAGAGATCAAGAAGGCCATCTTTGCGAAATCTGAGACATCTTCAAGTGGATCTGCTGCAACATCATCGCAAGCAACGAGACCACCGCCGAAACTTGTTGGATTCCTCGTTGGAAGTAAAGACTCTCCCAGTGCTACATATGCTTCTTGGACGGAGAAAGCGTGCCAAAGTGTTGGTATCGAGTTCGAATTGAGATTTATCGAACCGCCGCAAGAAGAGCAAGATATCCAACAAGATAGCGAAAGTGACAAGGATGCAAATGACGTTGAACAGAGCGGTTTGGAAATCAGTGCTGCTGATCTGGAAACAGCAATTCTCGAGGCTAACAGTGACCCGTGAGATTATATAACAGATCCTCCGAAATCATTGCTGAATGCGCTTATCTCACCAGTGCTGTCAATGGTATCATGGTGCGCCTCTCTCCGCATTGCTTTCAAGCTGTTCAGACGCGAACGTGAAAACAATTCAGGTTTACTATCCAACCGGAGCAGGCGGACGTCAAGACTCCGTTTGTAGTCTTCAACGCATTCCTTAATATACGCTCACTATGTTGCACCGCCAGTACATCCAACAAGTAGTTGCCCGGGAGAAAGATGTGGAGGGTGAGCTAGCCTTGCGCATCTATATGTATTACACAGCTGAAGTGGGTGACCGTCTCCCTAGGTCTCAACTTCAGCTATCTCGTACGCCCAGCCAGTCTAGCCAGCAATGTTAGCCTCTAAAATCCAATCTCATCAGTTCAATCTATATCACAACATCCGAGAAATCGATCCAAGAACGCTGTCTTTGTCTTTCGCGCACAGTGCGAAAAGGAGTGCAAAGAGATTAAGCGGCGGACCTTCAGAGGCTGAAGGACCACTTGTAAAATGTAGGCGGGCTTTGGTTTTGAGGATGGAATATGGTAGCTGACTTGTCGATGTTCTTAGCTATACTACCCTGCACACCTTTGGCTATTGTCAAGACGCTGGAATACCTTGGCGTGTACAACAATCTATTGCCTTACGGGCAGCGAGCGTACGGGCGCGTGATTACAGTCATCAATCGGTGAGAGAATCTATGTATATGAAATTACTCATAGATCGCTACTGAGATCAGCTTATACTCAGGTCGGAAGTCGTTGGACGCCCTCTGGCAGCTCTCTTGGCTAATGATGGCGCGCGCGTCTTCAGCGTCGATATTGGAAACATTCAAGAATTCACACGACGTCCACGATCCTTTAAGAGCAGCTCCTCCCCCTTCTTACCTCAACATGTTGTCCGCACTTCTAAACTCAGCCTTGAAGAATGTCTGTCAGCTTCAGATTGTGTCATTACTGGCGTGCCTCACAAAGACTACAAAGTCGCAACTAAGCATCTGAGGGACGGAGTGATAGCCGTCAACTTTTCGAGCGAAAAGAACTTTGAAAGCGATATCAAGGAGAAGGTAGGCCAATTTATCGATCCACCGCGCTATACCGATCTGACTTTTGCGTACAGGCGAGTATATACATGCCCTCTATTGGCAAGACGACCATTGCCATGCTTCAGAGGAATCTACTCCGGTTGGTCGAGTATCAAAGGATCCTCGAAGAACAGCCCTCTCTGGTCCGGTCGACTGGCACACCTTCAGATGCTCCTGAGAAGGAGGCGTAGATAGACTAGAATGATACGAGCAAGAAACGAGGTGTTCTAGCCAAACGAATGGCTTCCAGCTTTCTCTCGCTGATCTTCACATCTTATAAGTTAGATGCGACATAGATGATAATTAGTGTTGTGTATCATCAACAGGCACTAGATGTACAAACAAAGCAGGACCACTGATTGCCTTGAGGCTTGCCAGGCGACATTCTTGCCATTTGCGGACGGGAAGCGGCGCCACCTCTGGATTGCTTGCTTGCTTGCACAGGTCGGAGTATGTGTTTGTAGCAATCTGCTTGCACGTTACTCATCTCAGCTTGACCTCGTCGCAAGAAAGTGTTTGCTTTTCCTTCAAAGTTCGAAATAATACGCGGTCTGTCTGGCACGCAGGAGGAGGAGCAGGCGCATTCCAGGGCAAAAGGCGCGCCAGGAAAAGCGACAACATCAAAGATTGCACAGTCACTCTGCATCAACACCAACCACCGTTACATCGTTCTGTTTGGCGCCAACATCTCGCTCTGCTTTTTTCGCTGGCCAAATCGACGACGCATAGGCCGAGCTAGGCATAGCGAGCAGGGATCCTCGTTCGTTCTCTTTCCGCCAACTCGCCAAGTTCTCGTTCTTCATCGTCGTCGTCGTTTGTAGCTCAGCGCAGGTAGCCGAGCTGCTTCGTCGTACTCCGTCTCGTTTCGTACACCACACTCTCTTTTCTCGCACCGTCCCAGCACTATGGAGGCCATCCTTAGAGAGAAGGAGCGCGAGGACAAGCTCCAAAGCGCAAAGAAAAAGGTAAACCTGGTTCACATACATACATACGTACAGTGCATATAGCTGATGCATTCGGGTTGGAATCACACAGCTAAAGTCATACCGGGCGCGACAGTCAAAGAGCAGCTTGAACGGCCCAATTTCGCCAAACGACGGCGCTGGACCAAGCAGCAGTAGCAGCAAGAGACTATCACATGCTTCCTCAATGTCTCACAAGAGCAAAGCGAGCATCACCGGACCTCCAGCGTCGCCCGTGCGCGCAGCTGCCAGGCAGCACGCTCATCGAAGGTCGCTCTCAGTCTCTGGAAACACCGCAGTCCTTGCTGCTGCAGCTGCTGGACAGTCGCAACAAACACCATCGCATGCAAGGAGAAACAGCACGCGTAGACACTCGCGAAACATCTCGATGTCGATAAATTCCACACCCTCATTCCAGGCCGACTCTCCCCTGGCGACCTCCATTTCTGCCCCAAGTAGCGCAACAATAAGCGGGGCAAGTCCTTCTCTTGCTACTACTCGCTTCAATACACTCTCTGCATCCGCCTCAAGCCCATCCCTTTCGTCCCATTCGCTCTTTGCAACCCAGCAGCAACAACAACAGCAGCAGCACGCATCGAGCTCGAGCCTCTCCACCTTTGGCACACTCAGCACCAACAGGCAGAGTGTCCCTCACTTTACAACAGCACCCAACGGCCGTATACTATCCCCTTCATCGTCTCCCATGGTTCCACAACACTCAGCGTCAGCGGCCCCAAGTCCGCAGAACTACTCGCCTTTCAGGCGCGCCAGCTTGCAGATGAAGCCGATATCTCCATCTCCCTCTGCTCTGGCTGAGAATACCTTCCCAACTCCACCTCCTGCACCTTCTCATGCTCGCCGTCCATCAAAGCATACTCGAAGGACAAGCGTCGCTACGCGAAGGGAAAGTATGGAGATTATGGCCGGTACCCTCAACTTCCTGCCTCCCTCGTCTCCCGAGCCCAACAACTATTCAGCAACTGGCGCTTTCTTGGCTGCTTCGGCAGACATGAGCAGGTCCTCAACTTGGGCCAGCTCGTCATCTTCGTCGGACTCTAGCACCGTCAGACAACAGCAATCACAGCAGTCTTCTCCTTTCGAGGCAGACATTGTTCTTTCCGAGGAGGATCAGCGCAAGGCGGCATTGAGAGCGCTGGAAGGCACTTTGACGGAAAAGAGCGATGCTATCGAATTACCGACAGAGTTCAGCTTGCCTGCTGTAGCTGGTATCGTTTCTCCCACCTCTCTCAAGATGGAGAAGCGGGCATCGTGGAATGGTGCACCTCTGACCAATGCAGGCGGAAAAGGGGCAACCGACCTGGGAATGCTGGTCGAAGAAGAGGAAGAGGATGAAAGCGAATCGCAAGATATAGTCGCTTCGCTGGGACCGTCTTCTACGATGCTCAACAAAGCACCTGCCGCCAGCGCAAACAAGCGTCAGCGACCTTCTTCCCTTATATTCCCTCCTTCTAGATCTCTACCTTTCGCATCTGCAAGACCATTCCAGATCCAGCCTTCACCATCTGCAGAACCTGTTTCACCAACAACGAAAGAACCGCCTACGAATATTCAGAAGACTGGTCCCCGTCCTCTTTCCCTCTCTTCTTCAGTCTCTTCTCCCAGTTTGCACTCATCTACTACTCCGAGCTTCATCACTAGCGAAAAGTCAGCAAGACGCCTATCTGGACTCAAGAGCCTGACTCTAGCTTCTCCTGAGCACGCGCTATCCGGATCTTCTACATCAGCAGCAGCTACTTCCTCACCTGCTAGCAGTGTAGCTGCACGCAGAAGATTATCTGGCGCTACAGGTGCATCTACCTCGTCCCCTGCTTCCTCGACCCGCCCATTCAGCATTGCTTCTTCGTCTTCCATTCCAAAAGAGCGAGACGGCCATGTCTCTCCTGATGGCATGCGATCGTTCCAACTTGGTGCTGGCAGCTCTACCAGAACCAAGAAGTCTTCTCCATCGCTCAGTTCTATCGCCTTGTCATCTTCCACAAACAGCACAATGAGCGGCACTCCTGCTCGCTCAAGAGCAAGCCTTTCATACAGGACAACTCCCTCTCCTATTGCTACCAGCGCAGCCTCTACTTCCTTCTCAGGCATGACTAGTCCAAATACAACTTACAATAACTCTCGTAGATATTCCGAGCTGTCTTTCGCTTCATCGGCCGGTCCTTTCGGATTCGGTGATCTTGTCATGGAGGAATCGATCCTGCAGGAAGAGGACGAAGATGAGGAAGATTGCCCAAGAGACGTAGATAGTGAAGAGAAGGATGAGATAGAGAAGACTGAGAGACTGGATCTCCTCCATGTGAGTTCTTCTATTGGAAGGGAACGAGCTATGCTATGTTTGCTGACGAGTATCTGCGAACAGGTCGAACGTCCTCCGCTTAGCCGAAGCAGCTCTTCTAACAGCAGCGTTGCGGAAGACCCTGTCATTCTTTCCATGCAAGTCCAAGCGCTCCGTTCTCAGATCGAGCATCTTCGCATCGAGTCGTCGACTCTTCAGAGCCAGGTCAGTTCTGCAGAGCAAGCTCGAGCATCCGAAAGCGAGACTCTACGAAATGAAATCACGCAACTGAACGATGCAAACGAGGAGCTAGAAATGGAGCGCGAAATGCTACGTGAAGACATTGATGGCTGGCGAACAAGATGCAACGATCTTGAGCGAACTCTACAGCTTGAGAGGAGTCGAGCGGAAGATGAACGTAAAGAAGGCATCCTCCTCCGCGAGAAAGTCAGAAAACTTGGAGATCGTCTAACAGCTGCTCAATCGTGCTCACCTGGCGAGTCTAGCGGCGAAGATCAAGCTTTGGCTAGTGCGCAAGCCAAACTCATCTCTGAAATGAGAGATCAAATCTTCACTCTAGCTGCAGCTCTGGAGCGCGAGAGACTGAAGAATATGAACAGCAATGAAGGCAGTCAGACTACTTCTCCTCTGCTTAAAGCCCTTGCGAGCTATCAAAGTAAGGACGCAGATGTTCAGCCTATTTCTGGTAGACACAACGAGTCTGCAACTGGCAGCAATGCTTCTAGCTTCAACTTTTCCATGTCTTCTGGATCTGGATCTATTCGCTCTGGTTTTGGCAATACTACAGAAGACACATCGGCTGGCGATGACGACTCTGTCTTTGGCCTCGGTAGCAAATCTCCTGTCTCACCTGCTTCCGCATCAACATGCTTCCCTTCTTCCGGCATCTCGATGCACCCTATGAGTATGCCTCTCCGCCATGTCGACAGCAACGTCGCTCTTGGCGGCTTGCACACTTTGACCGAGGAAGAAGAGGAGGAGGAGTATGAAGAAGAGGAGATCCTTGAGGAGACCATGTCTGAAATGGAGGAGGAAGAGGACAAGATCCCTGAGTTGGTTCCAGACGAGTTCAGAACAAGAACGCAGTCTGCATCGACTGGATCCACCGATACAAACGATCATATGCCGCTTACTCCCGCTAAAGAGTCTCCAAACATGCCTCAACAAAAGGATATGCACGATCGTTCCGATTCCTTCCTCAAGCAGTGGTCGTAAGTCGTTCTTCACTGTGATCGATGTAGATGCTGACTACCTACTTGATTGCAGGTTCCCTAAGGGAACTGTTGCTCGAAGCAGCTTTGATGAAAGCTGCGAAAGGTTCTGGTCGATTCGTCATGACTCACTTCCTCCTCTTCCCGTCGCTGCCAACGTATTTGAGACACCCTTCTCAGCCGAGATCTCGCTAGACGAAGATTACTTTACTAGCGCACTCACGAAGAAAGCGAGCTCCGACAATACCCCACTTACTATCAACCCATCAGCCCAGGGTCCTCCCCCGAACCGAAGCAGCATTCAAGCGCAGCGAATGAGTGCTGAAGTCGAGTCTGTACCTCCTTCGGCCACTAGTAGCGTTGGTTCTAGACTTTCTTGGATGTGGAGCGGTTACCTCAAGCCGTCACCCGTACCTTCGGCACCCGCTTCGCAGCTGGCCGCTCTGGATGGCGCTTCGCCGTACCCCTCTATCTCATCGGTAGCTTCGTCGGCTGCTCCGCCCCTTCCCCCTAAGTCTGCCCCTCTCAGGCCGGCTGTCATCTCGAGCAGGAAACTGCTCAAGCTGCAGCCGAGTCCGTCCTCGAGACTGGATTTCACTCATAGTTGTGCATGCGATGGCTCGCAGGCGCGAATCATCCGTCTTTAGATCCATCTATCCGATTTTTCCCTTCATAGACCTTTCCTCTTTTACGTTAAACAGTGCAAC
>Ga0068631_100695_pt1 | contig 13123 bp, 13 predicted proteins | sample InSIn5gowninarea_2_FD_77434 | JGI IMG/M metagenome (GOLD analysis project Ga0068631, IMG submission 77434) | Clean room microbial communities from NASA Spacecraft Assembly Facility at Jet Propulsion Laboratory, Pasadena, California, USA -... ...
ACTTTGATAGCAAATGATGGAATAAACCTAAATGACTAAATTCCTATTCTACCAAGATCACATGAAATCTCTCCAAATATCAATAATATAGCATCATAAGATAGCTAATATCACAAAGTTGACACCATATGTAAACTAGTTCCAATAACCACTATAAAAAGGAAATTGGAAAACACCATGAAAAACATAGTATAACATTCAAGATCTTGAATCAAAAATACTAAGTTTGAGGCAAACATGAACCAACTTCCAAATGAAAAAGACTAGTCAATAAGTTGGAGGAGGATGGAAATGGGCATCAACCACCTACAAATTAAATAGGCTTTTGATGTTGCTACAAATAGTTTTAAGGAAAATCCTATGGAAGCTAGCAATGTGGTAGTGATTGAGGCATCAAAGAGGAAAGCCACAAGGCTCCTTGGGCTCATCCAAGGTGGTGTTTCCTTTGCTGCTTAGAAAATGACCAACGTCAATCCCCATATACCATATTAAATTCTTCCATCCCTCTCCAATATTTTGTTACAATAATTTTTTTTGATAAACTCCCCTTTCATTTTAATTAAGGTTAACTTAGCCTTATATTTTTGTAAAATAAAATACAATTTTTATTGATAAAAAGGGGGGACACCTTGATTTAATTTTTATGTTTTTACTTTAAAAAGTGGAATTATGCATTTTTTTTATTTCTCTCTCATTCTTGTAAAAACATCCTCTTAGGGTTGTGAACAAAACCCATTGGAATTTAAGGCTTGAAGTGAATGGATAATATTTTTTTTAAATTTTTTACACACTTTTTCATGTCTTACAAAATCATAAAAATTGAAAATCACCCCTTAAAATGAACACATCCACACATTTTATTTAGCAGCATGACTTGTTTGGGGAGCTATCAAGGAATGATAAGGAATACTAGAGCCTTTATTTCATTTATCCAAATGGTGTAAAGTTCGTATTTCTTAATTACCTTTAATTCTATTTTTAATTTGGAAATAAATCCATATATGTGGAAAAACATGTTTGCAATGATAGCACATGTCTGCACGTCCATTTAGAGATTATCCAGATAACCTAGGAGAATAAATTGAAACTTAATCAAGATAAAATTTGGCCTATTTAATATATGTTACACCCTTGGAAAATAGCTAGTACTTCTCATTGTGAGACTATATTATTGACCATAGGGGAATTGGTTGAGGATTGGTAGGAATTGGGCTCCATCAGGGCTTGGATTTCATCACCAAGTGCTTCATGTAGGCATCCAAGTGAAGGCCTAATTTTAAATAAGAAAATAACCTCAACTCTACCCTCACAACACCAATGCTACTTGGTTATATCAAAATGTTGGATGTATGGGACATATGATTTTATGAGATTAAAAACCATTTGCAAATGTGAGATTGGTTAACAATTTAAGCATATGTTGTTTATTACCTTTGGTTAAAATTCAACATGTATGATTGATTAATTTGAACAAACTCAACATGTATGGTTGATTAATTTTTTATTCTCAAATTTAACATGCTTACATTGGTTAATACTTTCACCTTCTTTTGTAGAAAATGGGAGAATTTCATTTTCACCTAAGCACATCTTATTACTATGGCATTTGGGAACCTAAGATGAAAATGGATCTCCAAGCATAGAAACTATAGAAAATGGTAAATGAAAACCAAGTTAATCCAATATATGAGAAGGAACTTGAAGCTTACAACATAAAGAATGAGCAGACAACCTCTATGATCATTTATGTAGTTTTAGATGAAGTCCTTCTCATGATCTCTTCTTCAAACTTCGTAAAGGAATATTAAGACAAGGTGAAAAAATATACCTTGGCACCAAATTCTCCAAGAGGTTAATCATTTTAGAAAAATTGTTACAATCACGTTAAGAGGAAAATGAAAGTGTTGCACTATACTTTAACAAGATTGTTGATCTTAGGACTCAACTTGTGGGGTGTGTTTGTAACTAGATTAATGACAAGTTTATGGTGTTCATCATCCTTCAAAGCCTCTCTCCTAAATTTAGTCACTTTGTGACATTCATTGAGGTGAGGATCAATTATGAAGAATAAGTGTACTCCATGGAAAATATTTCAAGGCTTTTTGTTAAAAATGAGAAAACTCTCAACAAAACATTGCTAATCTCCACTCCTAAGGAGCATTTTGTGGCACCAAGACCAATGAAGACTTAATTCAAAAATAAGTTCAAAAACCAAAAGAAATAGAAATATTCCCATTTTCAAAAAGAGGATTTCAATAAAGGTGAAAATAAACAAAAAAAAATGGCCATGAAAAGTCTAGCAAATCCAAATCCAAAGTGAAATTTGATGGCAATTGTAATTTATATGGCATCTATGGTTACAAGGAATTACATTGCTACAAGAAGGAGAAAGAACAAGGTGGCAAAGGAAATTTAAAATAAATAATTTTAAAGGTAAGAAGAAGAATAATAAAAGTGCATTTATTTGTGGTCTCTACTTGAGGTCTCATACTTTATTAAATGATTGGATTATTAACTATGGGTGCATGAATCATATGTGTTTTGAAAATAAAAATTTTGAAAATTTTCATAAGTATAAAAATGATGCAATTGTTATAGGTGATAATTCAATCCTTGAATTCCAAGGGATTGGTGTTATCGCATAAAATTTATTTATGCATTTAAATAAATACGTTTGCTTACACTAATACATACCTAGAATATTTAATACAATAATATCAATACTTATCTTGAATATGATTATAATATCAATGTCTATTTTGAATATGTTTATGATATAAATGGTTGTCTTGAATATCCTTATATGTTATGGGATAACCTTGTTTATGTAGGTACACATCAACCCATGGGTTGCATTATTATATATACATAAATAGGGGTCTAATAGTAAGTACACATCAAGGAGATACATGATCCCATATCTGATCTTGGTGGTGGCAATTCTTTAGGTGTCTCTTAACATTGTCATTCAAGGCTATGGTTTGTGTAATTCCTTATGTGAGCTATTCTGACATCGACAATCTATACTAACATCACATCTTTGTTCAAAACATCTATGTGCTAATACTCAACTTGATTTGAAAGCAAGAAACATTATAAATAAGGCTATTGGTGCTCCTATTTAGGTTAATATACACTACCTATGCTCCTTAAAAAAGTTGGATAGAATGCTCGTGGTCCTCTTTTGGAAATATTTTAGGTTACGATTGCTAGAGCAAGATTCAATCGTTGTCAAAACATCATATGCATCATCATCCTTTAATTTTAGGTATGCTTCATAAGGTAAGTATATAAATTATAGTTCTTGATTGGCATTATCATCATAATTCTAGTTTTGGATATCTTCTTCATACATTTGTGTGGTCTAAATTGCTATCCATAGCTCAAGACAAGTATTTTAGGTCTATAGGTAATTTATTTATTTACATTCTTAAAATATTTGTAAATATTTGGTGAACTCGATGTGAACTCAAATTTAAATCAAAATCAAATAAAAACATGAACGATTCATTAGATCTCCTCCTGTTAAACCAATCAAAACTTGAGCCAACTAAAAGAAAAAGAAAATCATGGAAAGGCATAACATCAATAAGAAAAAGTGCTAGGTTAAACAAAGCTAGTGTCCCTTTGGCTGTTGAAACTAATTTTTCGAATGATGAATCTTATCACAGAGATTTTGAAGACAATGATGACCCTAGAAAAACATGTATAAAAATAATAGATAATGAATCTTATCATGGGGAATCAGAAGACAATGAGAACCATAAAGAAAATGTCTTAGAAAACATAGTTTAATCTCTTGAAAATCAATTGCAATTAGTCTTTTATCACTTTGAAAAATCTAATGCTCTAAATCTTACTAAAGATAACTAAGGCTGGTGCAAGAATTCAAAACACAACTTGGGATATTCTATAGGTTTATCGAATATCCCACCATAGCTCATTCATTGCACATAATCTATGAATTTTTAACTATAAACAGTCTTAGGTCACCATTTAGGATACCTCTCACCAAGCAAACCCTTTTGTTTTATACCTTAATAGATCAAAATAGGATTGCTCATGATCTAAATCATCATGAAATGGACTACACACATCCCAATATTTTTGAGGAGAGTCATGTCAATTTTTGTATGCTTTGTCCTAACCAAAATCCTTTCATCCTTGAGTCAACCAAATAGAACCTTCATCATCTCTAACACTTGTGGAACATTTTAAAAGTCATGAATCGATAATACAAGAAGAGGCTAATTATGAACATTCGAACGATGAGGTAGTAGAATTTGATGATGAGTCAGATAGTGAAATAGAGATAGAACATTAAATTGACCCTATGGCATAAGGACTTATCAATGTTTACCTTATTGGTCAGATAGAGAAAAAGAGATTAAAGAGATATAGGTGAGAAAAAGAATAAGCATGTGGTATTATCAAAAAGCTTAACTATGTGTAAGGTAAGTAATTATAACAGAGTTAGACAATCAATTGATCCAAAAATGGAGAGAGAAAAATGAAATATTTACCCCTAGAATACCTAAACATGAGAATAAGGAAGAAACTAAAAAACCTGATTTCCTAAAGAATGAGAAAAATGATAATAATGTAACTACATAAAACAAAAAAGAGAAATTAGAGAAAAGAATGGCACAATTGAAAGTAATGGCTGAATAATTAAAAAGGCTAACATTATTGAGTAAAGAAAAAGAGGGTGAACAACTAAATGAAAGTCACCCCTTTTATGCAAAAATAAAAAGCAAAACATGGGAAGGGGAAGACATAGATTTCAACAAATATGATGGTATTAGTGATCCAAGAATGCACATCACAACCTTTGAAGAAATAGCTTGCAACCATCAAGATGATACGAATATGTTAGTGAGATTATTTCAACATAATTTAGGAGAAGAAGCTTTTGAATGGTTTTATAGTATTGAAAATAAAAGCATCACAAGTTATGAGCAATTGAAATAAAATTTCTTAACTCAATACCAACACAACATGAAAAGGAAACCAACCCTTGTTGATTTGACAAGAATGGGACAAGGTGAGAATCAATCATTTGATGAATTTGTAATAGCATGGAAGAAAATAGCAACATTTATAAATATGAATGAAAAAGAGCTAAAACATATGTTGATAAAATAACTTAGAAATGAAATGATACTAGAATTTTTCAATTATATAAAACAACCCCTCTCTGAGATGATTATGTTTATGATTTGAAAAGAGAAACACATGGTAAAAATCGATTCTTGGAAATTTAAAAGAGAAGAAAGGAAACCATCAACTATGAGAATGATCACAACAATTGCAATGGTAACAAAAATACCCTCTCCAACCAAGCATGAGACTCCTTGAGTATACACAAAGATTACAGAAGATCATGATGAGTTGTTACAATCATTGCTATAAAAGGGTTTGATTCAACTACCACGCTTGAACCAAAAGGCCACTAAAATTGCAAGAGGATTTTGTGGATATCATAGAGTCCATGGACATAAAATATGTGAATGTAAGAAGTTTAAATACATCATCCAAGATTTGGTGGACAAGAAAGCAATATCATTTGAAAAATAAGAAGAAAAGAAAAAGACTCATGTACATGCAAATAATGAGAAATTAGGGATTTACAAGAACCCCATGCCTCAACACAATGAAAGAATATTGTATACATAAGAAAATATGATGAAAGAGCCCATTTTCATAGGGGCATAATAAGGGAAACAACAAAATGAAGCTAGTACTAGTGGGGACACAAAGCCCTCTGGTTATGTCATTTGGTAGATGTTCATGATCTTACTAACACTAATGGAATTCATAGTAGGATAGATGAACTAACTAATGTCATGATGAAGATAATGGGGGATCATTTTGATATTATAATAGGAGCATTAGTGCTCCATTTTTATGAGGAATGGACTGCCTATGGTCCTCTTTTATAGCCAAATTTTGTCAAACTAAAACTTGATGAATACTCCTTGGTGTGGAGTTTCAACTCCTAGATCACTATATCATTGCATGCCTCTTGGCATAGAGTTTTAGCTCTCATATTTATCATAAAAAATACCAAAAACAACATAATAAATAAATAAAGGTAATCTTTTATATCATAAAAAGGTCCATCATTTTACAAAATCTCAGCATAGCTGAGTGGTCATCATGTGCCTAGAGCTAGTGCCTCCTAGTAGGACCTCCTCCCCCTACACTAGAACTAGTAGCCCTGCTAGAACCACTACCCCTGCACCTAACCTTGTATTTTTTAACCCTTCCTTTCTCTTCACCCATTTATCTCTCAACCTTGCATAGCTGCTCATAGAGATCTTAGATATGTGCATTCACTCTCTATAGGTCCTGGTATAGACTAGCATAGTCTCCTCCTCCTTCATATCATAGCTGGCCTTGTATCTCTATGATCTCAGCATCCTTATGTCCTATGAGCCCCATCCTCCTTGAGTGTATCATGTGTTCCACCTAGTATGTACATGCCCTACATCATCCTCACCTCTACCATCCTCAACTTGGTCCACCTCATGTATGCATAGGATGTGAGGACTACATCCTTGTCACCAGTCCAAATAGTCCTTGGTATGCTCAAGACCATCTATATCTTAGTTATCCTTGAAATTAGAGTCCTCACTAGGGGACATCTACTTAGAATCCCAATCTGGTACTAGGTTGTATTCCTTTATGAAATCCCTATTATGTTAGTAGCATACTTCTATCTCCTAGTCATTTGGTATCCCCTGCTACATCTCAAACTACCAAAGTACTCACTCTAGCCTGTATGACTCAACTAGTGACCTACATGCCTAAATGTATGTAGGGTGTCTTGCCCAGGCTAGCTTGTGCATATCCTCATCCCACTCTAGGGCATACCTATAGCAACGCTAGTACATATGAGACTCCATGAGTGTATCAAATCGTATCCTTTAGCCCTTTAGGTCAACATTAGGAATGTTAGGACCCTATGTAGTCACCCATCACTACCATGTGGGCACGTAATTAGGTAGGTCTAGTGGTAGAGAGGTCATTCTAGAGATGCTTATGTGATCATAGGCCATACCTGTAGTATCATAGAGTGAGCCACTATTTATAAATATTTTCAAGAATGCAGATTAATTAAGAAACAAGCAAACAATGCAAGGAATTCTAACATCCACAATCTCGAAAATAGTTTGTAAATTAGAAGTTACAGATAGCAATTTATCATATCAAAGAACGCAACAAGGAAGATGATCTATGATTATACCAAACAAGACTATAATTTCTATACTTACCTTTACGAATGTACCTAACACCGATGAGCGAAGATTTGAATGACCAACCGCAGAGTGATGACCTGTGATAATGCAAAAAGAGGACTGCTGGTAGTTCGTTTTGCTATGTAGAGGAGCATCGATAGTGTAAATGTTGCTAAGGAAGAGCATCAATGGTCCTAATTCAGGGATATTTGACCTTTTAATGAAGCTCAGTACCATTGTGTGTTCATCTTTTGTCTCAATTTGATATCAAAATACGTCGTCAATGTCAGAAGAGCTCACAAAAGGAAGTACACAAACCACAGCCTTGAATGGTGGTATCAAGAGATACCTTAGGGGATTGCCACTATCAAGACCAGATATGGGATCATGTATCTCCTTGATGTGGACTTACTATTAGATACCTATTTATATAGATAGTAGTATGCCACCATGGGTCGATGTGTACCTACATAAATAGGGTTAGTCCACAACATATAACGATATTCAAGATAATCATTCTCAAAAATAGATATTGATATTATTGAATTAAATGTTCTAAGCATGCATTGATATAAGCAATTGTTCCTAAAAGTGCATAAATTCATTTTTAGATGATAACATATGCCCCACTTTGGATGATAAATCGAAATCACTAGGTGCATTGAGATTTATCATTCAAAGTATACTCAAGGTGTCGTGACTATTGGATATTCAACAAGCATTGATAAATCATTGATCATTCTAAGTTCAGATGCAAATTTAATAAAACATGCTCTTGGTAGATATGGGTTAAGAGAACCCCCTTTTTGCATTGCTCAACCTGCTCTTGATCACTTCTGACCTATTTTTTTGCCATACTTTTAATGATAATATAGATCGCGGGTGGTCTATTTTTCTGATGTAAGGACCGCTGGCGGTCCTTTTGTGATGCTTTTTGATGTTCTAGATAAGGTACTGATGACTCACAATAACACCATGACAACCACATAAGACCACATACTAACAACAAGATGACAACTTGACAAACACACCAGACCACACACTGACGATAAGATGATAACTTGACAAACACACAAGACCACAAATTGACGACAAGATGATAACTTGATAAACACATAAGACCACACATTGATGACAAGATGACAACTTGACAAACACACAAGACCACACATTGACAACCAAAATGACCACTACGTAGGGACAACATATCGTAGCCTTATGGGAGCTCAACTCCGTGCCAAGGGGCTTGCTATGGTATGGTGAGAGCTAAATTCCACATGATCGTAATGTAAATGGAAGCTGATACTTCGCACCAAGGGGCATATTGCTATCACATGAGAATAAAAATCCATAAAGTGTTGTTATGGGAGCTAAAAATCCATGCCAAGAGGCATGATAATCTATGAGAGAGCTAAGTTCTATATGACTACAATGTAATGGAAGCTGAAACTTCACACCAAGGGGCATATTGTAGTCACATAAGAACCAAACCCTGCAAAATGTCAGTATGGGAGCTAAAAATCCACACCAAGAGGCATGATAAGCTGTGAGAGAGCTAAGTTCTATATGACTACAATGTAATGGAAGCTGAGACTTTGCGCCAAGGAGCATATTGTAGTCATATAAGAATCGAACCCTGCAAAATGTCAGTATGGGAGCTAAAACTCTGCACCAAGAGGCATGATAAGCTGCAAATCTAAAACTGAAGTCCTGTATCATAAATGATAAGATGTATCATCCTGATATGGCTATTCATCTATCTTTTTGATATGCCCCTGGAATTGGGACATCCAATTTTTTCATAAAAGTGGACCACTGGTAGTTTGATATGCCAGGCATACACCATCGATGGTCTTTATTCTGATGTATGGACCATTGGTGGTCCTTTTGTTGAAGAAACTAATGATCTAGAAAATGCCAAAATGTATTGCAAGATGTACTGATTCTCATTAACTATCCTGTTCATCATCTTAGATCTGATAATCACTCAAATTAAGGCTATCTCGAACTATGTGCCCTAATTTTCTTATAAAAGGAGGCTTAACCTCTCCTCATTTGCACCTTTGCTACATTTGAGAAGAGAGAGACTTTAGCATTTTTGAGCGATTAATTTCTAAGAAGGAGAGGTGCTATCTTAGTATTTGCTTGGGAGTGTTTTCTTGATTCATCTTGTGCTTCTACCTGATTATCTACCATGGCCCTACCAATCACACACTGAGACGGACACAGAGCTGCTTTGGTTATGAGTTCTCCAGTCGGTCATCAGGTACATTATCTCTACCTTTCTTTTCTTGCTTAGATCTTGCTTTTTGCCTTACTTTGCTCTAGATTTCTATGCCAGTTAATGGATTTTTGGGTGTTTTTTCCCCTAGGGTTACCCTTCTTGCATGTTGTGTCATTTTTACCCATTTAGGCTATCTTTGGTAAATCTAACCTCATGGTTGTATTTGCATGATCCGTATGACCATGATCCTCAAAATTTTATCACCTTATCATACAGAAAGAGGACCCCTAGCAGTCCTTTCTACCCTAGTTCAGATCATGGGCAGTTCTTTTTGCCATTCTAAATTTCTTGTTTTCTTTTTGTACCTACTTGAAACATCTAACTGATGCCTTTTTGATCATTATTTTTAGGATCATGATCACTACATGAGGACTTCTGGTAAGAGTGCTACATTCACTACTGTGCAGTGATGGCCCCAATCCCAAGCAGATTAGAATTTACTGGAGGAGCTTTCTATGAGTGATTTGGCATTTGCTGACTACATCTATCATGACATAGACATGCTTACTACTTTGATGGAGAGATGGGACCCAAATTCGAATACATTTCATTTATCGATGGGAGAGATAACAGTCACTCTGGAGGATGTTTACCGGATCACTAGGCTACCCATTAGGGGCAAGCTAGTGAACATGATTCTAGTTTCAGGCATGGAGCAAGCTGAGAGATGGGCAGTGTGGTTGACGAGATCAAATGATGTCAACCATAGAAAGAGGAGAATTTCACTGATAAGACATGTGCTAGAGGATGCACCAGCACGGGGTGATCTATGACTAAGGCTATTGATTGCTTATCTGTTAGACATTATTATCTATCTAGACAAGAGTAGTGAGACATTTCTGGTGGATATGGTTCCCATCATTTAAGATATGGTACTTCATAGGCAGAGGTACACATGGTGTTTGGTGATACTGGCATAGTTGTACCATGATCTCCATGGATTTGCCGAGGTGGTGAGGGGAGGGAGGATAGTAGCTCACTCGATGATACTACAGATGTGGGCTTTTGATCACATCACTATTTCTAGGTCGGTTTCCCTACCACTAGATCACATAGATGAGATACCGACATGGTAGTGGTGGGCTACTACACACAAACTAGATTTTCTAGATATGGATTTGGAGGACTGGCAAGTGCGGCTAGACCTACTAGATGATACAAAGATATGTTGGTGCCCTTATAAGCATGCACCAGAGTGGATAGAGGATTCTTATGAGCTTGCATGGGTGTGATGCCCCATATACATATAGACACATAGAGCACTAGTGGAGCCATACAGGCTGGAGCGGGTGCTCCGTCAGTTTGGCATCTAGCAGGGTGTTCCAAATGTCTATAGGATGGTGGTGCGCTACTATCATAACCAACATCTACCAGAGGATTACAAGCTAGTTCCAGATTGGAATTCTAATTGGGAATCCCCTAATAGGGATTCAGATCATGAGGATGACATAGATATCGATGGTCCTAACCACATTGAGGACTACATGGCCTGGTGGTGAGAGCATCGCCCTGACTATATAGGCATTCATGCCCCAGACCCTATAGAGGAGGAGGTTATCAAGGAAGACATAGATGACATACAAGATGGGTGGAATGCCCCCATCATCGCATCAGGATGGGATGGGAAGCCTAGCTAAGAGGTTCAAGATGCATCTCTAGATGTGGGTCATGATGACAATGATGAGATAGATCCAAATCAGGATGACTATGAGTCAAAGGTAGCAGATGAGGCAGATGATGCTGACGAGGATGATGATGATGATGATGATGATGGTAAGTTGTTCACACTTTGATTTTTCTTGAGATTATGCTTACTTTTCATATCATGTGGGAAGACTAATAACAATTTATGTTGATTTTCAGATGATTAGGATCATGAGGTGCAGATAGCCAAGCTGAATGGACTGATAGGTTAGAAGGATACTAAGATTAGAGAGCTCCAGAATCAGCTATGATTCAAAGGAGGTGACTATTCGACCATGTAACAGGATCTTCAGGTAGCCAACAAGGAGAGAAAAAGCTTCTATGAGTAGCTACGCTAGGCCGAGCGATAGATCAACGAGGAGAAGGCTCGCGCGAAGAAATATAGAGCTAGATGTGGGCATGGTTCATCTAGTAGAGCTACTAGCTCAAGTGTAGGGGGAGGGGGTTCTTTTAGGAGAGGATGATTGTACTAGTGATGAGCTGATTTGATATCTCTGTAAAACTTGATTTTGATAATACAAGTCATGATTTTTTATTTACCATTTTGTTGTCTTGCAATGCATGCTATGCTATATGCTGAATTATCATTTTTTTACGTTGTTGAACTGATTCATTAATACACTGTCCATACTTTGATTTCTTACTTCATGGGAAGGTTGTAAATTCTAACTTTTTTCTAATTTTTTGTCTGGGGAGGACCATTGGTAGTCCTTTTAGCAACATTTACACCACCAACGTTCCTATTCTTGAGTCATGATGTCCCCCTCTTTCTTCATCATGACCCTTATTTTACATTTTTACCAAATGATGGCTCCTGAGAGCCTGGTGCCCCCGCTGGTGCTAGCTTTGCTCTATTGCTTATCTGATTATGCTTTGGGTATTCCCACCCCTTTCACGATGTGCTCCTGCATCAACAGAATACCTGTATTATGCTATGGCATTGGATTTTTATATATCCCTAGTTTTTCATTGTTAGCATGAATAGGGGTTTTCCTTTCCTCAGCATGCTTCTCAAATGATATAGCTTTCTTATCAACCAGATCTTGAATAATATCTCTGAACTTTTGACACTCATACATTTTGTGCCCCCAACCTCTGTGATATCCACAAAATCCACCTATGGTTTTGTTATTCTTCTGGTTGATTGGGGGTAATTGAACCAATCCTCTCTATAGCAAAGATCGTAATAATTCATCATGATCCTTGGTAACTTTTGTGTAGGTCCTAGGAGTCTTTTGTCTAGCTGGATCTCATTTTTCTGTGATCACTAAAACTGTGTTTACTATCTTTTCTATAGGAGCTCTCTTTTCCTTCTTATGTCCCCACAGACTGATTTTTACCAAATGTTTCTCTTTCCGTAACATGGACAAGATCATTTTTGATAAAGGTTGTTCTAAGTAATTAAAGAACTCTAATATCATTTCATCTCTGAGAGATTTGACCAAAATCTACTTTAGCTCCTTCTCATTCAAGTTTATAAACCTGACTACCTTTTTCCATGCTGTTATGAAATTCTTAAAAGATTGATTCTCTTGTTGTTTCATCTTGGCCAAATCTACTATAGTAGGTCTCCACTTCATGTTATGCTGATACTAGGATACAAACTCTCTTTTCAACTAACTGTAACTGGTAATGCTTTGGTCCTCCAAACTATAGAACCATTTGGAGGCCTCCTTTCCTAAGCTGCTTGAGAACAACCTGGCTAACATATCATTGTCGTAAAGATGGCTACAAGATGACTCCTTGAAGACCACAATGTGCATTCTCGGATCACCTGCACCATTATACTTACTAAAGTTGATATCTTCCCCTTCCCATGTCCTTCTTCTAATCTTGGTGCAGAAAGGATGACTCTCTTTCTGATTCTCTGCTTGATCTCATGCTAATGTTAGCT
>Ga0068631_100717_pt1 | contig 12950 bp, 10 predicted proteins | sample InSIn5gowninarea_2_FD_77434 | JGI IMG/M metagenome (GOLD analysis project Ga0068631, IMG submission 77434) | Clean room microbial communities from NASA Spacecraft Assembly Facility at Jet Propulsion Laboratory, Pasadena, California, USA -... ...
AAGACGAAGTCGACGCAACAGACGAGCTCGAAGGAGTGTGGGTGCTAGATGGCACTGGAGTCTCCAAAGAAATCGGGGAGCTTGACAGGACCGGGCTGCCCGAATGAACAGGAATGCTGGAAGACGATGGAGTATGGGAAGGAGTCTGCGAGGGCGTGGGTGTAGGCTTAGGGCCGTACCTGTAAAGGATCGCTTTCATTTTGTCCGCATAGGTCCCACCATTAATAACATTATTGTCGGATGCAGTTGCCTCCCAGAGCATAATACCACCGAAAGTCTCGGGATACTTGTTCATGTACTTGGCAACCAAGGGCTCAACCTCGGCAGGATTCAAGTAGAATCCCTCGATGGCCATGTCAGAGCTGGCAGGCAGACCGACAAGGAGCTTCGCATCAGGGTTAGCGCTATTCTTGATGACGGTCACCCATTCGTCAAAGTTGAATCCCGGGTTTCCATTGCCCTGCACAAAATTCCGAGCAGAGCATCCTTCAGTATTGTAGAACTGCACCCAGACAAAATCGAATGCAGCGTTGGCGATGGCGTCGCCCAGCTGGGCATCAGGAATAGGGCATTGGGGCGCGCCTGATATGTAGAAGGTTCGGGAAGGTTCCTCTGCGAAGTGCTCACGGAGACGGTTGATCATGGTTGCGTAACCTACGATGTCGATCCGTCAGTTTCAGGTCAATATAAGTGCACATTAGGTCAACGTACCGTTACCACCACCAACTTCAATATCAAAGTCAAATCCATCCACGACAGCATCACCAAAAGGACGAGGGCTTCCAAGAAGTGCTAATTTGTTGTTGTTGGGACCAAACGAATCCCAAAGTAAGTCGGCAAACTTAATAGCCGACTTATCAGACTCGATCTTCTGCACCGAACCAGAATCGCCTCCAAGCGAAAGGAAGACCTTCTTGCCAGCCGCCTGACAGATCGGGATGTCCTCCTCCAATTGATGGCAACCCGTGAGGAACTGGGTCGAGGTATTCCCAACGTTCAAGGTCAATCCATCACACTGGTTACCGAAGTTCGTACCGGGCATTCCCAGAACGCCTTGGTCGGGGAAGACATTGACGAAACCGAGGTTGATAATGTCCAAGGACGTCTCGTGGCAGAAATGGCTCAGTCGTGACTGGTTAATGCCTTGGCCCTAGTGGAGTCAGCACAACGTCACGAGAGACATGTACAAGATAAACGTACATAGTAGACAGCGACGTTGGTCTTTGCCTGTGCGTCAAAAGCCGAAGAAAACGGGGCCAGTGCCAGGGCCCCGACAGCGGCGACAAATGTACTGGACAACATGGTCTCAGTTAAAGAATGACTACCGGGTCAGGTTAAGTCTTGCTTAACGAAGGACAAGACAAGAAACGAAAGGACGCAGACGAAGGCCTGCTTAAGGGAATGCCGCAGAGAATGTCGCTGTATCCAACAGAAGTCAGATACTGGCCGACCAGACCAATGTATATATGGTCAATTCACCTCCAGGCATCTACACCCCTCCAGGCTCCAAACTCATTTGTAAAATGAGCATTCAGGCATCCCAATCTAAAATGAACTCAAATCGGAGCACCCTGCGTGAACGAACCTGGAATGGCGGTTTTTCGCGCTCGGCATCCCCGTTTAGCGCAGCCACACAGGGACTAAATGGCATTAAAAAGCTTAGGGAACCGGGGCTATTGGTCAATGCCGATGTAACAACATCCGAGTGGCCACAGACCGGAAATATCCACGACCGATGTCATCGATGGGCCAGTGACAGGCTCTCGTGGCGAAATTAGACCCGGTGCCTGTCCATCGTGGAGCCATGGAAGAGCCGCATCCGTTTAGATAGGACTAAAGGAAGGCTAGCGTGCTTGAACAGGGAAGTGTAGGAAAGTCAAGTGCCCACCTGGCGCAATCATCTAGATCCTGGTGCATAGTGGAGGACCTTGATTGGTATCTCCGGGTGTATCGTGAGTCAGACCCCGATAACCACACTGACTTGAATTGGCCAGATACTCTATTGAGTGGCTTTAAGCAGCTCTTCGGGGCTTAAAGACAGAGTATTGACAGTTAACAGTAAGTGTAATAATCGGCAGGTACAAAACCGATCCACGGACAAGTCCCGTGACCAACAAATGGACCCTGTTCTTGGCATTCCCGATGTGGCTAGTCTATATCCTTCAGGAACGCCAATAAGAGGCTATCAAATGCCTCCTATTTCCCAATCGGGCCGATTAGCCGACTTGCATAGACCAAGTAAGTACAAGTACCACGGAGACACCGGGTACGAAATACGGATTTCCACAAAAGACAAGAATTCAGAAAAGCTTGGGAAATCTCCGGTGTACTAGGAATTGCCATCCAACGTCTATCGTAATTAAACCCTCTTTGTGTGGTTGAGAAAATCTCGCCGGGATCCTCCCGGATCAACGTCGGCCGGTCCACTGTTTTCTGGCATGGCTGTTTTGGGTATGAGAAGGGTTTTTTGGTGTGCTTTGTTCTTGAAATGGTATTATTCGGGTCAGCATCGTGCTACAGGGAATAAAAAATGATACATAACCCAACAATTGGACTTAATATATTGGGTTCAAATATGCATCTCGTATCAATGGCACAAACGAGTATCTCCGAGATAAACCCATTGGGCTGGCCGGGTCTGAAATGTCGTCTGTGCACCGAGCCTCATCTTATGGAACCCTAAAGCGAACTAACTCAGTGGCACTAGTCGTACCCACCGGTGGAAACCATAGGATACAACATCAAGAAACTGCCTTGCAACGTATCAGAGTCTAGCACAAAAATTGATCCAAGCAAAAGGAAACAGAGCCCCTGAACGGCTAATGGAAAACCAGATTTAGCATCTCAACCATCAAGCTAATCGACCGTCTCCCCTCCTCCAGAACCCCATCCATCGCCAAAAACGGATGCGGCATTCCCTTCATCACCTGCAAATTTACCTCCACCCCGGCGCTCTCCAATTTCGCACCATACTCCTCTCCCTCCGTCCGGAGGACATCTAATCCACCCACCATGATCAACGCAGGCGGTAACAGCGACCAATCGCCGGTATAAAACAGCGGACTAGCCTCGGGGTTGGCACGGTCGGCCTCGTTGGGAAGATAATGGTTCCGGTACCATTCCATCTTGGCCGCGGGGAGCGCGGGCGTGTGTTCGTATAGCCGGAATGCGTTATTATTAGTTACCGTCGCCGTGTTATCCGTGACAGGGACGGAGAGCAATTGTGCCAGAAACCGGACAGGGGGCGAGAGCGTTAGGGCTTTCTGCGTCATAATGGAGGCTAGGTTACCCCCTGCCGATGAACCTCCCGTAGCCATTCTGGAGGTGTTGACGGAGAGCCGCGAGGGGCCCTCTGCGAGTAGCCAGAGTAGTGCTTCCCAGCAGTCGTGTACAGCGGCTGGCCAGGGATCCTCTGGTGCTAGGCTACATGGACATAATTCAGTTTGCGTACACGCGAGTGCGACAAAGAAAGGGATAGTATGTAGGATAGACGTACCGATAGTCCACCGTGGCGACTACACAGTCACTCCTCGAGCAGAGATTCGTGCACACCGTATTTTCCGTGTTGATATTTCCCAATACCCATCCTCCACCATGGAAATATAGCATCACCGGCCATCCACCCCCCGGCTTCTCTCCCTTTGGCGTGAACACGCGAACATTGACATCCGGTCCCTCGGTAACCTGCCGTTGGATGGTGATATCCTCCGTCTTGCCCACCTCCAGCAACGGACCACCACCCGGGATCAAGACACCACTCGTTCGCGATGCAGCAACGGGCTGAAGATGCACTTGCTGAAGGTTGATGACATGCTGGTTGTAGAAAGCGACGTATTCAGGATTCAGAAGGTTCTTGACGGAGTCATGCAAGGGATATGGTGGTTGAGGGTGGGAGGCGGACATTGTCAATACAAGTACGTATACTTAGTGTTGTTTTCGGTCAATTGTAGTAAATGGAAACGGGTTCAGACGCTCTTTTAAACCAGGCGAGGTCATATTGCACTGTCGTGGATGTTGCATTCCAATGCGATTTCATTCCTCGGTCTAGGTTGCGTTGCATTGCGGGGTTGAAGATAAGGGACGTTGCTGTTCAGACCTACAGGATTGCATTACCCCGCTGGAAATATATTTAAAAGGAAACTCTATCCTGTTCTGTTCTTTTTCCTGTTCTCGATTTTACAATTGTTGAATTTTGACAGTAAATAGCTACAATGTCTACCAAAACCCCCATTCTGACCGACAAAGCCCCCAAGCCCTTGCCGGGTATCTACTCCCAGGCCATTGTCGCCGGAGGCGTTGTTTACTGTTCCGGCGCAGTGGCCATGGACCCAGAGACAGGAAAGATTGTCGATGGAGATGTCAAGGCTCACACGGTGCGTCTTTTACATAAACATTGTTAATCATGGAAGTATGCTAATAGTAACAGCACCAATGCATCAAAAACCTGACCCATATCCTCGAAGCTGCTGGATCGGACATCAACAAGGTCGTCAAGGTTAATGTGTTCTTGTCTGATATGAATGACTTTGCCGGTATGAACTCGGTTTATACGCAGTACTGGGGTGATGTGAAGCCATGCCGGACGTATGTATTTCGCTGTGGTATATCTTCTCCGGAGTATACTAACTTTGTCTAGATGTGTTGCCGTCAAGACACTGCCTTTGGACACTGATGTGGAGATTGAATGCATTGCGACGCTGTAGATCGATCATGTACATAGATTGCACGTGGAATTAAAACTAAAGACCATTCATTCCATACCATGAACATTTGGACCGATCATAGAGCGATTCCTTCCAATTGAGAACGAACCATCTTCGATGCCCTCTCAAAGTCTTTTGGCATAGCGTATCTCTCCCGCTTCAGCGAATCAACATTCACACTTCCCGGATTCGTTCCTCGCTTCAACAGCAGCTCCGCCATCAGCGCCCCTCTCCCCCCAAGCAGTCGACCAAGAGAGTGCTGTGCATTCATCTATTCATCTCCATCCCGCCCTTGTATAGCGTCTATGCCTGCCCCGTTATCAAGCAGAAAAGGCACCATTTCCTCACTTCTCTCCTTACATGCCAAAAGAAGCACCGTTTCTCTAAATCTATCCCTCGCATCGATATCTTCTCCTTTCTGTAGAAGTAGCTATGCATGAATTTATGATCTCTATGTACCATGTCGATCAGCACAGTTTATGAGTGCTTGGCTCTGCTCATATATCTGATCCAACTGGTGAGACACATTTTCCATCTGTTGATCCTGTTCCTCCAAAATGTCCTTCAGTTCGCGGTGTTGAATCATCTGCTCTGTTCAAATCTGTAAACAATTCTTCAAGCTGATGTGAGGGATGGTCGATATACCTTCGGAGTCAAACATTTGGGTAAAGTTTTTACACTCTGCATCCGCTCTCAGAATGTCTTGCAAGAGTTCGCTCCAATTATCGAGCTTTGGGATTGCTCTTGCATACTGCTCTAAAAAGAAAAAACATGTTAGATATGCGTGATATGCTGGTCGGGCCAGAATGAACTCACTTATGTTTTCCAAGAAAATGGTACATTTCGAACCTGCATTCGATTTTTGCAGGCCCCGATTGACTGTGCTATATGGTTTGGCATATCTCCGTTGGTCAAAGGCTGTTTCTGTGTTGCCAGCATCTCCAACTGCTTATATTTTGGGATCTTCCGCGCGTATCTTTTCCGAGGCTTCTTGCCAGCATGATTTTTCGCATGCGATATCATCGTAATATGGCTTTTGCTTGTCCATTATGCTAGATTCAATTTGCATGTATTTGACCTGATCCATGCCATGAGTCGACCCTTGTCAATTGATATTTTGCAAAGCGGGGGGATCCAAGGTGGGATGGGGCTGAAGACGAGGCTGATTTCTTCGTGTATTCTATAGGCACTAAGACGAACACGATCATTTGCATGATCATCCACGCTCTTAGTGGATTGCATTTTGACAAGTATCCAATGAGAATGAGAAAGAGGATCGGCGCTGGCATAGTGAGAGCATTTATGTCTGTATTAGATGTATTAAATACAGTATTTATACTAGATTACCTGTATTTATATCACGTGGATATTTCCTGTTTGGGACATCAATATCATGAAAATGCGTTATGCACATCACTCCAAATGACCAATTATTGCTTTGCCCAATCCACTTGCCCACTGGAGCCCAATTTAAGCATACACCCCAATGTCTGTGCAAACGCCGGGTCTGGGTTTATCAAAAGTCCTCGTATCACTCTGTACTGAGTACGAAGGAGTACTTTGCCCCACGAGTGATGACGACTAGGGTATAGATCGGAGATGCCAAATTTTCTGTCACGCATGCTTCTGGAAAAGTTATTTTGTCCTTTTTGTTGGGGAGGGGGGCTTTTCTCTCATGCAGATATACAGCTACAGCTAGGGGAATGAAGGGATAAACCTAGGGATGATGGTGTGAGGTGTGAGTATTTAAGGGGACTTCACTCCTCTCCTGGAGAAGAATAACCTGCTTTGACTATTTCGATTATTCATTATAAGTCCCACCATTATGCACCTTCACATTACAACCATTGCTGGTCTTCTGTTGGGACTGTGCTCCGCCTCGGCAGAGGTATGCACATCCAGAGATGTGCTCGAGTCTCTAAACAAACTGGAATTAGACGCTCATAGATCTATTGATATTATCCGCTCAGAAGACCCAGACTCAAACATCGTGGCTAAACATCCGGTATGTGAGATAATACTATTTTGTTGGCATTTGTTTCGTTAGCTAAGACCGGGCCTCCATGTCCAACGCCTCCTAGCCAACTGATAATACCTTCAACAACCTGGTTAAGTACGACAATCGCGATCTGAAGTGCACTGCTGCCCCCCTCCCTCCGCAAGAACAACAGGTGATCTGCCATCAATATAACGAGGTAAGCAAAGCGGCGCATCTGTCTGGTCCATGTTCCCAGGCACTAATGATTCTGGTCAACCACACAGTATGCCAAGGTACAAATCCGACCATTCCACACGGCCCTGCACGAAAAATTCTTCTACACATTAGTCTCCGACACCTCCGCGGCAGAAAGTTTGTACAACACGGGTGAGACTTTCAAAGCGTTTATACTGGTAAACTAGCCCCAGATTCCAAGTGTCTACCTCATGCTCCGACTAATTTTAAATCAGCCCTTCTCTAGGAAGCTTGCCACCATTGCACCTGACTGTGCCGAAGACATGCTCAACGGCAGGAAATTAATCCTTGCATATGTTTATGGCTTTCTGGAAATGTATCTTCCACCCAAAACGGAGCCCATATCGGAGCCCAAATCGGAGCTGTAGTTGATGTCTGGATGTTAGGGAGTCAAGTTCCTGTAGTATAGATCACCACTCAATCAAGTCAAGGTCATAGCTTCAGAATATTTTCCAGTTATTTACATTTTAAAGATTGGTGCTGGCATAGTGAGCGTAAATTAGAAGATAGTTCTATCTATACTAGATATATTAAATACGGTAATCACACAAGATCATCTGTATTGACATCACGTGGATCTTTCCTATTTGGGAACTGGGATTGACGGCATCGCTGAACTTCACTTCTTCACCACCAAAACACTCATACAACTCCGACAGAAACCTCCTAGATAACACTTGGATTCCTAGAAGGCTTTGCTGCCTTGTATCCTACATTCACAGGAGCGTTGGTGTGTCAAGGCTGTCTCCTATCTGACGGGATGGATGGGATATCCCTCCAGGGACCGATGTCTCAAATCGTCCTTGCACGCGGTGACAGATAGGATACTACTCATCGAGCCTCCTGTCTAGCCTCTACAATCTAGATTGTAGTGCTAACATTCTTGTTCGATACCAGGGATCTCCCATCCTAAGTACCGTCCTGGCTCAACGGCGCACTCCTGTCACAAATGGCATTCCAATTATGACATCTTTCCCTAGGAGATCGTTCCTGTGCAGTATCCTCCATGCATCTCACACGCGATTTGGTCCGATGGGATCTGTTAGCGCATTCCTGCCCCTCGTGCAGCCGTGTTATCGCGTTTGATTCTGTCGTTGCTGTCTTCTTTTTAGGTGGCGTGGATCTCTATCTCGTCTTCTTTAGTCTTGTACTATACTTGATCATTTGGAGGTTATACTATCTTTTCTTTGGTTCCATTGCCTTTTGGTATTTTCTCTACCTCGCATCGACTGTCTTCTCATCACTGCGTCTTTCTAGCTCTAAGAGCTGTTGTCGTCTCATGTTCCGCGCCAAACCCAACACGATGGTGGACCGACCGGCATTGCCAAAGAAGAGAGGAGCCTGGACGAGAGTTGCAATTTTCATCTCTCTCTATGTCTTGCTTCTGGAATCGCTCATCGAATGGGTCTTGACCCTCTATCTCTACGGCATCAAAAGGGTCGATTCCAATATGATGCCGAGTCTGATCCTTTCCCTGATAGCGGTATGTCACTAGTGTCCAAAAGTGATAGGATAATTGCGCTGACCGGATACCTAGTCGTTCCTTACGGTGCTGCTTCTTTCTATTCATAGTCTGCTGGCGTGGCAGTTTAACAAGGCCGAGCGTGGGCCGCAAAAGAATGCGCTAAGCACTATCTCTGCATATGCTCTTCGACTGAATGTCGCTATCTGGCTGGCAGCCAGTGTGGCGGGTCTGGTCGTTGTTTCGCAGCAAGCTTCATGTCTTCCGGATGATTCGAATGCCAGTTATTGGAGGGTTGGTGTCAGCTGTGCATTCCACAGAGCGGCGGTCATAGTGGCAGTTTTGTCCTTGTACGTCATTAACCTTCATTCCCGCATGGCTTCTGTTAACAATTCTTGTAGCATCACCATTTGCATATACTTCTGCTCAAGAGAACTCTGTGACCGCCCATACGATGTCTCGTTACTTGGTCTCTACAATCAACAAAACAGAACCCGCGATGGAAGCATCACATCCAACACCAGCTGGGACAGCGAGAACACCCTGAAGAACGACATGCTGTACTATTGTCGCCGGCCAGAGCCGACATACGGTGGACCAGGTTTGCATTGGCCATCAAACGACGATACCATGTTCGAGAAACCTGAAGACGTTACCGCTATTCAGCCAGCACCATTTCGAGCAAAGCCTCAGCTCAAGCTCAGTACGACTCTCGTTCCTGAAACTGCGGAGTTTAGGTCGGGATCTGTTTCCCCCATGGCTGCCACTTCTGAGACGGACCCTGTTTCTCGTACATCCACGGTCCTGACCTCGGGAACTAACGAGCCTCCTTTAATTGCAGAACTACCAGCCCCAGAGGTTCCACAGATTCCTGCGAAATTTAACCATAAGCGACAAAAGTCGTCCATGTCACTCAGAAAGTTCCTCCCCAGATCTCTTCCGATATCTCTCCCCCTGTCAGATGATCCCCAAATCCGAGCCCTTTCAAACCCAAACATATACTTCGACCTAGAAAAAGAAGCAGAAAAGGCCTTCCTCTCCGACTCATCCGACTCGGTTCAAAGACCAATCTCCCCGCAAAAGCCGCAGCCCACAAATATCCCCAAACACCAAAGCTGCCCAATCATCCAGCTTGACCCCCCACAACAAGAAGACCACCAACGAACAATGACAATGTCCTCCGCCGACGCCCCCGAAGTCATCGACCCAGAACCGCAGAAGCTCCAACGATCCAACACTGCCACCGCACACCTAAGTCACCCCCTTCCTCGCTCTACGAACCACCCGCACCATCCCAGCCAGCTACGCTCCGTGCCCTCGACTCCTGTCATGCAGTCGTTAACCCGGAGCCCCAGTACCGCCAGCGTTCACTCCGGCGCAAGACTCATTACTATCTCTCCCTCGCCAGAACCACAACAACAGCAATCCGACAGACTCCGCCGTCTCCCCTCCCGCCGGTACAGCAACGGCAGCAATGCCAGTACCAACAGGCGATCAAGCCAATTATACCAATTCGACCAATCCCAGATCCCCCAACAATTCCGAAGACCGTATCCGCACTTTAACTACCCGCTTCGTCATAACATCGGGACCGTGCCGCGCAGGAATGATGTTGAGATTATTTATCCGAGTACTCGCCGCTCGCGGAGTAGTACGTACGGCGGGATTGGCTCGATCGTGCCGTTGGATAGTATTTTGGAGTCTAGGGCGTCGTTTGATGAGGTGCCTAGGTGTTTGAGTCCGAATGAGAGCGGTGTTGGCACTGGCACTGGTGCTGGTGTTGGGGTTGGGGTTGGTGTTGGTGCTCATATTATCGATGGGAATACGTATCGTGGGACGAATTGGACGGGTAGGCCTGGTTCTGGTTGTTGATTACAGGACTGCTGGCGGGCCATTATAGCTAATTCGAGAAGAATGAGGGGAGGAAGAAGGGAAGAGGGAATCTTGTTCTTGTTGAAATTTCTCAGTTGTATTAGATAGGGTTTGTGTTGATTATGTTGTTTCATGATACCACTTTACTTTGCTTAGTTGTCTAATTATATTCCATTTCGAATTGATTTGATTCATTCTATAGGTTCACAACATTGACAAGAAATCAATATGAACACGCATGCATTAAATATCAGACAATACCAGACTAACTCCAACCACTCCTATCCTTCCCAGTGAATCATTTATATAGTACATAGTAACACCGAAAGAAAAGAATACCCTAATGCACGAATGCCCAAGTAAGAAACAGATAAAGAAAACAAAAAGCAACCAGAAACAAAATCACCCCTTCCGGGCACTCGTACTCGCACTCCCATTACCCTTACCCTTACCGTTAGGACTAGCATACTTATACCGATACCCCTGCCTCAACTTCCTCCCATCCTCCGCATACACATTCTCCTTGTTGTGGTCCCCAACCTCCTTCTCCCCCCACGTCCACAAAAGCGCCTTCCCCATCCTCTCCCTCTCCCGCAGCAACAACTCAACCCTCCTCTCCCACTCCTTCTCACGCTTCTCCACGGACCGCGCGATCTTCGCGTCTATCGCTGCGGCTGTTTCGTCCTTTACTGCGATTATGGATTGTAGGCGTTCGACTTCGGAGGATAGGGTGTCGAGGCGCGGGTCTGCGGCGGAGGTGGGGTTGGGGGTGTTGCTGGTGCGGAGGGATTGGAGGTCGGAGCGGAGGCGGGATTCGCGCTTTTCGGCGGCGGAGAGGAGGGTTTGGAGAGTTTTGAGTTGGGTTTTGTGGGAGGCTTGGAGGGCGGCGATTGTTTGGGCGTTTGTGTTGGGGTTGGGGTTGGTGTTTTGGGTGTGCGGGCCTGGGGGTGAGGGGGGTGGACTTGGTTGTTGGAAGGTGGTGTCGTCTTGGTGTTGGAAGCGGTCGATTGTTTGGAGGGCGGTGGAGTGGTCGATTCTCAACTGTTGGAGTTCGCGCTGAACTCTGTCAAAGTTAGATTTGAGGTCGTCGGCGCGTTTGGTGAGACGGGTGTTTTCAGTTTCGATTGATTTGAAGAGGGATTGGGTTTCAGTGGCTTGTTCGCGGGACTGTGATAGTTCGGCTCGCAGGGTCTTTTCGGATTGCGATTTCTCGTTTAGTTCGTTCTGGAGCTTTGCGATTTCCTGGCGGAAATATTCCAGTTCATATTCCCTGGTAGAACTTCTAGGCCCCGGGAGGAAAGGTTCTGGTTCTTCCTCCTGCGGATCGAGATCCTTGATTAGGTCTAGGATCTCGGTAAAGGTCTTCTGTCCTCCTGTTCCGGAGGGGAGGTCTGCGGCCATCACCTTGAGAGCGTTTTCCTGAGCTGTCACTTGGGACTGCGCGCGCGTTAGGTCAGCTTCAAGTGTACTGTTCCTCTCCTCCAATGGAGCATTTTGGGTCTCGAGGGAAGCGATTCGGTTCTCCAAAGTCTGGTAATCTGTGTTTGCGCGGTCGACATCGGTCTCCAGTTTCTCGATTTCCAACGCTTGGTCATCGATCTGTGCCCTGAGGCTGTCGATTTCCGTGTTCTTTTCCCGAAGCTGCTGTTCCTTGCCTGTAGTCACCTCCCGGAGTTTCGCCATGGTTTCGTCGAGAGTTGCATCGCGCTTCTTCAATTGATCCTGGGACAAGCTGAGCTGTTGACGGAGATGGGTGATCGTCTCCATCCTTTCAGCATCCAAGTCCGTAGACGTATTCCGATTCTGCAGTTCCTTTTGCATCTCTTCCATTTGTCTCCGGAGAGCGCCAATGTCGGTCGAATTCATGGAATTTCGGAAGGACATCTCCCTGTTCTGATTCTGCTTCTGCAACAGCTGTACTTGTTCGCGCAAGAGTTCCTCGTCGCTACCCTGCACCTGGAGTTCGTCAAGCAAAACCGACTTGCGCTGCAATTCCGTCTGGAGGTGACGGATTTGTTCGCCAGCAGAAGCGGCTTCACGGACTCGGTTGTGGTTCTTCTCCAGTTGTTCATCTCTTTCCCGCAATGCCTGTTGTAGATCTGCGATCTGCTTGTGCAAATCTTTAGACCTCTCCTCTTCGAACCTGCTGGAAAGACTCCGTTGCCGTTGTTTCCGGACGGATGGGGTGACTGCTGGTTCAATTTCATCGTCTTCCTCAATACCTTCCAGATGTGTGATATCTTTCGCGATTCCACTCTGTGTTCTATGAAGGAGGTGGGAGGGAGTAGACATGTCGACCGGGGGACCGAATTCGCTGTATTCGCCAAGTTCTGCCTCGTTTTCTGCAGATTGCAGTTTGGAATTCTGCTCCCGCTCCCGCGCATGTTCCTTTTCTTCGTTTTCGTCCTCGTCATGTTCCTGCTCTTGTACGCGCTGCTCTTCCGGTCCTCTCTCTAGCCTATCCTCGTCGTCATCATCACCCATCAAATACTTCTCCAAATTCGCTGTGAAATCCTCCGGTCCACCAACTTCCGACACCTTATCCTCCTCAGCAAACCACTTCATACCTGGCAACATATCATCATCCTTATCACCCCCCAGCCTCCTAAAATCAATCGAATATTCCGCAAGCCGCGACCTCAAATCTAACTTTGACAGAGTTCAGCGCGAACTCCAACAG
>Ga0068631_100720_pt1 | contig 12932 bp, 14 predicted proteins | sample InSIn5gowninarea_2_FD_77434 | JGI IMG/M metagenome (GOLD analysis project Ga0068631, IMG submission 77434) | Clean room microbial communities from NASA Spacecraft Assembly Facility at Jet Propulsion Laboratory, Pasadena, California, USA -... ...
ATACTGTATGCTGTCAAATGTGAGAATTCCACCATCAGCGCCTTTCCACAGGCCTTTGTAGTTGGCATTTCCGCCCTCGATGGCAGTCCTCAATCTGTTGATGTACTTGGGATCCGTCACAGTGATCTTGATATAAGGGCTCTTCTGATTACCCTGAAACCCGAACAGATTCTCCCGCATGACCATTTGAACGGAATGAATGGCGGACTGATGTTGTGCGACCTGAGTCTCGAGATACGCCTTGAATCCATCGCAGTCTGTACGTGCAAACGACACCGGCGCCGCAACGTAAAGGTAATGTAGAAAGTCCGTGACATGTAGAAGCACTGAATGACCAGTCTGCCAGATACAGAGTACCGTCGTCAGCCAAGTTCACGCTTGATAGACTGCGACCCAACGAGACCGCATACCTCCGTACACCCAAACAGCTTGATCGTAGTCTTGCCCCCATGCAACGTACCCTCCTCGGCCTCAATCTGCTGGAAGCACAAGGCGTCCCTTCTCTCGTCAAAGTCCTCCAGCCCTGGCCTCGCCCACTGTTGATCCTTCTCGGAATTCTTCTGCTTCAGGCCGTTGATGTTCTGGGTGAGCTTTTCCAGCACCTCCTCTTCGAACTGGCTCTTTGGCTGGCTGGAACCAAATTGCTTCCCGTTCCCGTACTTCCTAGGTGGTGCCTGAATAGAGCCAGAGACAGGGGATCCATCGTGCCGTCGCTTCTTGCTGCCAGAAGTAGGACTTATGACCGGCAGGGACAGATCACGCCGCGTATTCGTCGCATCAGCCAGGACGTGCTTGGAGGAGGGTGGTTGGAGGACGATGGCCGGCATGACTGCAGGTTAGAGAAGGAATGAAAGTGGCCAAGGTGTATAGCTAGTCAAGCTCCGCACGGTCAAAGCAGGCGTGCAACCAAGCTTATATCGAGAGGCTCGCCAGATACTCCAGGGATTCTAAGCGAAAGTCCGGCTTGCACTTGGAGATTTCGAGCGTGGATGAAGAGGGGTCCGTCGCGTTTGATCGAGGTGACGCGCCGAAATTGCAAGACGCGACTTCCCAATCAATCTCAGCCCTACAGTATTGCTATACGAGGTCCACGAAGTATATCAGGCGAATCCATCACCAAGTTATGCGCGGCAGGTGAACAGAGTAGGAGGAGATCATTGGTTCGGTAGTTGTCCAGTACTGACAAAGTACTGAGAAGTACTGACAGAGTCATTTCTAACCCGCCATGGCCATGTACTCGTTCATCATGCTACGGTATAGTCTAAATACAATCCTGAAGGAAAACACATGGGGTATCATGCAGGAACGCCATAACGCTCGCGCAAATGCACGCTTCGCACAGTAAGCAAATTCCAATGATGCTAGCACAGTGTCCGCAAAGCTGCATCTATCATCCCCATCGCGCCTTTTGACAGGGATGTCGTAATCTCATATATAAGAAGGCTGTGCCTTCTGATCGGGCCATGCGTATCCAGAGTATTGGTCGGTTTGCGTGTGCGGCAGCTTGAGATCTTCCGGCACCCAATCAACATCGAACAAGTCGTCATTGTCAAAGTAAAAACTCTGTGCGGAGAAGTCGGCTGGATAGTGTCGTGGGTACTGTGGCTGGGTCATGTTCACATCGTGATCGAACGAAGGATACATCTGACCCGGCCCCTCTGGCGAAGCGGAAGCGTCACTCCCCTCCGAGGCGTCGTTCACAATCCAATCAGGAGGCGGCTGCCATGTCTCTTCTAATTTAAGCCCTTTACCAGGAGTGCCTACGTTCTTCCCCGACAACCATGTTGGAGTCGAGTGCTTGTTCATGGGCGAGACATTCTCCACGTTGTCGTACAATCCCAAGCCAACCAGTTCTTCCTCATCTTTCGGTATGACGGATCCGCTGCCAGATGTGAGGTGCTGATCGAAGGTCGGTTGCCATGAAGGTGCTTTTTGTGGTACCTCATACTGCTGACGCGTCTGCGAAGGGAAACAGGTTTGCTGGTGGCTCGGAGTGGGGAAACTGTAGCGGGGATCCGAAGACAAGCCATGATGGGGACAAGTGTAACCTGGGAGGTCCATCCCTGATACCGAGGGCGGACCTGACAGAGTCGGATGGTAAGGTGTTTGGTGATACCAGAGCGGATATGATGGCTGTGGATGTTGGTATTGGACGTCAACAGAAGTGGAGTGACTGTAATGCGGGTCTTGAGGGGCTGCTTGGGCATTGTTCATAGGTAACGAGGAATTGGCGGGTAGTGGATAGCCCCAATCACTCGGCCAGTCATAGGACGATAGTGGCCACTCGGGCGGGAAGTCGCTCCCGGATGTTGTCGGTAAGGTGAAAGATGAAGTGAATGAAGGGTCGAAATAGGCGGATGAGGTGGGGTGCCAGCTGGAGGGACGCTCTGTGCCCGCTCTCGCAACTCCATCCTTGCGTTGCCTCACAGAAGTAAGGGTGGAGGATGATGCAGCATCAACGGGTGTTGAGCGTTTCCTTGTGGCATTGAGAGTCGTTCTCAACTTGTCAAGCGACTTTGGACTGTTATTCCTGCTAGATGGCTTCCCCACCCGAGATGGACGTGCGGCACCTGAGCCGGTTCTCTTCGTAGATGAACCTGGACGACGTTGAGAGAGTTGAGCCCTCGCGAGTTTGGAAGCGATGTCGGTGAGGGGATCTTGACTCGTTGCCGCCGGTGGATTCATGATGAGATGTGAGGCCGACAGACAACCGGACTAAGCGGTGAGAGGATTTGTAGATGGCAGAGTGGGCGGATCAAGATCGAGTTGAAACATCTGGCTCTGACAGGTGAAGGTGAGCAAGGAAAGTACGACCATGGCAGGAAAGTTGGGCAGGCAGCAAGGTTAATAAGAGGGAAGGAGGCTCCGCAGCGACGGGCAGGCTTGTTTCCGCCAAGGTTGAGAGTTGATGGAAAAGAGGGGCAGAAGCGAACGGGTGCGAAAGGGGGGTGGGCGCGTAGAAGTGATATCTAAGGTAGATGATGAGTGAAATGGCATGATTGATGGTAGTGACATGTCGTGGGATGGATGGAATAAGCAAAGGAGATTACCGAAGAACCGCATTGGAGTCAAGTGGAGAGGTCAGAGAGACCATGCAGCCGCTCGGGACGGGTGGAGCTTGATCAAGTGAGATTGTTGGAGAAGGAATACTACTGAATGCCTCGGGACGATACATATGTACGGTATGTCATATCTGTGCGTGGTGTGGATAGAAATCAAAGTACTTTATCGGTTGGTTTGGCGCAGCGGGCGACGTTATTGATCAATCTACAGTACGGATTACAGTACAGACAGACTACAGGACAGCAGACTACAGTACAGAATACAGTACAGACTACCGCCAAGGAAGGCTAGATGGACAGATACGCCGTCATCTGTCCGACCGAGAGCATTCGTCGCCGGTGAACCTTCTTGACTCGTTCCATTCAAATGCTGAAGGAATCCCATCATATACAATCCACACCTGTCAGCCCGGCAACATCTCCCAATCCCGGCCCACCCCATGCAATCGTTCTGCCGCCTCCAACGACAGGCCGGTGCGCGAGACCAACAAGCCGCGGGGAGACACTCGTTCGGTATCACGGTACGGGGCAAGTCAGAGGACGTGACTTCCTAGATTTCAAATGAGGGATCAGCTTCCTGCAACAAGGGAGTGCAGTGCAAGCAGGAGAAGGGTGTGAGACACGAGAGGTTCTAGTTCGACGCAGATGATAAGCGGCGAAGGAGGAGTACAGTATCGTGATCGTGATCCGAGATGCATTATGCGTATGCACCCATGGGTATGCAACGACAAACCGTAGACTGTTACTAGTATACGTGGTACTTTACCGTTATCACCGAGATCTTATTATTTCATTCCTCTACTTCTCCATCGCTGTAGTACACTTCTGCTACATTACCGCCAGGATCAGAAAGGTCAGGTCATTGCCACGCACTATATCTAAAGAGAACCATCTTCAGCTATAAAGACTACGGCATCTTCCGGTAGGTTCGATATAGGACCAAGGCCTGGGTCAGCTCTTCTTCCGATCGGCGAAGGCAGGGATACGCATCATGCACGCGTTCTTCAAAAAGAGCCGACCGAGGACGTACCATAGACGACGTAGGCGGGACCCGTAGAGAAAGTAAGTTTATCGGAAGTAGATCTATTAAGATGTCGGTGACATGGTTCCTACAATATACAAAGTCACTCCCCATGCATGTAGGCAATCCAGCCTGTTGGCGCCGAACCATTCATCCTCCATGAAATACTTGTATGTACTGGCATGTTCTCGTCTTACAACGAGATACGACTCTTGAGCTCTTTTACTCTCCTACTTTAGCAGGGATCTCCTGCTCATATCCTCCGTCGTAGACATTAGCTTAGGGCTAAACCGTGTAGACACATGCCGCATATAAAGATGGACTATCGATTTCTGCGGAAATCCTCTCCGTAATACAAAGTAAGAACGGCTACGATACACCTCTAGATATCAGCCGCAGAAGGCGAGCCATGGGTAACCTCACTCATGCGACGAAAGCCAAGGACCTCTAATTCACCTTTGAAATCATCTTACGAAATGCCGTGCTCGCTAAACAGAACGCTATAGCTATACTCTAATCAATCCACCTCTACGTAGCCGGGATACAACGATTATACGTTTCCTTGCAGCCAGCCCAATAGCAAACACCATCGGGCCGCATACCTTAAACCTTATAGCTAGATACACAACACATGCGCTAGCGACCTAACCACCTAGTATACATACCTTTAGAAAGTCTACTTCTATCGCTCAAACTCTGCGCGAAAGATGAAAATTGCATAGGTTATATTAAAATTGATAGATACGGTAAGTAACATCGAGCTAATAACTTGAGGTATAGACTGTACAGTACTTCGTATATCTAGACGCTAAACGGGAGAGACGACCGAACGATCGGCGCTAGTACAGCCCCCCTAAAGCCCGGGCTTAGTCGGTACCACGCTACTATATTTTCGTTTTTTAACGAAACCGGCCTACCTACACCATCTTTCGTCCCTTGCTTACCTTGGTCTTTTCTACGAATACCGCTAGGTCCAGCTACCCACCTAACTACGGTATCCAAGGATTGTTCCAATATACAAGATGAAAGACTATTATAACGAGGTTATCCCTTAATCAACCCGTTAGAGTAACGGAAGCCTGATAATATTTACGGGTATAAGTATTCGATAATACTCTTCTCTTCCCCTAGGTTTTAGTATAATACAGTAAATATAGTCACAAGTAAGCTACCATTACGATATTCCCCTAGAACTAAACTATACTAGTACATCGCTTAGCGCCGTCCTCGACCCGTTATAGTATCTATATCTCCTAAGAGTTATATATATATCAGCTATCTCAGTCGCCGTATCAGAGCAAAGCAGGCTAATACCAAGATAAAATAATATCTATATAATGGTACGCAGCATCGTTTCTCTCGGCGTCCTAAATACATTTCTATAACCTCGCCTAACACTGTTATTAAAGTAAAGAGCTAAGTTATTCCCTCTACCTTACCTATAACCCGAGGGCTTAAATAAATCTACTATATTAGCTCCGCCCTTTTCCGGCGAATGGAAATCGGTATATCTTACCTCTAGTAAAAACCCTCTTACCCCTCGCGTAATAAGAAGCCCCGTTAGAGAAGCCTATCTTATACGGCTAATACCCCGGTACTATATCGAAGCGTTTATACCCTAAGGGAGTAATAAAGTTTATATAATCTCCATCTCCACGGAACTATAGCGGAATAAAACTATACTATATAAAGCTACTCGTTCCTCTTCCTCCTTACGGCTGAAACCCGGAAGCTATCATAGTACGTGCAATGCACGCGATCAGGACCAGGCCAGACTAAAGCCACCCCCGACTCACCAATCAAGCGCACTTCAAAACTTCCGGAAATATCTAAACCCCGCCTATTCTTTAAACGAGGAAGGAGGAAGGTGTCGTGCCTGATGCACTTGACTGTCACCGTTACTGCTATAAGAAATACCAATTATCCGAGCGACCAATCGCCCCGATGCTGCGCAAAGCCACCATCAGGTCGGTATAGCGCTAAGAGTAGCTCGTGTATCCAGCGGGCGTGCATGAAGTAGTAAATGTTTATCTTTGTCTTCCTTGACACCTAGACACCTAGCGTACTCATATGCTAGCGTACTCGCATGCTAGCATGCTCGCTTGCTTGCTTGCTTCGTCTTGTAACGGCGGACGGTATATCGCTCGCACCTATTACAGGGAAAGTAGAAGTCCCCGCGTAAAACGTCCCCTTGACCCATTCCCAAAGTCTCATGATTCTACTACGGTGCCAAAGACAAGATCCACGCGCATATCATATCCTATCCTATCCTGCTTCTAGTATTGCGAAGTTCTAGATGGGGCATATCTCAGAAGTCATCCGCTCATTCATATCATCTAGCCTATATATAACCACAGCGCAAAGAGACCAACACGTCCTCAACCCAGCAATCCTCTCCAGCCAGAAGAAGAGTATTGAATATCCGCTCATAACCACCGGAAGAGAAGCACGAAACTCCCCCTAGCACCCGCAGCTACCGCCTACCAAAAACCAGAGGTTCTTCCTCCCCCTCTTCTCCTTCTCCTTCTCATTTCCTTCTTCCTCTTCTCTTTTTAGGAGTTCTACCGCTTTCAGAGGATAGGCCACGCCATGCCTGGAGAAGTCTACGAGAAAAGGTAGGCTACGAGTAGACGGCGAGACTTTTGTTGGAGAAGATGCCGGATGTCAAATGCTAGAGGCCAGATGCTTTACGCTGCCCTGAGCCGCTCTGCGTGTGAGTTGCGTGTGACATGCGGGGAGGGTACTGCAGACGTTCGTGCGCTCTGCGTCGTCTAGTCGCCACTATAGCAATCCTCTGCTGTTGCTGGCTCCGGGCTAAGTAAGGTCTTTCCGTGCCTCGTGCTCAATACTGCATTCCGCGTCTCCCAATGCCATCACGTCTATATCCGACTTTACCGCACGTCTTTCTACTTTCTACTCTCCTCTCCTCTCTCTCCTCTCCAGTAGTCTCTCCCTCTCTTCTCTTCCATCGTAAGTGGCCAAAACCCGGCGCACACGTGTGCAAAGGTGCGGTGACGACGTCAACGTCAATATCGGTGCCTGGTACAGCAATCACCTCTCCTGCTATACCTCGCCTCATTTTACCCTTGCTATGCCACACCCACGACATATTCACGGCACATCCATGGAACATCCACACCACATCCACACCACATCGACACCACATCTACAGCACATCCACAGCACATCCACAGCACATCTATAGCACATCCACAGCACATCCACAGCACACCCACACCACACTCCGCGCGTCTCCAAGATGCGAGCAGCGAGGCCGCACGTTTGCATGTGGCGAGAACAGGGCCTAATAGTCTTATAGAACAAAACCAGGGTGACGTTGGTACAGGCCCCTCTCCAGAGCTTCAGTGCTTAAAGACGGAAGAAGATCAATCCAGCAACCAACCAACCAACCAAACCAAAACAGTCAACCAACCAACCAACCAACCAACACAACCAATCAACAGCAAGAGCAGCAGCAGCAGATCAAACGGCCCCAGCTACCTCCCCTTAACAACCACCCACGCTGCTAGTTGACCCCCTCTCATCATTCATTTCCAGATACTCAATCCCAGCTAACCCATCGCTCCATCCTCATCTCCCCATTCTCCATCTTCCATTCTCCATCTTCCATTCCTCATCTCCCATCCTTCATCTCCCCATTCCTGACCTCCCTATCCCTCCGCCTTTCCACATCACCCCTTTTCTATGTCCAATCAATCGCACTCACGGCAGCTATCGTAATTTGCTTGTTTTGCCAACTTCATTCACTTTCTCTCCAGATAGGTTGATGAAATAGGTTAGTTCGAGCGGTGTAATGGAACGTTTATGGTGGAGCAGTCGTGATGGAGCAGTCGTGATGGAGCAGTCGTGATGGAGCAGTCGTGATGGAGCAGTCGTGATGGAGCAGTCGTGATGGCGCAGTCGTGATGGAGCAGTCGTGATGGACCAGTCGTGATGGAGCAGTGTGCATGTAGGAGCCACCAGGAAAGCTTTAATCCGTGCTTGAGGTAGGTCGCTATCGCTGTCTCTGTCGCTATTTCTGGCTTTCCTGCGTTGTTGGGTGAGGGTGAGTATATCTGTGGCTTGTGGCTTGTGATTCGCTTCTTTTTTTTGCTCTTCTTTAAAAAGGACGGCGGGGAGGAGTGTGGGTGTGGGTTTGGGTCGGATGGTTAGGGTGTGGAAGATGAGGGGCAGTTTACAGGGAGGATAAGGGATAAGCCCGAGGGGGCTATGTCGGTGGTGGATAATGGATATGCATTTTTCTGCGGTCTTGTCAGGGGTGCGTGTGTATGAGGTGCTTGAACAAAGGGTGGTGCACGAATGAGCGGCCTTATTCCTGTCGTGGAGCCAATTGTGTGTTTCTAGCGTCTACTTCCCACCGAATCTCTGTAGTCCTAGCTCCCAGCTAACCCCATGCAAATGCACACTCTCGCTTCCGTGAACAAAACGGATCCCTCCAGACCCCCAACCTCCCCCCTTCCCTACCCCGTCCCATCCTGAAACCCCTTCTGCCTCTGCCTCGAATTCCAATTCAACGTCCTACTCAAACTATCAATCCAATCCTCGCTCCCCCTCCCCAACGGCAGCACCGTCGGAAACGGGAACCTGCTCGCGCTAATGGTCACGTAATCCCCTGGCATCAGCTCGATGCGCTCCTTGCCGTCGAAGCTCACCCAGGGGTTGGCGCGCGCGTCGTACGGCACGCCGAGGCGGAGGACGATGGTGTCGGGGAGGATGATGGGGCGGAAGGAGAGGGTGTGCGCGCAGATTGCTGTTAGGAGGACGACGGGGTTGTCTGGGTGGCAGAGGGAGCCGCCGGCGGCGAGGTTGTAGGCGGTGCTGCCTGTGGGGGTTGCGACGACGACGCCGTCGGCTTGGACGGTGGTGATGTGGAAATTGTCGCCGAAGACTTCGATCGAGGACATTGCTGGCGGGAGGGGTGGTTTGGTAAGTATTGTGGTAGGAGTGGAGATAAGAGGAGATCTGGACTTACTTGCGTTGGGTCCACGGTCCATGACGAGGTCGTTGAGGATGTCGTGGGAGGTCTCGGGCGTGTGCGTGCGGTCGTTGTCGGACTCGTCGCCGAGAAGCTCCTCGATCAGGTCGGGCGGGTCGTCCTGTTTTTGGGAGCGTTGAGCCCGCATCACCGTCGCCTCCAGCCTTAGACGCAGGCTCACTGTCAGACCTTTGTTAAATGCTTGCGTGAGTGTGTCCTTGTAACCGTCAAAGTCGAATTTCGTGAGGAAGCCGAGGGAGCCGAGGGCGAAGGCGAGGACTGGTGGGACGATGCGTTGGAAAAGCCAGGAGGCGTAGAGCACTGTGCCGTCGCCGCCGAGCTGGAAGGAGTGTTAAGATTGCATGATGGACGTGTGAGGATATGGGCAGACGTACTGCTAACACCAGGTCGAAGGAGTTGGGGTGATCTCTGCAGAGCTCGTTGGTCCAGAACTTGAGCTTGCACTGCCGAGTCTCGTCTGAAGCCACAAGCCCTTTGGCGTCGAAGACCTCATTCTCCTTTAACGTCTCCTCCACGTAGCTGAAACCCGTCAGATAGGCGAATACCGAAGTATTCAGTTATTCACATACACGGTATAAGGACCACCAGAGTCCTTCGAGAACAGCCACTCGGCAACCTCCCGTGTGTATTTGATGAGTGTCTTATCATTCGCTTTGGTAAGGAGAAAGATGTTCTTGACTTTGAGCTTCAACTTGAAATGGCTCAAGCGCTTCGATAGTTCACGAATCCCAAAGGCCATATCCGACAACTCCTTCTTCGTGAGCAACCTCGACCGCGCCGCATCCCCATCTTGTTCATCACTTGGGGGGCCCTTGTCAGGCGGTTGATGGTCTGCGTCTTCCTGTCGGTGCTCCTCCTCGTGATAGACCTTTTCTGAACGCTGGAGTCTCTGGTTCTGCAGGAGTCCGTGGACGTAACATGATGATTTCTTGACACCTACAGGGGGTCGTTTGGGTTTAGGGGTGACGAACGAGGCTTTGCGTCGGTGGGCTTGGGCTCTCTCGAATTCGACCTGCGACCTTGAGTACGGACAATCAGACCAGCAGTATCATGTCATACTTCTATTCGTCGAGTGGCGAAATCGCCGTCGCTCTCCGAGAAGATGTCAGCAGGAGACAAGTGAACCACAATGCATTTGGTCACTCACTCCTGAAAAGTCACTGTTGTTTCGCAACTCCAGTGAGGGTTTTTCCTTGTCGTCCATTCTCAACGTCTGGTCTATTGTAATTTACTCACGTTCGACACAGAGGAAAGTGGAGGGATGAGGGAAGTATTGCACAGTTAGGTATATGGTTAACGAGCATTCCAAAGTCGATTTGCGGACATGGATCCGCCAATGTCGCCCAAATCTCTATCCCCGCGTTCTTCAATTACCCCTTACGGTGATGACGTTATTAGAGAAAAGACCATGAACAACCTCCACCTCCACCTCAGCACGCTCTTCAAGCTCGCCGTCTTGATCTTATCGCTTTCGATCTTCATGAACATCTCGCGCATCGCTCGACAATCTCTTCGTGCCACTCCGACACCTTTCGCCAACTCACCCGTCAGCCATAACCCCGCATTCCGTATTACGCATAGCTGACCGAGCCCCTCATAGCCCGCTACTACTCGCGCAATGCATATCCAGTCCATCCCAATGTGTATGACATACTCGCATGTTCTTCAAAATAATGCTGACTCCACCCAGGGGAGGGCAGTGGAAACAACTACGCCTATTTAGTCGTGGATGACAAGACAAAAGATGCCACCATCATCGACCCCGCGAACCCATCAGAGTGAGCTCCGAGCCTTGCCATGTTACACGACATACAGCTAAGTAAAGTATAGAGTCCTACCCGTGCTCAAGAAACAAGTGGAAAGCGGCGCCATAAACCTCAAGAGCATAATAAACACACACCAGTAAGCCAAGTCTCCCTAGCACACATCCACTTCCAGCACTAACGACCACAAAGCCACCATGACCACGCCGGAGGGAATGCTGAAACAGTAATACACGCCCTTCACATCAAATACACCTTTACAAACCCTAACATACTGATTTCCCAGCTCAAACACTTCAAACTCCCAATAATAGGCGGCAAAGACTGTGATAAAGTCACCGAAACACCGTCCCACAACTCCACCTTCACGATCGGCGAGAGCATAAAAGTGCGCGCCCTGCACACACCCTGCCACACACAGGACAGCATCTGCTTCCTGTTCGAGGACGGGGAGGACAGGGCTGTTTTCACGGGTGATACGCTCTTCATCGGTGGTACGAGACCCTGTGAACCCCTTTAGCTCGTGCGAGAGAGAGAGAGAGAGAGAGAGGTTCTGAGCTCATGCACACCCCATTACAGGCTGCGGTCGTTTCTTCGAAGGCACGCCCTCCGAGATGCACAAAGCGCTCAACGAAGTCCTGGCCTCTTTGCCCGACGACACCAAGGTCTACGTACGCAAATCCCCCTCCCTTTGCCAATCCACTTGCACGGCACAGATGGCAAAAAGGTCCCGACTAATGGCGCTCCCAGCCCGGTCACGAATACACAAAAGGCAACATCAAGTTCGGCGACACGGTAATGCAAAACGACGCGACCAAGCGCCTCAAGGACTTTACAATGGCCAACAAGCAGACGCAGGGCAAGTTCACCATCGGAGACGAAAAGGTGCGTCCACCTTCCTCCTCTACCCATATCACTTTCGCACAGATCCTCGCTCTCCCAGCCTATTGAAGATGACTAAAGTAATGATGATAACCCGAGTAGAAACACAACGTCTTTATGCGATTAGACGTAAGACTCCCAACACAAACACTCGTGGATGATTATGGAGCAAGGCAAGCTAACAGCCGTATAGGACCCTGCGGTACAAAAGGCGACGGGGAAGACGGACCCCGTGGACGTGATGGGCAAGTTGAGGGAGATGAAAAACAGCATGTGAAGACGCCCCCTTTCAGCATCAAAGATAGGAACGCCAGATGTACTCAATCTGCGCAAGGGCGGACGAGGCTACACCATGCCGCACTGCCACGTGATGTATTACCACGCTCTTCTACACTCCGCTATGCTATCCTAGTCTGCGCTCTGCTATCCACTTGCTAGGCCTATCGACTGCGCTATTCCATGTTGCTCAACATGCCTATCTGCGTGTCTTCGCCCGCCTGACAAGGCATTGCTCTCCTTCCCGGTGCAAACCTCGGGTGGCACCAAGTTCCGAGCGTCAAACTTCTTGGCGAATGGCTCCGTGGCGCCAACACGAATACAGTCGTAGAGATAATGAGCTCTGGTTCGCGGCATGTTATTTCGGGCCTAACCGATGATGGCTGGGGCACTCCACTGGTGTGCGTAAGATCTCAGGTCTTGTGCCGGGTCAACAACGGTGTTGTTAGCGGATCCTGCCTTTGTAGTTGATCATATTGCCGGGTCTGTCTCGGCGCAATCAAGCATACTCGCCGACTCTGAAAAATCATGGCCTCATCACCTCCTCTCCTTCACCCACGCATTCACATTCTCCCACATCTCCCTCTCCTTGACCAATCCCTCATCAGCCGCCACCATCACACCCTTGTAGATCTGTATTTCTAAACATTAGTCACGGCCTGGTGTCATCCGACAACAACGACGCTAGAAGCGGTTGCTCGCACTCACCTTGTCCCAGAGCTCAAAAGCACGTCCTAGATCGCCCTTGAAGTCCTCCGAGTACGGGAACCACTCTTTTTTGGCCCGGACGCGTATCTCATCCTTCGACGCCTCGGAGACATCGTGAAAGGCGCAGAGTTCGTCGAGGTATTGCTTCATTGCGATGCCGAGGCTGCAATCAGATGGAAGGAGTAGTGGCAGGCTCAACCCAA
>Ga0068631_100722_pt1 | contig 12914 bp, 8 predicted proteins | sample InSIn5gowninarea_2_FD_77434 | JGI IMG/M metagenome (GOLD analysis project Ga0068631, IMG submission 77434) | Clean room microbial communities from NASA Spacecraft Assembly Facility at Jet Propulsion Laboratory, Pasadena, California, USA -... ...
AGGTAGAATTGATGGAGGTAAAGGTGCCAGGAAGAACAATGCAAGTACCCAGCGCTGATACTATGCTGTTGTTGAGTCGATAGTGTAAACAAAAAGCAAAGTCTTTCTGCAAAACAATGACATACCTTCAGGAGCGCCCTCCTTGTAGAGAGTATCCTTTATTGCCAAGCCCTTTCCGGTGCCCTCCTCGATGTCCCACAACTAAGACGTCCGGAAGCAAAAATGTGTCGCAAAAAGAGTAGTTTGGCGACACTCGGACTCGAACCAAGATCTTATTAACTTCCTCCTGCCCCCGTCACTAGCCATTGACTAGAGCGGGGGCACGGAGGAACTTGGAGAATATGTGCTTACCGGTTGCACCATGTCACCACTTTGTGCTCATTGTGGTACCAAATTTGAGTCACGATATTATTATACCATACAACCGTGACTGCACAGAACCAGCCGGCATCCCACGATGTCGTAATGCCGTTCCGAACGGGTGCCCCCCTTAAGCTTCCGCTCCGCTTCCTGTTCAAAGAAGCTCGAATGCTGATGTTCGGCCATTCATGAGCAGAGACTTCTTCAAAGTAGATGATCGCTCTAACATGTACGTGAGGTCGTGGCAAAAATGTGCTTTGGAAGATGTAGGAAATGGATCCGGCCTCGATGAAGAGAAAACTTTCATAGGCTTCCGCTGCTGTACCACGAATTGGAAGTCGCGGTTCGGGTCGTTAGCCATATTGTCCTTTGATGATGAACTTCAGCAAAACATGATGGTAAGCAATTCAATCATCGGAGTTACACTGTGGTGTGCCACCGACATTGAGTGGCATATTCAACATGGTTAAGCAACATGTCTAACCTAGCACCCCTTTTACAGGGACAAACAGTCCTCGTGCTTAACCATACTAAGATGTTCATCAAACTGGCCTCTTCTCCTGACTGATGTGCTCCAGGAGTGTTGACATTGCTCATCTTGCGTCGCTAGAGACTGATGCTTTGTTGAGTAGTTGACTGGAAAGTGGAACAGTAAGGTTGATACCGTCAACGAAGAAACCAACCATTCAGCTCATAATAGGTCTTGCTCTCAATTACCAAACATAACGGTGACGGGAGGAAGTTGGGTCGTCTCAGTTCAGGGTAGCTCATGTCTCTCCAGAGGCACTTCCTGGCGTCTGCATAAAGGCTTGACTTGCATAAATATGTGAAGCAAATAGAATATAATTTGCTTCTATGTATTGAAACTCAGCTGCAGAACCATGGACATCTCCCACGATGGTAGTGTCAAGGCCCAAGGCATGTTATCCAATCCGGCTCCCTCCTACAGCAGAAGCACTTCAAACCAGGAACAGCTGGATCGCATTGCTTCACAAGCACAAAGGCCTCCAAACATGCTGCGGCGTGCGCCGAAGAATTCGTAGGCGGTTGGTAAGACATGATCCTGAAAGACAACAAGCACATCGGTGTTGTCATGTCACGCCAATCTGAATGAGCAGAAACCTTAGAATAGCATAAAATGCTTTCTAGCATAGCATTATTGAGTTTTGAAAGAGCTCAAGACTAGGCTTGGTGGATGATGTTCCTACAGCAATGGTAGGTTCGAGGGAGAGCTAGGAGTCTTAGAGGTCATAGTGGATATATATGGCCCGAGATAGCACGAGTCCGAGCTGACAGCAAACCTCGAATTTTGTGGAACAGCAATCGCGCTTAACGTTCACATATGTGAGAGCCCAGGTCGAGTTGCCTACAAAAGTCTCTCTTGTGTCTGAAGACAGTAGTAGCTGATATATGTCACGGTAAGCCTTCCTCGTGACCTCGCACCGCCATGACCTCAAGCGCCCCAGAGTTGGTGGTGTCAGAGGTTTCGTGGTCATTCATTTCAGTCTGGAATCCAGAGTAACAACAAGTCTCAGCGCACCAGCTAAACAGTTTCTTCAGCGTCCTTGGAATACCAAAGAATCCAGCCGCTCAGAGTATGTGTTGATTTGCAATAGCAACCTCAATCCAGCCTTGTAACATAGTACTGCTCGACATTAAGGGCGGAAAATCGCAAAGTCTCACTTCGTCGAGGATGAGCCTGTCCTCATGTAGCTGAGTTTCCCTTCTTCTTCTTAGCCGCCTTGGCCTTCACTTTCGCCTTCTTTTTATCTCTCTTCCTCATACTCTCCATGCCCTTCTTGCAAACATCAGCATATCTAGCATAAAAGTTCTCGAGCTCCATCGATTCGACAACAGTTGCAAGTTTGATCTTTGGTTTTGTCTTGTGCTGTTTTTCTTTTGAGATCTTGAAATTGGGCTTGGGTTTAGGCTTGGAAGTGGTGGCACCATTCGTAGCACGTATCAAGACTTGTGACGGAGGTTTCTCAGAATCTGAAGATGGTAATGGCTTTTGTGTGAGGAAGACAGAACCGTGAGCGGCTGCCGTTGTAGAGGAAAGCAGGGAACCTAAAGAGGTAAGGAACTACGCAAATTGTTAGCAACCTGCAACATAATAGCCATTTTATAGTCATACCTCGTCGTTAGAGAGACGCTCTTGAGGCATGCTGACAGCGAGCGTCTCAAGGTATTCTGAAAGAGCATAAGAACTGGACAATTCAAGGAAGAGGTATGCTCAAAGAACTAATCAGTACCGAACGTGGGGATACTCTGTGCGGCCAGTTGAGGTCAAGATAGATGTGCATAATCTAATCTCCGATATCTCCGATGCTCCAAAAGATTTGGTTGGTGTTGTTGAAGTGGGTGGAATTTGTGATCTAGTCACATCACTAAGAGGAAACACCGGTTGTTGGTTGTTGATATGTCGAGAGGCGGCGGAAGACAACAGAATGGCAGACGAGGTCCCCAACTGCCATTTGCACTACAACAAAAGCTGGGATTGCCGCAGAACAAAAAGAGGCAGAGGACGCAGGTCGCTGAGCGCAAGCAGAAACGACAAGTTGCTCGGCACCAACAGGAAAATGGAAACAAGAGACGAAAGTTCGAGCATGAGGACGATCAAGATGACGATTATGGGCAAGACATGGATGGCTCGGACGACGAACAAACCGAGAAACTGAGCGGATCAAAAACAGTGCCTCTTCGTGTTGAGCCCGAGCCAGCGAACGTGCAAAAGCCGAGGAAGCAGAAAACCTATTCGCCATCTATATCGCCATCACCTTCACCACCTCCTGAACAATATTACGATGAGTCAGATGATCTCTCACGCGGCTCCCGTGAATATTCGCCGGAAGTTGTCCTCGATGCCAGCTCAAAGACTTTCCAAGACAGACAGGCTGACGAAGATGATGAAATTGCCAAATTGGAGAGACGACTTGGTATGCAAGGGAAACAGAGCAAGAAAGTCTTTGACGATGACTTTGACGAGCTTCTGAACGGTCTTGATGACGCGGTAGATACTACGAAGAAAAGGAAGGAGGAGAGACAATGGTTGGAGAACAAGAGACGAAAGGCCACGGGATCAGATGATAAGAAAAAGACCACGCTGGCTGTCGATACCTCGGACAGCGATAGCGAAGTCACTGACGCTTCGGATACCGATGAAGACGAATACGACAGAGAAGAGAACAGTGAGGCTGAATTCGGAGGCTTTGATGATAATGGTAGTGATCTTGAGGAAGATGAGAACATCACGGCTGTAACTCAAAATCCGTCTACCAAGCCAGTGCGAGAGAATCCTTACGTTGCACCTATCACGAGCACTTCCTCAACCGCGAAATACGTCCCTCCTTCAAGACGGAAACCACCTGATACGGACTCCGAACTTCTCGCAAAATTACGCAGGCAGGCACAAGGCTCGTTGAACAAGCTTTCTGAAGCCAATATTATCTCCACCGTGGATGAGTTTGACAGATTTTACCAGTCCAATCCTCGTCAAGAGGTCACCTCTGTTATCATCGACCTTGTCCTGGATACTTTCAGTATCCCATCCGCTCTGCAAAACACCTTTATCATCCTGTATGCTGCATTTCTTGCCGCACTCTACAAGATCCTTGGTCCCGATTTTGCAGCTGAATTAGTTAGCCGACTAATAGAAGCATTCGATAAGTGCCACGCTAATAATGATGCTCAAGGCAAAGAAAGCCTCAACCTTGTCAGTCTCATTGCCAACCTCTTCACCTTTGGCGTTGTCTCAAGTGCTTTAGTCTTCGACCATATCAGACTCCTTCTCTCCGACTTTGGCGAACATAGCGCGGAACTTCTCCTCCGTATCATCCGCGATTGTGGCTCACAACTTCGGTCAGATGACCCAACAGCACTGAAAGGTATCGTGCAAATGATGAACGATGTTTCAGCACAGATGACGTCTGGAGGCCAGTCCATTAATATCAGAACACGAGTGATGATGGATGCAATCACAGATCTCAAAAACAATAGAACACGACAAGCAACTAATGCGGCAGGCATAACAGGCGAGCATCTTACACGAATGCGTAAGGCGCTCGGCTCGCTCAACACTCGCCAGCTACGTGGCACTGAACCACTTGGCATAAACCGATCCGACATCCTCAGCAGTGATAAGAAGGGCAAATGGTGGCTCGTCGGTGCGAGTTGGAAGGGACACGCCCACAATCAGGCAAGCACCGTACCTATAAATGGCCTCGAGCACACGAAACAAACTTCGACCAGACGCTCAGCTGATGCGACCACAACCGATGAAGAAATCGATATCCCCTTCCTCCTCTCGCAGCTGAATCTTTCCACACCAACCGCTCGATCAATCTTCGTCGCCCTAATTACCGCATCAGATCCTCCCGATGCCCTCGCCCGTCTTTCCAAGCTTCGGCTCACGAAGCGTCAAGAACCAGAAATCGCACGAGTACTCCTCCGCATCTGTCGTTCCGAAGCAACCTACAACCCCTACTACGCCGCCGTAGCACGCTTACTACTCCGAGAAAAGAAACACAAAATGAGCTTCATGATCGCCCTATGGAAGTTCTTCGGCCAGCTCGGCGAAACCCAAGACGAAGACGACGCTACACGCAGCGACGAAGACGACATCAGCAGCAGCAATAGAGACAGCATACCAGTCAACGAGATGGCGAATATAGCACGTCTCTACGCAACCTTAATTTGCAAACGTACACTTGATCTCAACATCATCAAGACATTGAACATCGGTTTCACGAAGGAAAGCGCCACGCTGTTTCTCGAAGTTCTGTTCATCCGTATATTTTCGAATTCGAAGATGAAGGATGAAGATCTGGTTGAGGTTTTCTCGGCTTTGGAACCACGATTGACGAAGAGTGTGCAGTACTTTCTTGATAAGAATGTGCGGAGAACTGATTTGATTACTGATGCGAAGGAGCGGAGACGGGTCAAGCATGGCTGTAGAATGGCTGAGGCGGCGTTTACAGCTATGGAGGGTGGGGGAGATGAAGTCGATGATGAGGAATATGAATGAAGGACCGAAAGAGTGAATTGATGATACCCATGTAGTGACGCACAATCCGCTAATTGTGTCTTCAACCGCTACTTCCATTCACGCTGATCATGATCCTCAGTGCACACGTCATCCCTTCCGTCCTAAGTCTTATTGTCTGCAGTACGTCGTATTGATACCGTGTCAGACGTTGAGTATATCACTGGAGCACTGCAGCGTTTCGTGGTCAAATTCAATGTATACAAGCCCAGCTATATGCCAAGAGCAGAAGATCTCAGCACCGAGTCCAGGGCAGCCAACAACTAGCTTGTAGAACCAGCAATCAGCAAGTCATCTCTTCCATTCCTCCGCAGAATAGAGTACGTAGAGGTGAAATGACGAGACAAACCTGAAATGAGCCACTACGAAATGTCGAAGAATTAAGCGAAAACTGCACTGAGACTCGAGATAACAGCGAGTCATTCAGATGTGTTACTCAGATCATATACGTACTTCGCATCCATACATATGTACGTAACTAAGTACCTACTGTTAATACAACACCATCTCCCTTCTATGTACCCTATATACTCCATCTACCATATCCATCTATATAGCAATACCACAATCAACAACAACATTCTGCCCCGTAATACTCCGACTCATAACCAAACACCTCACCTGATCCGCCACATCCTCCGGCGTCGCCAACCCTTTCAACGCCGCCCTCTCCGCCGTGGCCTTGACCTTCGCCTCCGGAAACTTCTGCCCCCACTCCGTCATCATAAGGCCCGGACTAATACTATTGCACCGGATGTCTTTCCCACAAATCAAAGCCAACCCCTTCGCGAGATGGATTTGCGCAGCTTTAGTCACGGAGTACGGTAGCGAAGAGCCACTAGGTCGCACGCCAGCTAGTGAAGCGACGGTTACGAAAGCGCCACCACCCTCGGATTTCACGAGATGCGGTTTCGCAGCGTAGAGCAGCCAGAGGTGGGATTTAACATTCATGTTGAAGCAGCGGTCCCAATCGTCCTCCGTGACTTGGTCCTCGAGATCGAAGAAATCGGTCACGCGGGTCCAGCCTTGATTTGAGACGACGACGTCTAAGCGGCCCATTTGGGAGACTGTTTCGGCGACCAGACGCTGGATTTCGGAGCGTTGGGCTAGATCGGCTTTGATGGCGGTGAAACGTGGGGTTGTGGTTGAGGCGTCATAGGTTGGTTTTAGGGCTGTGGCTTCTTGGATTACGGATTCGGCTTTTTCGGGGCGAGAGTGGTAGTTTATTACGACGCGGTAGTGCGGGGCTAGGGCTTTGACGCAGGCGGCGCCGAGCCCGGCGGAGGAGGCGGTTACGAGGGCGACTTTGGTAGGTAATGCCATGGTGGTGGTGGTTGTTGTGTTTTGTGTGTGGTGGAAGTGGAGATGTGAATCGAGGGATGCTGGGTTCAAGGTAGCTTGATTTGACGATGTGAGTATGTAGCTGAAGGTGAGGTTTATGTGGAAGCTGTGTGGTATCAAAAGAGTTTTGTCGCTAGAGCACGCAAGGCCAACAAGTATTCGATCCGGTCTTTGACAATTGTACAGAATGGGAATTTATCCGATAGACCTTTCCTCGGGATGCTGGCAGAGTGTGGTGGTGGTTAATATTGTTCTCCGATTCGCGGGGAGAGTTCCGCATAGTAGCCTCGTATTGATAGCCGATATGACGCCGAGGCTACTTACTAGTCGCGGATGATTATCACACTCTGCAATTACGACTTATAAAAAGACTATGGGATTGAGTCGGTCTATTTCGCCTCGTTTGTGACTGGCAGAAGAAACTTGCGAAATAATGAGCCTAGAACCTGATGGTCTTCAAGGCCAAGCACTGCGGAAACATCTGTCGCATGTTAACTTTTAATCTTAAGGTGCATCTGGAAGAAGACGTACATTGATCAGGACGAACTACAACAATACAGCCGGTCTGTGGATTGATCTGTAGCGATTCGTATGCGTGGCCATGGCCATAATTGTAACTGTTGTCATCGAAGAAGATCTTGTGTAAGTCTGGAGATGTTAGTACTGACACGACATGGAGTGCTGCAACGTACTAGCCATAGGCAAATGGTGGAAGTCTGGCGTGAATATGGGATGAACATCCCCAAATTCGAGCTTCGATCGGTCGCCGTGGAGGACTACCAAAGACTCAATAACAGAATCAAGTGGCCGTCTCGATGGTGTGAATGTTTTGAGAAGTCCTTGGTCAGATGCAAGATAGTCTCCGATCTGTGGATGTCAATATCTGCTGTAATCGCGACGCCCATTGGCTTACCTGGTTCAATTGCGGTATCACGTTGACATCGTTGATATCACCACCGAAGACAATCACTCGCCATCTGCCATCGGACTGTAGTAGTCTCAATAGCTGCAATGACTTGGAGTCACTCGCTCTCACAAGCTGTGCACTCGGCATCCTTTCACCGACAACAACTCTCTTCGCTAGTTCCTGTTTCGAACCAGCCACGTCAGTCAGGTCAGAGCCCTCGTAATTAGCCGCCATACCGGCGGTGAAGACACCGGCCTTGACGAAAGCCTGATTGAACTCCTCAGAACTTGAGCCTTTTCCCTCCTTGTTAGCCGATGCGAAAAGCTTCGCGAAATACCTGTCAAACTCGATGAGCTGGTGAGCATACTTTTGCCGCTCCTGTACATAGGTGTGCAAGATACGTTCATCAGCTTGACCAGTCAGAAGTGCACCTAGCTTCCACCCAAGATTATACCCATCCTGAAGTGAGCAGTTCATACCTTGCCCTGCCTTTGGACTGTGCGTGTGGCATGCGTCGCCAGCCAAAAGGATACGTCCGGACGGATCAACGATTGTCTTGGCCAATCTCTGGCCAATCGAATATGCTGACCACCAGGCTGTAGACAAGAAGTCGATCTCGTACGGGTAGAACATATCCTTCGCAATGCTTTGGAGATCTTCTAGCTTGACTTGCTTGGGTTTTGTACCATGGGGTAGCTCCAAGTACGTTCTAATCATGCTGTCGCCTTCTCGAGGTATGATCAGTAGTGTTCCGGCATCTGATCGAATCGTGGTCTTCTTGCGAATATCGGGAAAATTTGTCCTAGGGTAAATGTCCATGACTCCCCAAATGGCATTGGTGCTGTCGCCTTCCATAGGGATTCCTAGTGAGTGTCGAACTTGAGAATGAGCACAATCCGAGCCCATAACATATCTTGCTCGGTAGATCTCTTTCTGACCATCCTTCTCCGCAACAACCTTTACAGGGTAATCCTCGTCGTCTTTGTCGACGACGACATCCAGCACTTTCCGGCCGTAGTCCACAGTCATCTTACTCATCTCGTGAATTTTTTCAAGCATCAAATTGTTAATCCGAGCTTGGTTAAGAATGAGATGAGGTTGATGCGATAAACCCGGCTGTACGTCTGCTGCTCGTCCTGTCCGAACAATTCTTCTCCTGTGATTATCAGTCATTGGTATGGTATTACCATCGACTTCGGCGTCAACCTTGTGTGTAGAGGCAATTTTAGTAGCCTCTTCCGTTGCCCAAAAGCAGACTTCGTTTACCCAGTAGCCTTCTCTGAGCAGGTAATGCTCGAGACCAAGTGATTCATAAATCTCCACAGTTCGACACTGAACTCCGTCGGCCTGACCTACAGTCAAAGGGCCATCTCGGGACTCGAGGATGCGATATGTGATAGGAGAAGGAGCGTTGCTCACGCCTTGTGACGCTGGCTTGCAGAACTCGGAATTGTAGATGGCAAGCCATAGCGCACAGGCAAGGCCAGCGGACCCCGAACCACAGATGAGAACGTCGACCGGCTCCGTGGTCGAAGCCGTATCATTGGTGGGTACTTTAGTATCCTGAGCCATTTGTTGCGAATAGCTCTGGGCAGGTCACGGCAACAACTGATGATAGAGCAATGAGTGGGTGGTATATCTCTTTCCAATATTGACTGCACGAGTGCTTCGTTTCCGTGGTCTGGAATATTACGCCACGTATTTTATGGAAAACTCTTGCCTTTCTATAGCTGATATCTTCAATCCATCAGCTCGTCATCATACCAAGCATAGCTATTCACTACGACAATCCTCGAGGAACGTTGATTGACGTTCTGGCATTGCCGCCCTTCCTCGGGCTGAATAGAGCGGCAGAAAGATCGGGAGGATGAAATAGACATTTCCCATTGGCTGAATAAACGTCGGTAGTTACAACGGAGCCTCGAACGGACTCGGACGATCAACACGGACACGCGTGTCGCAAAGCGAATTAGATGTTTTCATAGGACGATTAGAAATGTACTTTGAGGTGTGCAGAAAGCTGTGTAGTCTATCGAAGTCCCCATTCATTTAGGCTGAGGTAATTGCAACGGATAAGGGTACCTAGATACTGGCGTGGCTTAGGCTGACCGAGCCCGGAGCAAGAGTTCAGCTTGATCGAGCGAACATTGATGGTACACAGTCAACTTGAGCGAGCTATACATTCATTCTGCATTCATCACTTGTGTTCCTAATCTCAACACCACGCTAAATGTCAAATATGCTATATGAAAGTTCGTACATGTTCCTGCTTATCTCCAATGTACATAGAAAACTCACAGTCGCATCAATCAATGCTTCCAAAGGATGCTGCATCATCTTCTTTGATTGAACTTATAGCTGGTGTAAGTTGACTCCTGCGCAACGGCATTGTAAGATCGTCCTGTTGTACGGCGCTTTGCCTACCTACCATTTGCCCTGGCCGATTGTGTTCAAATGTCCCAGAGGCTGTGCGTCGTATGCCGGGCCGCCGAAATAGTTCGCCACTTAGCAGATCGTTGACCGTGGCACCTTGGGCAATACGCCCGAAGATATGGACAAGGAGGACGACGACTTCGAGAGGTTTCAGAATTGCCAACGTGGCTGCTCGTTGCAAGAGAGCTGCCGGGATACCTTCGTTTTGGCTGGCTTTGGCTGTGCGTTCGATGTTTGAGGAGGAAGAATGAGACGGAGGAACAGGTGACGACGAGCGCTGATGTCGCACCCTCTGCCGAATATCTGGTTCGTCATCAAACGCTCCAGGTGTTCGTCTTCGCGGCCATAGATCGTCCTCCGTTACTGAATCTTGCGCAGGTGGAGTGAACGGCTCAGCGTCACTTGTCTTGTCGCTCGACACTACTTCATTGGATGAGGACTGTGTAGTGTCTGCAGTCACAGTCAATTCCGATAATTCTCTCCTGTGTGAGAAGTGGTTTCGTCCCCAGGTGTTGTGTATCGGTTGGAGATCATCAACGTCCTCATCCGACAGTACGGTGTGAAATGAGTCCACGGAGAGTGTACTGGCAACATCGTCGTTGGTGTGCGTGCGGAAGAGCGCTTCTTCACTATCTTGGGGAAGGGCGACTTGACTCGGAGTGATGATGCCAGCATTGGAGAAAGAGTTTGCAGGCCCTTTGGAATCGGAAACAGCATCCTTCTGATGTAATTCAGGTCCTTGTGCATGTACGGTTTGTAATGGTGGGTAATGCAGACTGGGCTTCTCGATTTCTCGCTGAACTTCAGCCCTTAATCTTTCATAAAGACTGTCGGTGTCAGTAGAATCCGTATCTTGAACTTCCTCCAGGGTAGACTCGTTCTTGGTCAGTATAGGCGGAGTGTTTTTCAAGAGTTTTGAAGGAGTTCTTGTTTGGTCGAATTGTAGGTTAGTGTCCGGTTCGTTGGTGTCCGAAGCATCAAGTACCAGCCGCTCGTGCCGCGCATTCTGCGGTGGTTGCATCTCCGGCACCATTGACACCTGCTCGTCTTCCTTGGTTTCTAGTGGTACTTCGGGTATCGAGCCCACCAGCGTATTTCGAAGTGAGATGCCAGCATCATCAAGATTCTTGGCTGAGAGACTGCCTCGACGTTGTGGTAGGGCGGGTTCTTTGGTTTTAGTAGAAAATTCGTTGATCGCTTGTACTCGCGAAGCCACTATTGGCGAGTTCTTGGAAGACACCACTTGATAGGTTTCAATCTGAGAGGGTTTGTGGTGCTCGCTTCGCCTGGGAGAGAGGGTCTGTACATTCTGGAGGGGTGATCGAATAATTGGGACTATGGTTGGCTCTTTGTCATATTCATCAACATCGGAGTCGTGGCTGCTTTCTGCTCGGTCTGATGCGCTATCGTGCCGTTCAGAATCAGTGCCTTCCTCCCCCGAGGTGTATGTGGTTGGCGACTCAGACCGTATATCAGGAAAGCTGAATCGCCCGTATGATGTAGGCGTGCTTGCTGTCCGTGGCCGTTCAAGACCAGCTTGAGTCACCGATCTTGCTGGAAATGAGCTCGGAGGCATGCCTCTCATGCTCATCGTCCTCATCGATTTACCCTTGCGGTCAATGGAGACCTCGCCATCTGGTGTGGTAGGCGTCAAACCTTCCTTCCGCTTCCACATCCCTCTCCTTCTAGGTGTGATAGCATCTTCTGGTAAGTCGACCTGGAAAGCTCTGACGAATGGACAAGGTGTCTTCTCGAACTTGAGTATTTTACCAATGACCTCCTTGAACTCTTCTACTTTTTGCTTGTCCTCCGGCTCAGCAGCTGGCATTTCGATGCGTTGATACCTCAACCTTCCTATCCTCATCACGAATTTCGACTCGCCATCCACGCACCAGCACTGCGAGTTCCGCATGATTGTATGTATCACACTACCACATTTCAGGAAATGTACAGAACCTTGAACCTTTTCAATGACGAGCTTCCCTCTGGCAGATAGTGTCTCTGTTCGCGATCGCCATGGCAGAATCTCAATCGCGTCGATAGGGTAATCTGCGTCAGGTAGTGTTTTCGCGGTCTTGTCTAGACTTGACAACGCATTAGTGGGTGGTTGAAAATGGTATATCCGCACACTTGGATGCGCGTAGAGAATATCAGCATCGGCGTCATCCTTTGATCGTATGACTTTGTCGTGAAGAGAAATACTGCGTTTTGAAACATCTGTGAAGTTGGCCGAGGATCTACGAAAGCCTGCAGAAGGTTGGTCGCCAGTGATGGGCGATGTTGCCATGATGCATCTTCGGTCTCGAAGTGTTTCTTATCGTGGTCATGGACTTGTCTTCGGGAACTGAGTTCTGACGGGCAGAGCAACGATGCCACAGCTGTTTCCGCCTCCTTAAACTCGAACGTGTTTCCTGCACAATTTCAAGCGCATGCAGCCGCCAGGGTTGGACAGCACAAACCCCGTTTAACCTTCACTCCGCCATACTCGTACGAGTATCGCAATCTCCACGTGATAATTGTGGTTCTTTGCACCGTATGACGTCCGAGTCCATTTCCCACACCAGCCACATTTTGTCAGTCTTCACTTCCACATCTGGATATTTCTTGATCATTTTGTGATACACAAGTACACAGATACAATCTCTGTGCATACTAGTATTTAAGATGTCGAACTTCGATCCAAATGCCATCATTCGTGGTGCTCAACTAACTTTCGTTGGTGCGAATCGTGCACTCCAGAACCCAGATCTATTCACCACCAACCATTACCGCCAAGCCGCAATAGCAGTATGTGCCGGCCTAGCCATCCGACTTGTTCTCAATATCCCCATG
>Ga0068631_100724_pt1 | contig 12903 bp, 8 predicted proteins | sample InSIn5gowninarea_2_FD_77434 | JGI IMG/M metagenome (GOLD analysis project Ga0068631, IMG submission 77434) | Clean room microbial communities from NASA Spacecraft Assembly Facility at Jet Propulsion Laboratory, Pasadena, California, USA -... ...
GCGCACACGTGTGCATCGTTATAAGCCCTACGGGGAGTTACAATCATTGCCAGAGCCCCTTGGGCCATGGCAAGAACTGTCAATGGACTTCATTGTGAAGCTACCGCCGTCGAAGAACGGGGAGGTCTATAACTCTATCCTTGTGATCGTTAATCGGTATACGAAGATGGCTAAGTACTTTCCCGTCGTGGAGAAAATTACTACTAATGAATTAGCCGAGCTCTTTTCAGAGAAGATCGTTACCGTTTACGGTGCACCTAAAGGTATCGTTAGTAATAGAGGTTCTCTATTCATAAGCAGCTTCTAGCGAACGTTCTATCAATCCTTATAGATGAAGCTTAGATTGAGCACTGCCTACCATCCTTAAACGGACGGCGAAACGGAAAGACAGAACCAGACCCTCGAGCAGTACCTCCGAGTATTCGCCAGCGACCGCCAGGACAATTAGGCAACCCTCTTACCAATTACTGAGTTTGCATACAATAATGGCAAGCATGCTACTACTAGCATTTCGCCCTTCTACGCCTTATACGGTTACCACCTAAATGTATAGCATTGGATCGAGGACGATCCAGACAAGAAGGGGGTACCCAGCGCAGAACAACGAGTACAGAACTTAGTTCAAGCTCGCGAGGCGCTATCGGCACATTAGAGACGCGCTATCGAAACGCAGGCTCACTACTACAACAAGAACTACAAGCTAATGTCGTTTAATACAGGAGATCGAGTAATGCTTTCTACGAAGAATTTAAAGCAAGATCGGCCAAACAAGAAGCTAGCCCATCGGCTTCTAGGGCCCTTCACCATCGATGAGCCAGTGGGATCACAGGCATATCGCCTACACTTACCCAGTGCATAGCGAATACACCCGACCTTTCATGTCAGTCTACTCGAACCATACCACCAGAGAGACACGGCTACAGACATCCCAAACACCGAGCCACCCATACTACTCGATAATGAGCCTATATGGGAGGTTAAGGAAGTTCTACAGCGAAAGACTAAGAAAGGGAAGGTTTACTATTTAGTAAAATAGAAAGGCTGGACTGAAGACTACAATAAATGGGTCGAGTCTAAAGACATGTAGGCCGACGAAGAAATTAAGCGTTTCGACGATAAGGCCCGTCGAGGCACCGGCGGCCGACGGGGAAGACCCAGACAAACTAAGCGGTGATCTAAAGCCAAGCATTCGGGGCCGACGGCGAAACACCGTCGTAGGACCCGGGTACGATGGCGAAGGACCGGCGAGGATAATTAGGGTCAACGTCGCATCACCTTTATCAAAACGGGGTTCGCCGGCGGAATACTAGGGAGTCACCAGCATTATAAAAGCGAAGGACTATTGAACCCTATAGGGCGAATCTAGAGTACGCAGACCATACGCCAGCAATACTCAGGGTATCACTAATGCGGCTCCCAGAACACGCGGACGGAGCGAAGGACAAACACTAGCGCCATACTATCGAATCACCACCAGGCCCCGAAGGGTGTTCATCATCGACATCCGGCTCCCCCTCAGACTCCTCCATGTCGCTGTCCGAATCCTCCACGTCGATGACCTAGCGTACTGCCTGTCGATTCTCCAGAATCGCGTAAACATATTGCTGGTCCAGTAATGCGGTAGTGGTGTCGCTAATGGAGAGCTCCGATATCGACATGTACGCGATGCCCCGACGAAGCAACGCTCGAACCGACGGCTTGAATTTATCGCCCACCTGGACTACGTTAGTATATAACGGGCCAACGACAGAGCTTCGACATACCTTACGACAGACCTTCTTGTGCTTACGACAATAGGTATACTTGCTACTGCCATGGCGATAGGACAGGGCGTCGACACGGGGCTTGCCATCGTCAGCCTTAGTAAAGTCCTTATCGTCGCGATCGTTCGACTTCGATGATCTATCGTAGAACAATCGCTTCGAGCATTTCATATAAGGAAGGCCCCCGGCCAGCATCGTATCCTTGCTAGGCGTCGGAGTAAGCTAAACTAGGTTACGTATTTCGCGCACCTTACGCTTCTTAGGGGTGGCCTGGATACTTGTTAACCATGCGCCGTCGAATCACTGGCGTTTTATATACCGGAGCCCGCTTGGCGCTAGAGTTGGACTTTTTACCCGCTATCGCGCGACAGCCCTTCGATGGTGATCGAGGGAGGTCGCTAGGGGTTCGAAATAGAGAAGACGAATGTTACTATAGGGCGAGAGGTGACTAATCGTAAACTATTAGGTATTAGCTGTTGACTCTCTATACCGTCTTCGGAAGCCCGCTGTCTGCCCCTAAGCTACTCTCCGGATATTCGACAGGACCTCGACGGCACCGCGACAGTGAACTTATAAAATTACGGAATCTATGGAGTGGAAGGTAGAAACGATGGAGCAGATCCACGGTTTTATTACTCTAAGGCTAGTCCTAATGGGTACAATAATAGGAAGCCCTATAAAGCCCTATGAAGGCATCGGCAATGAGGTGAAAGCTGAATTCTAGCTTACTTACCGAGCAGGACTCGACCTTCGCCAGTTACGCTCGAGAGTGCTCTAGGGCGTTCGCTATAGAGGCCCTAAGTATGCGACGTCGGGACGACATCGCCCGGGAGAGAGGCGACTGTTATACCCGCGGATCCCTTAGGATGTTCCAGGGGACCCTGTCTGCCTCCTGCGGTAGTTCAGCGTATATCATGCGTACGTAAGCGACGCACTAGTATATTAAGGATCTCCGCAGGCGTGGAGCTGACTCCTTCTTGTAAGGATCAGCTACCGTACTACCATCGGTCTTTGACCGTAGATACCTATATAGTAATTCTACTTCCTTACTAGCCTATTGTCACGTTGTCTCTACCAACCCTTACAGAGCGCTAGTAAAGATACTTACTTTATATTCAGTACCTATTATCCCCCCTTTTTTTTATCGACTTATTACTATATTTGAAAGAAGATTTTGGTCTCGTAGTTAAGAACTACCGGGATATCTTAAGAGCTTTAAAGCAGAGCACCTCCTGAGCTTCGTACCGACGATTAGCGGAGTTCTAAATCTAGGACATTGCGGTAGAAAGGCCTAGCTATTAGAAGTTGATCTTAAGTATACGGCGAGATCCTATATTCTAAATCGTTATTCTGGATTTACTACTCCCAAAACCCTCTACGTTTTCAATTCCTAACTAAACTCAGAGAGAAGAGATTGCCGCTTAAACCTCTTAAAACCTAGACTCCTTAAGTTAAGCACTAAACTCCGGAGACGACTCCGCACAAACGCTATTAGATTCCTTATTTATAATAATCCGGTAAATCCCGGTTATCAGCTCCGAGGACGAAATATTATCTTTAGAATCCCTATCGACTCCTCTATCTATTGAAATCCTTCCATTTTCATCGGAACTACCCAAAACGGGTACCCAAGTCCCTATTATGGATATACTACGCTATTCCCGCCCTCCAATTGCGTATAGTTAGCCGTAATTTAATAGGTCCAGCCAGCTTCGTGAGGTACTAGCTAAGTATATCGATAACATTGAGCTCCTTGTATAGAACCTTAGCATTAAGGAGTTAAACCCGAGGTACGAGAGAGAGCTACGTACTGCTTTCCGTCGAGGCCTTTCAGGCGAAGCACGGGATTGGTGGAATACACTAGACAGCGCCTAGTTAGTACTACTATAAAATAGTTTCGTTACATCCTTTATCTAGCGATTTGCCGTTACTAGCAATCTTAGCCAAACCCTTGAATAGATCGTAAGTCTTAAGCAGCGAGATAACTAAACCGCCACGGACTACCTTTAAGAGGCGTCTCGCTTATACCACAAGCTTACGAACAGCTCAGAACTCCTTTAGGTCCTAGTTACTCGGTTCCTCAATGGCCTACAGAATATAAATATCGCCGCTATAGTACGTATTATACTTGCAACCTATCCCGAATCTAAGCGGTCGAAAGATTTCCTAAATATAAAGCTCCTCGTTAGTAGAGTATTATATAATCAGGAACTAGCTCCTAAAATAACTGCTTTAGCTATTACCGAAAAAGGTACTATAGATGTATTCGCAGCATTTACTAACTATACTAAAGCAGTCATTGTGAAGGTTATAGCTGACTAAAATGCAAAGCGAAACGACTGTGTACCGGAAAGAAATAACGAGTATAATGTGCCTGGTATTAAAAGTTAATCAGCTAATAATAGTATAGCTAACCGTCCATCCAGTCGGCCCGATAGGTTTAGAGGTAGGTTTAGGTCCGTCTACTTTAGATGCGGAGAAGTAGGTTATATAGTTCCTAAATATACCGGGATTACTCTCCTAATTAAGCAGCAGCGGAGACTCCGGGAGAATAGCGAAAGGCGTCGGGAAGAGCGATACGCTAGGAATTAGGGATATAGCTAATAGGGTTCGGGCGACTACTCGAGCAACGCTAATGACTCGAAAACGCTAGCTAATACCGGAACAGTACTTCCGGTAAACTCTATTCGTTAGAATACCGAACCCTCCGTAGTATAGGGTTAGACCGATGCCCTAGTAATTAAGGAAAATACACCCTCCTCTACTTTTAGGAAAATGGACCCCGAACGTCGGAGGATACTAGAAATACTAATAGAACGTAATCCTGTGTACCCTATACCGCCAATTTTATCGTGTCTAAAGTTAAGTACCCTACCTATGCACATCGGGCTTCTCGATTATTACCCCATTCCTAATCGGTTCTAGAAGAAAATAAATGAGTACCGCACCTTCCTTACACGGAAGTATAGGTCAGAGGATAAACAATCCGCTCTAGAAGCGAAGGCTATAGCTACTACTAATAAGCGTATACGTATTTAGAATAAAGACAGCGATAACGGGATTAAGGAGGTCTAGCGCGGATCTTAATAGGTTAGGGCTGCCGCATCGAACGATCGATTATAGACCCTGGATAGAATCTTCATTGATATACTTCCAAAGAGGAAGCCGTAGACGAAGACGGTACGTCGAGCTATCGAAGTTCCTAACGATCGAGAACTAAAGTAGCCCCCTATAATAAGACTCCGTATTAATTCTAGACAAGAAAGATTTACTATCGGTTCGGGGTTTCAATATATAGCTTCGGGACGTCCCGATATTTCGTAGGAGCAGCTCCTCGAACTCGTACCCGTACTATATTCGGATCTTACTATAGGCCTCTAGCCCACCATTATTAAGAAGCGTCTGAAAAAAGTGGTTACTATAAACATAGCTCAGCCTACGCAGGTGTATTAAAGGGAGGGCAATTCCCCTCTAAATATTAAGCACTACGCTCCTAAAGATGATAGAAGGAGGGTAGATATTATGGTTATTACCGTATAGATTAAGAATATTTAAATTTCGAATGTATTAATCGACAGCGGAGCGGTCATCGAACTAATCTCCCGTTAGATAGTTATGCGTGCGGGACTCCAGGTTTTTAGGTCTACTAAGATCATCAGCCTCCGTATAGCTAACTACTAGGTTTATAACATCAGCCAGTATGTCTAGGCTCCAGTCAATATACAAGGGGTTATGGCGGAATATAGGCTGTTCATTACAGAAGGTTCTTCTAGATACGATATTCTTCTAAGCAGTAATTGGATGCAGCGTATTAGTTATATCTACGATTATAGAGACGACTATATTACCATTCGTAGAAAGCGTAGGATAGCTATTAGTATTTATGGTCGCGTAACCCAAGTCTAACCCATTCGAAGGACGAGGATTACCGCTACTTAGGCCTAGGATTTAGAAGAGCGCGATGAGTACGAAGCTATAAGCGAATTTAAAGAAAGCGATAGCGAGAGCGACGTAGATAAATCGGATATAAGCGATTTCCTTTAGGATTAGTCTCGCCAATATAATAGGTATACGCGCCGTATACGTGCAGAATTACGCTATATCAGGAAGCTAATAAAACCCGAAATTGATTCGGAATCCGAAACGACGTCTAAATCCGATACGGGCAGCAATACTTCGGGAAAAGAGTAAGGTCGGCGAGTAAGGCACCTTACCGACTAGAACGAGCCGTAAGTAGGGAGGATAACGAGAATAGGGAGGGCGATAGTTATACGGAGGAAGTTCGGCGCGAGTACGCGCTAGAAATTAATAAAGCTACTTAGGCTATAATTTCGTAACCCGCGGTCGTAAAATTAACTACCGGAGCTAAGCCGTAGCGGAGGGATATTTCGTTTAATATCGATATAGCGGATAATAAGAAGGATATTCCGAAGGAGATCCCGACTTTCGATAATAATATCGACGAGTTAGATTTAATCCGATAAAGGAGATTCCCGGATCCGAAGAATAAATTTTTTAAAAGGGAGATACCCGACGAGTAACCCGGAGTCGCCGAATATAAATTATATATATCGAGATAGGTGGCAACTGTTAACGATAAGCTAACGACGAATACGAGACGAGAGGTTCGATGTATAAGCGCGGTTCCGCTTAAGAAACCGTAGAATATCGAGGTACCGCCGATAGAACCTATAATCTAGAGAAGTTCGCTTGGATTTCCAACCTAGCGAAGGCCTAAGAAAAGACCTCTTTCTCCTACTCCTTAGGAAGAGATTAATGAGTGGTTCTTATCCTCGAAGATTACTATTAGGCCCGCTACGGATATAGTAGAGCGCATTAACTATATCCGAAGAATCCTCTATATATAGAAGGGAGCATTTATTATAAAGCTATACGAGCTCTAAGTAACGGATATTATCGAGTATACAATCGAGCTTACGCCGGATGCGGTTCCTATTCGTTCTAAAGTAGTAAAATATTCGCTAGGTCAAGTTACATTCGCGGAGAAGATATTTCCCTAGATAGTTAAAGCAGGAATCCTTGATATCGGGAGCAGTAAATAGGTAGCCGTAACCTTATTTCCTCCGAAGAAGCCTGGGTCGACGGAGTTCCGGATGGTTTATAACTTTAAGCCTATAAATAAGTATACTGTAAAGTCGAACTATCCGATATATAATATAGATGAGGTTCTCTATACGGTTATAAGTCTAGGGAAGAAGGTCTTTAGCGTCTACGATACCGCGAACGGGTACTAGGCGGTAAAGACTAGGAGGTCGGACATATATAAGACAGGTGTAATTACGCCGTATAGCCAGTATTTCTACCGGAGGATGGGCTAGGGGCTGAAAGGATCTTCCTATACTTACTACTAATTCTCTAATCTAGTATTCGGGAGGATACTGCCGACGGAGACTTACGAGATAATACCCTCGCTTATTAGAAATTATAGGGAATTCGCATTTTCTCCGTTTATCGATGATTACAACATATCGGCCTCGACGTTTGAAGAAATATACATCTTTATACATGAGAAATATCTTCCGAGAGTGGTATAGGGCCTAGTATACCTAACGGGCAAGAAATCTTTCTTCTTTATATATAATATAGACCTTATTAGCTTCACCGGAGGAGTTAATAGCTTACGCCCGTCGGTACGGCACCGAGATCGTATTATAGATTAGCTAGCCCCTACGAATAGAGAGGAGCTAGATACGTTCCTCTAGTTAACGCCCTAGGTTAAAAGTTTCATTCCGGGGAGGGCAAGCCTGGCCATTATTATAAGAAAGGCCTATCGATCCGAGGAACATGTTGTTCTTCCGATAGGGTATAGGTTAAAGCGTATATACTAGGTCGAGAACGTAGGATTTACTTAGACCGAGGAATACAACATTATATTCAGCCTTATTAAGAAAGCGATTCGAGACAACGTAATGGCCCCGTTTAATATTAACCTAGCTCCGTACCTCGCCGTCGATACCAGCGGGAACGGAAGCGGGGGAGTACTCTTTTAGCTATACGGTTATGAAAGTAATATTCTTGCAACCGATAAGAACTATGATAATATTCGCATCATTATATTCATGTCATTTTCCTTGGCAGAAAGAGAAAAGAGGTATCATGTCACAGAACGAGAATATCTTAGGATTATGAAATATCTGGCCGAAGTTAAATAGCTAGTATAGGGCAGCAGATACCCGCTCTATCTTTATATAGATCACACGGCGCTGACTAGTATTCTAAATAAAGGAGAGACTACTACAACCCCGCGTATTATTAGTTAGCAGGAACGGCTGAATGAGTACGACTTTATTACGCATTACAGGCCTGGGAAATCAACGGTCATAGGTATTGCCGATAGGCTTAGTAGGATACCCCCGCTATACCAATAACGCGCGATCGTAGAAGATGTAACTAAGTTTAATAGAGTTAACTATTTCCTTATACGGATCGATCCGCGTACCTCCGCCGAACGGGCCGATAAGGGGGATAAAATTAATTTAGACGTTTTAAGAGCGCGTAATGAAGGAATTAGAGTACGCGCTAGCTAGAAATAGAAGGCGGTAAGGGTTTTAGCTGCAACTAACCTGAGTTCCGAGGATAAGTTAATTTCGCGACCCGCGGTCGCTAAATTAACGCCTAGGTAGGGGGGCACGGCCGCACCTACTAATTCGGGAGCCCTAAACATTAATACGAGTGACTACTAAAACCCGAGGCTCGCACCCTATCTAGAGTCGTATTAGTATAGGGACGTTACCGATTTCCTACTCCGAGGAGAAGATGGATTAGAGGCCCGAAAGATTCCGCGTAACTAGAAAGAGGCCATTAGGTATAAAGCGAAGAATTTTAAGGTTAGATCCTATTTTCTGTTATATCGGGAAGAGGATAGGGCGCTAGCGAAATACGTAATAGCGATAGAGCGTACTAGGATATTAACCTATTTATATAAGCATTAAGGGCACTTTATAGATGTGATTACTCTTGCCCGCGTAAAGGGTAACTTTTGGTAGCCGTCAAGAATAAAGGACATTCGAGATTAGTGTCGAACCTATAAGGCCTACTAGATAAGTAGGGGGAAGCGCACCAGCGTAGGACCCTATATAATATAAAGGTTCGAACCTATATCGATAATTAGGTTCGACTATATCGGGCACATCTCTCCCCCGTGTAAAACAACTAGAGTAGGATATATCCTAGTTAGATGCGACTACTTTTCTCGGTTTATTTAGCTTAGAGGAGTTAGAAATACGGATAACCGAGCTCTTACAGCGATAATAGATAATGATATTATACCGGCGTTTAGCTATCCCGAGTGCATTTACTCTGATTAGGGAAAGCATTTCAAAAATCGATTTATAAAGGAGGCCTGCGATAAGAGAGGGATATAGCAGGTGTTCGCCCCCGTGTCGTACCTAGAGTCTATAGAGCTCTTAGAACGCATAGTCTAGCTGGTTATCAGCCTACTTAGGAAATGGTACGCTAATACGGATATATCTCTTTATAGAAGCTAGACGAACGCTCTCGGGCACATTACGCTTACCGCTAACACCCGATTTATCAAGCTATACGGCTTTATACCTATAGAACTAATACTTAGGTTCCTCCCCTATTCGAGGAACATTATGCCTTCTCCTCCCCCGTATAACATCGTTGATTTTAACACGACACCTATGTCATTACAGTAGATACACACCATCATTAACCTAAGGAAGGAGGAAAGGATGAGGATAATAGATATATATACTGCGATTAATGATAAGATTAAGGAGCAAGCAGATTATAGAAGCTGGACTACGCCAAATGTTAGAGACCTGGTTTTAGAACGCTAGATGAAATTCGATACTAATAGGGAAGAGAAACTTAAGCCGAGATAGAAGGAGCCGTAGCTCCTAGTTACTATTAATTCAAAAGAGAGGTCTAGTATAGTAAGGAAACTATATCAAGAAGATGATATAGCCAGAAAGATTCATCTTAATAATCTTAGGACCTACTGTTAGAGGCGGCCTCTTATAACTACGGCAGTAGCTAATGCAGCAGATACGTTAATATTTAATAAGGTAACCCCGTTCCACGTATCGAGGACGGCGATAGCTCTCGCTTAATTACCTAGCTAGCGGGCGGTCTTCCTCCTTCCTACGTACGAGATTAAGAAAGGTTATAAGGGGTAATAGATATGAATGCTTCACATACGTAGGGCCCTAACGCCAGAAGTTACTATTTTAATATTATAATAAGGATATTAGATCCAACATCTAATAAAACGATGAATTGCTATCGGCTGTAATTACGGTAATAGGCATTGACGCGCGTTTTACGAGAGTATAAAATATACTTATTTCGTCGTATTTCTTCTTCCTTCTCTTCCTTATCCTTCTCCGCCGAAATAGTAGGGGTCGGAGAGATTCGACGCCAGGGGTTTTAATAAGTCTTACCTTTATCTAGGTTCTACCGATGATATAGGGACGCTAGTTCACTCCTACCCCTAATAAGAGAGGCGATACGTAGCTAGAAAGGAAGGGTACTCCGTGCAACCCCCTCTACGATTTCTTTTCGGAAATAGCTACGATGACGAAGGGGTTTACGAGTTAGGGTAAACCGACGTTTATAAGAATATATTTTCCCTTTCGTTATTTTATTTACAAACTTTCATTTAAAATATTCATTGTTTATAACTTTTCGTTTGTTTACATTCACTAATTTCGTAGATATAACCCGCACCTACCCTCTATTAATCTCTCTTCGTTCTTCATATATCGTTTACATATTCCCTAGGTATATATCAGCACCCTTCTCACCCTTCTTATTAGATCTTTAATTCATAGCCTCCCGGCGTGAATAATTCTAGATTCCGGTAGCTTATCTTTCAGCGAACTCGATCGCACTCCTTCTCCTCTAATAGACCTACCTCCTTAGTTAATAATGGCCGACTCCCCAAGCGAGCCTGTCCAATATAGTCAGTAGGCTATAGCTAGACCCTCTTTATAGCAGCTCGCTCTAGTCCTAACCTTTCCTTAGCAGACCGTCGTCCTACATGTATAATCCGGAATCATCGTTTCTTAGATACTTCTATCCCACGATGTCTTCGCTCCTGGTACCGAGGTCTACCTACTAGATAGGACAAAACACCCTATCACCAATATGACGGATTTAATTACCGCGTTAAAGAGTATTTAAGACCCGTAGGAACGATGGTACTTCTAGGAAAAGATAGCAGAAGTTATAGAGCTGTATTAAATAAATAGGACGCTACTAGTAATCGTATAACTCATCGACTACCTCAACGACGATCGGGTATATATGCATATAGGTATTACCGAGAACGATATATAGGTGTAATTCGGGGCTCTATTCAAGATAAAGGAAAATATGGTTCAAGAAAACAAGAGGTTTAATTAAGAGAAGGCTAGGTTTCTTAAAGTATACCCGTACTTCGGAAAGTACTTAATTAATGAGAATATAAAAGTCGAAATGCTTAGGCACCTGAATATATTAGCTGTGAAACACCTAGACGCTGAGAAGGGGATTATAGCGTTAAATATAGCCTTTATAAAGCGTCTTCAGAGAAGTAGTAGAGGAGTCAGCTTAAAGCCCTATCTTGCCCTATCGGATGTCATGAGTGTAAGTTAAATCCTTAGCCACGAGCTCGAATAACTAGAACTTAATATTATTAATAATCTCGGACTACGCTTCGGAAATGTTAGAATTCTAACCAATATATTAGAGCTAGACAATACGTAGGGCGTTAAGGAGGACGTATTTAACTTCTTCGTATACCGATCAACGATTATAAGGATAGAGTCGTAGACCTCCCCGTTCTTCGACGGTAGGAGCTTTACAATGAAGTCTATCGACAGTTCTTACTATAGTCTAAGGGACTCTAGTAATAACTATAACTCCCCGTAGGGCTTATAACGATATATACGTACACGCTAGCATATATCGTATGTACGTATATAGGTAGTAATATCGTCCATTAGCTTAGGCTAGAAGTACTTCCGAGAGATTAGCTCTCGTATTCTTTCTATACTAAAATGGCCTACTAGGGGGTCGTTATAGTACCGCTAGAGAATACCCTAGCGAAGCGCCGGGGATTTAGGGATATATAGTATACTATTATACCGTAAGATACCATCTTCATCGAAAGACTAAGCATAGTCTATTAAAGGGTTTTTATCCTAAGAAGTACGCTTCTTCTTTACTAGCTTATCCTCGGATTAAAGCTGGTAGATTATCGCTTTAGTAATTATATTCTCTAGCTTAAAAGGATCGTTATCCCGGAGCAATCTAGAGACCTCTTAACGAGATACAGTATAAAGGGGGGTCAGCCCTAGGTAGTCGCTACTCGCTCTAATATAGAACGTAGAACTTTCGATAGGTCTACGAAGGGTCCCTACTAGCGGGTCTATTAAACCGCTCTTAGATATCTGATAATACTATATACTAAGTGCCTAGCGCCTCTCTTACCCTACTACGAGGGTTCGAGCTCTCGAACTAAGCTTAAGCTTATTCTATAATATAGGTAACAATATTATTATAGAAGGCGAATTACCTTCGTAATCTAGTCGCCTCGACGGGCTATTAGTAGGGTTAGTTTTTCCCGCCCTATAGGATATTACGAAGTCCACAGCGGATAACGCTACGGCCTAACGTAACTAACGTAGGGTTAGTTACTTTACGTTTATAAAACTACGTAGGTTATTATCGCTAGTTAGGACCTCGATAGGAAACTAACTACCTTCGACGTAGTATCGCTATTACTTAAATAAAGCTACGATAGCGAGTAACTCTTAGTTATATATCTCGTAGTTTTCTTCTACCGGGATTATTTTCCTCGACTAGAAAGCGATCGGATACTAATATCCGTCGTTAAATAACTACGATATAATCGCGCCGATAGCGAAAATCGAAGTATCGGTTTCGACCCGAATCATCCTCGATAGGTTAAAATAGCGAAGTATAGGAGCGGTTATAAAAGCGCTCCGGAGGAAGTTAAATACTTCCTTTTACTTCGGCCCCTACTCGAAGGGTCCGGTCTTTTTACCTTAGACGCTTCCCTTAAGAATAGACGTTAACGGGCCCGCGATCTAAGAGTACTAGTAGATAAATCGCCGGTAGAAGTTTACGAATCCTAGGAATACCTAGA
>Ga0068631_100725_pt1 | contig 12897 bp, 17 predicted proteins | sample InSIn5gowninarea_2_FD_77434 | JGI IMG/M metagenome (GOLD analysis project Ga0068631, IMG submission 77434) | Clean room microbial communities from NASA Spacecraft Assembly Facility at Jet Propulsion Laboratory, Pasadena, California, USA -... ...
GGGGGGGGGGGGGGGGGGGGGAAAGATGGAAAGAAAAGTCAAAGATAAGAAATATAACTATATAACTAGTTATAGTTATATATATATATATATATATAATTCCTACCTCGCCCGTTTCCGTTGCCGTTTCCGTTGCCGTTTCTATTTCCCGTTTCCGTTTCGGAATATTTTTTTTGCTTTGCCCGCGGAAACGAGAAAAAAGAAAGATTGGAGGGGGAAGGGGAGGAGAGGGATTGGTTCTTGGTACCAAAGTTCCGCCGTTTCATTACTTCGACGGGCGTTCATGTCGTGAGATGAGTGTGGTAAAAGAGAGAAAGATAGAGAGAGCGCGGTAGAAGGGAGGGTTGGCAAGATGAGGATGCGATGAAAAGAAAAAAGAGTACAACTACATTGATTGGGAACCGTGGATGTGTTCTTCTTCTTCCTCTGATGAACATGATGATGATGATGATGATAATGATAATGATAATAGCGACAATGATGGTGGAGCGAGAGAAGAGAAAAATGGTAAGAAAGAGAACATTGATATCCTCCACATCGTCGATCATCATTCAAAGTTTCCCTGCCAGATCATGATATAGCTTTTGATCCTAGCCTCGTGAAAATCCCTCCCTCTCTCTACGATGAACCGTTTTTTCCCTTTCCATTCGCCTTGATTCTTTTCCTCTTCCATGATAAGAAAAAACAAGCTTTAAGCAAGCTCGTACATGGCCCCGGTTGTGAACTTAGTCTGGGTCTTGAGACTTTCCACCACAGCGCCTCGCAATGCATTCGTCAATGTAGCTAGAAATAAGACAAGAGGTTGAAGCGAATGTGTTGAAAAATAAAGCAGGTTTGAATGCTCGTGTACTGCGTAGGCCTTGTGGTGAGTCAGAGTTGCTACAATTTCTCGGTCCTGGCGTTTGGGCTGATGGCCCAGCCGTACGGAGGGGGTGGGTGCTCTCCGGTGGTTGTGAGGTGGGTTGGAATCCCCTGCTCGAATGTCTGTACGCTCACTTTCATAGTAATGGAAGCAAGCTGTCATGTCGGAGTCACAACCTCTGTTCTTGAGACTGCGGTTCCGGGGTAGTCTCTACACCCTCCATAGCGCCACCCTCTTTGCTTCGTGGAAAGACACTGCCCTCAGTAGTAGTAGGTGTTCCAAGCCTTTCGGTGGGGTACTTTTCAAGGTCCTTGTGGCTAGTTGAGAAGGTTGATATGACCGGAGTATAGTTCTGAGGATGATCAGCCTGTGTGGGCGTCTTGGTCTCTGGCCCAGCAGAAACGGGGCTCAGCAGACTTTCTGGTCCGTGCTTGCCTTCGGGAAGTTGTAATTCGGTTTGCGAATGGATGGCACCTACTAGGCCGTTCCAGCCTCCTTCGATATCGCGGAGTAGGCGCACATACTCCTCTGGTACTAGACCGCTCTCCCCAGTCTTTGGGTCTTGGGCCACTAGCCAACCTTGGCCGTGTCTGTATGATACTAGGATGACCTGGCCTTCTACCAACGGTAATTCGTTATCGTTTTCTCGGGCAAAGTCGAATAAGGCAACTGCCTTGCCGTGCATCTCTTCATCGGGTGAAGCAATGGTAAACTGGTAGTCGCGTGAGAAGCGGTTGTCGTCGTATATGTAGTCTTCAGGCTCGGACATGTCATCGTCTGAATCGTATGGTGGGCCTTGTTGGAGAGCTGTATCGGCGTCGGCATAGGCACGTGGTGGTAGGGTTGTCGCAAAATGGGAATCACGCCGCGACGCACCTTCGGGGACACCGAGTCGGGATGACTCTGGCGGGTATGTGATGTACTCGCTGCTAGAACCATTAGCAGTATCGTCGTTGCCGAATTGACTGCTGTCGCCATTGAGGGGCATAATGGAGCCACGCCGTTGTTCTTCCGGGTATCCTCTGCGCCCGCGTGTGTGATCAAAGTTGACAATGTTGGACTTGTGCTTCTTGTGTCGTGCGCCGTGGTGGCTAGTGACTACGGGGCTGGAAATATCTTCATCCTCGCTGTATGGTGGGCCTCCGTCGTACGAAGTCTGGGGGAGTTGCTCGCCTTCTTTTTCATCCCACGACCCCGCCGACCAGCCGCTCCGTTCGTTGCGCCACGCTACCGGGGGTGGGTCCGAAAGTCTCCGGCTATGCTCGCTTGCGGGAGTGGATATGTCTGATGGCTGTTCTGGGAGGGGACCATAGAACAGAGGATGGAGCGGGTCGTAAGCAAAGTCGCGCACCAGTGAGTAGGGCAGGCTCGAATGGAAAATGGGAAAGGCGGTTGATTGCGGCCGTGAGCGTACCGACTGGTGGGTGTTTGATGTGTTTGAGATGTTTGAGAAGGTTGAGAGGCGCTTGTTGAGGTAGGAACTGGCGCGCTCAAGCTTGGCCTTGGAAGGCGGGGAGGTGACGAGTGGGGGTAGTGAGGTGCGGTTCACGCCTGTTTGCGCAGCATTCGGGTCGCTGCGTGGGGATAGGACATCGGCAGCCATATTTTGGTCAGGCTGATGTGCGCGCACTGCAGCCGGTTCCGTGGGTTCGTCTAGCCGTTGGGTGTAGACAGGCGTGTCTGGAGCGGTGCTGGTGCCGGTGCCGGTGTCGGTGTCGGTCATGCGCAATAAATTTGGGGGTTAGAGTCGAGACTGAATAGTCAGCGATGGTCTATATGGTTTGCTGGAAGCGCAGCAGAAGGCAGTGTAGCGGGCAGTGCGGGCAGCAAGGCGGCGCACCAGACGGATAAAGTTGGCGTAATCGGGGAATGAGCACACAAGAGCACCGGCGCAATTGGCGCTGAGTGGACCAGGGAGCGAGGCGCACACACAAGGCTGGAGCGAGCCAGAGATGAGGGCTCTGACGCTGGGCCGGGAGCGGTTCTGGGAGATGGCGGCGGGAGTGGAACCAGATAGGCGTGTGGATGGGAGAAGGCGGGCGATGGCCAATGGGTTGGCGGGCGCACTCGAGGGCTTGGGAGAGGCGGGCGTGGCGATTGGGGGCAGGGACCGTGTGGGAGAATAATGTTTGGGCAGTGAAGCGGCTGGAGGAGGAGTGGATGGGGTTGTGGGGGTGCAGGCAGAGGACTGGCGCTAGGGCTTGGCAGTGAAGGATGCAACAGTTGCGCGCCTGACGGATAATGTCGAGGCTTCGGGAGTGTCTCGGCAGGGAGCGAGGGCACAGCGTCGAGTGCAGTCAGTGGAGCGGCGCGTGGTGGACGAAGGCGGGTTGAGAATGGATGCTCTATTTTTGGGACGGGCTGGCGGGGGACATGCTAGACGCCGGCTCTGCGTTTCAGAATCAGTCCAAGGCGCTGTGGGCGTGCAGAGCCATGTGGTGGTGTTGGTGGGCGTGGCGGGTGTGGAGGTGGTGGATAGAGCAGAGAAGCAACGCAATGGTTCATGCCATGTAGGAGGACGAGTAGTCGGCGGGATAGTACTAGCTAGCATGGACGAGGGGCTGTGTCTGTGTGTGTCTGTGTGAGTTGTTGCGTGTGTTCAGCCTTGGAGGCGTGCAAACCGCTCCGGCTTAGCCCTGTTGGCCTCTAGATTGTTTCAGGCGCGGGGGGCTAGCTGCTTGCAGACGACCCACGCCGACTGTGCTTGCACGGCAGCGAGGAACTTCCCTGGCCAGCCTTCACCGTATGCTGTCACACTCCCAAAAGCTCCCAAAAGCTCCCAAACGCATAACCTGTCTGGCCTGCCTGTGTTGCTGAATCTCCACGTCCCTGTTCTGGCACGCTGTCTGACAGGCAGGCCGAGCCGCGCCGCGTTCTGATCCTGATCCTGATCCTAATCGGGCCACAGACGCCCTGCTTGCGCAATACCTACCCAACAAGCCCGCCCGGCCGAGAGCAACAGCCTCAGGAACAGGAAGCGAGGCCCATGTCCATGGCACCGCGCCGGGCCCGCGGCATAGTACTTACTCGGGTGCCATGGTATACCTGCATGTATGTAGTATCATGGTACTTACTAGCAGTCCTTAGTAGTATTAGCAGTAGTCATGACAGTCGTAGTAGCAGCATTAGTAGGTGTAGCCCCTCCATTGCGCCGTTTGCGTGTGCGTGACGCTTGGTGCTCGGCCTGCCCCGCCTGTGCGTAGCCTCGAGCACGGCCCGCTTAGTCAGCCCCGCTACAGGCACAATGACTTGCTGAGTGCGAGCTCGACAAAGCTTGCTCCTCCACTGGCTTCGTGCCTTTCACCACAAGCAAACATCCAACACCACATCAACCCCCTTTGACCTCAACCTCATCCTTCTCGTGTCAGAGGCTATGCCCTTGGCCACTACTCCTGTATACTGTACGTCTCCAGTTCCCCCCCTTCTGCGCCCGCCCCTTCCCGCTGCCCGCCCTGCCTGTGAGATGATGAACACATATTGGAGCTGTCCTAGGCACTAGCCTTTGAGGACTCTCAATAATAATATACACTGAAAATTCTGAACCTCGCGTGATTACCGCCACTGTTACTGCATACGATCATGTAGAATCACAACTGACTTGTGAAGAATTTGCAGAGCTGCGCCCAGAGACGCGGGAAAAAAAATGTCGGCCGACCCACGACTACGCGCGAGGCAGCAACAGCAACAGCAGCAACAGGCGACGCCTACAGCTGTGCCTCCACCTCCTCCGCCCCCGCCCGCCGAGCCCCAGTCTACGGGCATGGACGGTGCCGGTGACGGCCAACCAGACCCGAATGTAGTCCCCGACAACAGTTTCAAGCTAAAGTTCTGCACTGTATGTGCTAGTAATCAGAATCGGTATGTGCATGCATTGCTCTTCCTACACCTCGACCCTAACTCGGCCAGCTCCATGGAAGCTCATCTCCAACTGGCCTCGGCCCATCTCCCAACTATCAGCTTCGGCACCGGCTCTCTTGTGCGTCTGCCCGGGCCGACAATCACCCAGCCCAATGTGTATCACTTTAACAGCACCACCTACCGTGCCATCCATGATGAGCTCGCCGAGCAAAACGCCGCTCTCTACACAAACAATGGCTTGCTCAACATGTTGGGTCGTAATTTAAACATCAAGGGTTACCCTGAACGCTTCCAGGACTGGGTACCCGGCAAGCCTCGCCTTGACCATGCCGAGGACAAGGGCTCCCAAGGTACTGAGGCTGGAGTAGTTGACGTCGTCATCACTTGTGAAGAACGTTGTTTTGATGCCGTGCTCGAGGATCTACATAACAAGGGCGGAAAGCTCAATAGGCCCGTTCATGTCTTCAATGTCGACATCAAGGACAACCACGAGGAAGCTCTTGTTGGCGGTAAAGCTATTCTAGATCTTGCTCTTAGTCTGAACGAAGCTGCTGCAAAGGAGCGAGAGATACATGGTGACAGCGGATGGCAGTCTGGTGGCGGTGCTGCTCGTTCTGGCTTCGATGAGCGTGTGCCCGAGATTCTCGCTACATGGCAAGAGCGCTGGCCAAACATGCCCGCGCTCTGGAGTCTTGCATGGTTTTGATTTCTACTCTATGACGTTTTGTCTTTTGTTTTCTTGCTGGCTAGACAGCCTTTGATACCCATTTGCATAGCGAGGCGTTCGGGGTATCACATTGACCAGTCGATGATCATTTGACCATGGGGATACTACTATGAACAAACTACTTGGTTTTACGTATGCACCACTACCATTGGTCCACACATTAACCATTCCCGTGATAATCGTGCGATTGCCAAGTGACACATAACACCTTGATACGACGACAATATTCAATGCACGTCTCTTCACACCGTTGTGGCTTGGTCGCACGGCCTGCAACTAGCCACGTGTGCGTGCAAACACCGCCTCCCATGAACATGTTCTACTCGCCGGTAAAAGAAGCAAACCCAACGCCAAACACCTTTCAACGCTGCGACTAACCCTGAAACTTTACACATCTACTCGCCTCTTTTTCTTCGTCTTCGGCACCCATCACCCACAAACCATGAAGCATCAACTCTCCATAACCATGTTGATCGCAATGCTACTCCTACCACTCTCCTATGCCTCTGCCTTCATCGCAGACACCCCCAAAACACCACAGAAGAAAGCATGTGGTTGGGAACTCATGCAGAACCTCAGTGCGTCTCCCCACACAACCTTACTCGCCCTCAACCAACCAAACCCTCTTCAACCACCCCAATACTACTATTATTATTATTATCATTATTAACTAGTTGTTATTATTATTATTATCAAATCTAGACTATCCACTAACCGCCGCACAGACATATCCATAGCTAGCCTGGGTACCTTGTACGCAAAACAGACGGGCGACCGCTCCCTGTGCACCCGCCAGGATGATGGCTCAGAGTACTGCACTTGCATTTATGAGTGTGGAAATGGTGTTTGGAGTCATCATCGTCACCAGGGAAAAAGACACCAAGACGATGCTGCTGCTGCTGATGATGATGACGATCATGAGTATGTTGAGAGTACTACTGATGTCAATGCGTGGACTTGGGAACGAGGCTGCGGAAAGTATTGTCATGCTGGGGTGTGTGATGGTCAGGTCTAAGTAGATACTATACTAGTACTAAAAGTGGGGTTCGAACATTTTCTTGGGTATAGTACAGCACGAGATCATGTCCTTCTATTTCTCGTTTACGTGGTGTTGTTGTTATTGTGGGACTGTACAGGCAAGGTGTTGGGTTATTGATAAAACTATAGTTACATAACTAACTATTATTAGTTAACTAACTAGTTAGTTATAAATATTAGTACTATCATTATAACTATGACTATGATGATGAATTATATGTATGGGGAAACTCAAATTAAACCCGCGACAACGGAATGAACCCCAATTAGGCAAAAAACTTATCTGACTTGTTAGGATGCTTAAGGACGTTCAACACGCAAAAAAAGAACGACGTTGGCCAGATTCGAACTGACGCTCCCGAAGGAACAAGATTTCTAGTCTTGCGCGATAACCACTCCGCCACAACGCCTTTTGATTATTCGATGACGTAAGTTAAAATAAAAATTATTATAGTTACTGTGTTGCAAACAGAAACCAGCAAAGTAACCGTCTACCCAATATCCTCCGACAGAAACACTATCCACCTTCGCTCCGTTCCATACAAAATCAACAGAGACAACACCAGTACCCTATCGCCACTGATACGATACAAAACATATTTTTAGCATTAGGCCTTCCATCTTAACGGTATCTGACGTATGTACCGAAGAGGCTTTGTCTTCGGGCCTTCCGGTCACCGCCCACCATGGCCCCTGCACAGCCACATCAACAACTAAGCCTTATACCATGTGCCTGTAAACTATCCTTCAGCCTTGTAACGGCTCTCGCAGTCTATCTCTTGGTAGAAATATTCTAGTTGCTTGTTAATATTCCCATCATCTTCCTTCAAAGTATACGAAGGCACGTTTCCAAGCTCGCGAGCTGTCAGCATGGTATATCGTGGCCGGCCTTCTACTGGGTGCAAAAAATGTCGTGAGCGTAGAGTTAAAGTGCGTACTACGCCGCAAGCTCGGTCCATATCGATAGCAAGACACTTACCCAATCGAAACCATAGTGTGATGAACGCCCCGGTGGCTGCGTCAAATGCTCTGATCGCCATCTTCAGTGCCCAGGATACGATCGCAACATCGACAACTTCTTCCACGATGAAACAGCCAATGTCCAAAAAAAGTCAAAAAAGTCAAAGGCAAAAGCTATCGCGGCTCGTGATGCTCAGGATGAAATTGAGGCGCGTAATCTGAGGGAAGCTTACATGCACATAATAGCCCAACTATCACCAACTCCGGCCGTAACAGCGTCACTCATCGATCAAGGAATCTCCTTCTTCATGTCCTACTATACTATTGGTGTTGATCAGCCGCCTATCCAGTCCGATGAGTACTCGAAACATCTGTCGACGCATGGCTTCCATCCATTGGTCTCCACATCCATGACAGCTCTGGGCATCGCTGGAATAGCAAACCTGTACATGGATCCTCGTCTAAAGCGTGAAGCGACTCGCTGGTACTTGGACGCCATCAAGATGACCAACGCTGCAATATCTTCCCCTACAGCTGTCACGGCTGATAGCACTCTCGCATCTATTAATCTCTTAGGCATGGTTGAAGCAACTTCCAATGAGAACAGTTTGCAAGGATGGAGCAACCATGTCGAAGGTGCTGCCTCCCTCATCAATATGCGAGGCATGGAACAATTTTCAACCCCAGCTGGGCAGCGCATGTACCTCCATACTGTTGGCCTTCTTACCATGAACTGCATGGGAAAGGGCATGCCTCTCCCCAAATTTGTTCACGACCTCAATACTGAAGTCATAAAACACTTGGATACCAAAGACCCTAGAAATCGCTTCTTCTTTCTCCATATCAAAACCATTGACCTCCGAGCGCGCATTTTGAACAAGCAAACCCACTCATTGCCCGACATTATAGAGTCAGCGCTTGAGCTCGATAACATCGCAGCCAATATTTTCAAAGATTCAGGGCCGGAATGGGACTACGATATTGTCCTATGCGAGAAACGACCAGAAATCTTCGACCACTTCTACCATGTCTATTACACGGCGATAGCCGCTCAGACCTGGAACTGGGTGCGCTACAACAGAATATATTTTCACGACATTATCCGAAATTGTATACTAGCAGGCTTCGCGTCGACACCACCAGCCCTTATCGGGGCAAAGTACCACGAACAACTAGAAACAAGCGTTCGTACCTTGTACAGTTTGCAATCGGATATCCTGGCTGGTATGCCGCAATTCCTACACGATGTATCTAGCGAAGTACCAAGCGAAGCGTCAGACAACACAAGCAACAAGTCAACTTCAACGTCTGTCGGTAATGAACTCAGCGCGTCGCCCGCAACCGCAGCTCCCCCCAGAACTCCTCCAAACTCACCTGCAGAGTTCCAGACTGCTCTCAAGACCCTCGATCAAAACTTCAAGGGCATGCCATCAGGCGTCGTCAAAGCCCTCATCGGCACCGGCTCAATCAAGCACCGTCTCCCCATCGTCCGTGTAGCAGGCGGCTACTCAACCGTATGGGCTCTTTACGTAGTACGTTTCCCCCCTCCACCTCCCAGACAACCAAAACAGTCTCGAATAACCTCTTAACTTTCTACAGGCCGGCTCCATGCCCACCGCCTCCCCCTCGAGCCAAGATTTCGTCGACAAATGCATGACGCGCGTCCAAAAAGAATTCGGCATCAATCAAGCACAAGTCCTCGGTAAAGCACTCAAGTACAAGAGATATCTGGCTGCACAGGGCGCCATTCCGTTTAGTATCTGTCCACAGTATCTGCCGCCGGATTCAGAACCGTATGTGAGGCCTAAGACTAGTGTGTGATTGTATGTAGCAATGGGAAGAAAAAAATGAGTAGTTATGCTATTATGAATAATGGAAGAAAGCAATGTTGTAAGCTGAATGCTTTTACTATAAGTGAAATAATATACTCGGGATAGTTATCGGAAGGGCGAACATCTAAAAACAGGTACAACACTCCCATCCAGAACCGCGGAAATGAGTTGGGTGGTGTCAAAGCTTGTTTTTTTTTCAATCTGGCTAACGGGCATGATAACGGGCGCACCCCTGTTCGATATTGAACTTAAAATTCACCTCACACTTCTTGTATCTGATATCATGGTCACATTTTTTCTTTCCTTTGCAATTGATAATTGCTTGGTATTTCTCATCAAGAAAACGGGTTAGAGGATGTTGATCTAGATCGATTAAGAAAAAGTGGGGAAAAAGGAGGGTTTATGCGCATCTAATTTGTGGTACTTGGTACGGAAATTAGCGGCAGGCTGCGTGTATGGAGCAGTGAAAGAGCAGGTTTTGGGAGAGGTTTTTTCTTTCTTTCTTTGGGTAGTAATCGCGATTGGGAGGAACTCTGACATGCGCTCTTTGAAGTAAATCTTGAGAAATGAGGGCCTAAGCATGGACATGTTGAGCTTCGACTTTTTTTGGGGCCCAAGGCAGGCAATCCAAATGCTCATTATAACTCATTGATATGTGCCTTGATTGGCCGGACCGATTCCCCGATGTTCGATCTGCCGTTGCGCTTGCTTGGCCCGATTTTGTCCGCTCCTTGTCCTAGTGTTGGGGTATTTTCTCAAATCGCGCTTTCTCAACGGCTGGTTCCAAGATTCTGGAAGCGTGTTTGTACAAACGGGCGCAAGTAAAGGGAACTTTCATTTTGTATACGGCCGTATACCTCGGTGTGACGGAATGGTTTCGAGCATGAAGATTTGTGTGCGGAATTGCTGAGTGAGATTACACTTCTTTATCCTGAAGGTCCTTCAAGGTAATCAAGTCATCTCCAACATGTCACATCAAGGGGTACGTCTGCTACACTTATGTAGACTTTGAGATGAAGAAGCTTCTCGGCAGCGGTATATGTATTTAGAGTGTGATGTGGGAAGTGGCTATTTGGCAGGTTTGCCGGGCATAATCATAGAGACGGTAGGGCGACCAGTGAGATGGCCTACGCGATGGTGCACAGATGTCAACTTTAAATTAACTATTTACCGGACGTTGGACTCCATTTTAGATTGGAAAGGCCCGATCCATATGAAGTATTGACAAACGTATGAGCCAAGAAACTTGAGGCTGTGACGACGGGTGCCTAGGCGTCCAAGTAATTCCGCCAACGACACAAAGCAGACTCAAAAACATTGCTGCGTAGCCCCCCTATACTGGTGAGATTTTCTAGCATTCATGGTCCTTCATTATTTTCATGATTTGCATGACGAATCTCAAAGAAACCCTCGGTAGCGGTTTACTTACTGCTCCTGTTTAGCTTTGACCAGGAATCTGCTTGGCAGGGCGGGTTCCCATTGCCCACAGTTTTCGGGTAGCTGCATGCGCCTACGGAAGTGACGAGCAAGTCCGTGAGCCGTGTTGGGTACAGGGTACACTGGAATTTAAGAATGTGGAACCTTGATAATAGAACGCAAGATCCCCGATGAAATGAGGACACATGCACTCTAAAGTCCGATAACCGAACGAAGAACCATGTACTTCCAGAATGTGTCCAGTGTTGACAGCGGCTTGTGGAACTTTGGAATCTCATTGATATGATTGTCACGTGATACTCTGCAATGGGAGGCGCACGGTCCTTGGATGACATATTTGGCTTCGCGAGAACTCGAAACGCCACCTCCTTGACAACCTATTACCGCAAAATCCGCTCAGCCAGGAACCTTGGCTATCAGTTCCATGGACGGATGCTGCTGGTCAGCCATATCCAAGTATCATTTCAATATTTGATTCATCTAATATTCTTTGGCCCTTCTGAATAACAATACTATGCCACGCGGCCCCAAGAGTCGACACACCGCAACGTCCAAACATTGAGAAACATAGCTACTGCTGATGAAACACGATAAGCCCGTAGGCGGAAACAGATTTTCCTATGCAACTCCAGCCACCAATCTATAATTCCATGGCATGGTGGAATTGCGCCAAACACAAGACAAGAATCTGGACCTATCGGAAAATATTCAAGAATCCAGTGTGGAACCAATCGCTCAGATACAGCGCACCGCACGTACTTGGAAGAAGCTTCACTAGTCGCATAAAGACATAGATGAGATGGTACAGGATCGATAGAGCAGAACTAGAGGCCCCATTGTCTACGTATTACCCCACCTGTAATACGAGGCCCGCTATGCCAAGATACACTGCGTAGTTTTGAGCTTAAATGAACATGGTACCGACCAGGGGCACTGACATATGGAGGGAGGGAGGGAGTGATGAGTAGCGGAACAATATTCACTTGATCAAGTGTGCATTTTAGCGCGACCATCCATACTGTGCCTTGAGTCGCGAACGACTTGTAATTCAACCGTGAGGAGGTGGCGGAAAATTGCTTGACTGGCCAGGCGTTCTATCTGGAGAGCGGAAATTGTGGCGCGCCTTGGCGTCCCAGATGAACGGAATCGATGTGGACCTGTTTACGGTTTCACTACACAGCTTGGCATCTTTCCACGGGCTAGCGTCGGCGCGGCAGTCTGTTTCTAGCCCAAATCGACTTGACTTGCCATGATGCCCTACATTCCACGAAACAGGTGCCATCTGTGAGGCGCGGCGTCCAATCAAAGTACCTCCTCAGGCTCTTTGATTCAGATGCATGATGCGCTGCGCTTTGGTCACCATCCCCACTGGGGAGACATTCCACCGTCTGTACCTGGAACGCTCTCGGAGCAATTGCTGGACAACGGGAGCGGCAGTGAAACGAGTATAAGTGCAACAAATACCCCGTAAAGAAAAGGGCATCCAACATCAGATCCATTCAGTCCTTCATTTGCTTGACGCATACCACATTCTCTACATCTTCGACTCGCTTCTATTCGTGCTATATACTACCTTTTCCAAAACATCCCAAACCAACAAACTCTCCATCAAAATGAAGTTCTCCATCGCCGTCATTGCCGCCGCTTCTGGCCTCGCCGCCGCTGGCCCTGCTGCCCCCACCCCCAACGATGCCTTCGCCCTTGCCAAGCGCGCCTCTCTCCCCATCCCCGCCTCCAAGGGATCTGTTACCCTTAAAGCTCCTCAGGCTGTCAGCGGCTCCTTTGATGGTGGCATGAAGACCTACGGCCGTGGTGTCAGCTGCACTGGTCAGGCTGAGGGTGGCGACAAGGACGCCGTCTTCATCATCAAGAACGGTGGTACTCTCAAGAACGCCATCATTGGAAAGGACCAGATCGAGGGTGTCCACTGCGAGGGTTCCTGCACTATCGAGGTAAGATGTCTGTCTATTCGGCGCAAGAATGATTAGCTAATTCGAACTAGAACGTCTGGTGGGTCGACGTCTGCGAGGATGCTCTCACTATCAAGGGCGACGGCAACGCCATGGTCAAGGGCGGAGGTGCCCAGGCTGCCTCTGACAAGGTCATCCAGCACAACGGAAAGGGTATGGTTACCGTTGACGGCTTCAGTTTTTTTTCACCGATTCCCCGACCACCGAGAATTA
>Ga0068631_100728_pt1 | contig 12891 bp, 6 predicted proteins | sample InSIn5gowninarea_2_FD_77434 | JGI IMG/M metagenome (GOLD analysis project Ga0068631, IMG submission 77434) | Clean room microbial communities from NASA Spacecraft Assembly Facility at Jet Propulsion Laboratory, Pasadena, California, USA -... ...
GGGGTTTGAGGAGCGGACGAGAGACATGGGTTTGGTCATATGGGGGTGGTCGCCGCAGCTCGCAGTTCTTTCGCACCCTTCCGTGGGGGCTTTTTTGAGTCACTGCGGATGGAATTCGACGTTGGAGAGCGTGAGTTTGGGCGTGCCATTGATTGCGTGGCCCATGTTTGGAGATCAACATGTGAATTCAAGGTTAGTTAGGGATTTGGGTGTGGGGATTCAGGTCTGCGAGCACACAGATGGGATTCCGGAGGAGGAAAGGGTGAAGGTGGCGGTGAAATTAGTGTTGGAGGAGGATGAGGGAAAAGAGATGAGGAAGCGTGCGGAGAAACTCAAGGAAATTGCGAGCGAAGGTACAGGAGATGGAGGATCTTCTGCAACGAGTTTACAAGCTGTTGTGCAGATGATGCACACACTGAACGATTCGTACAGTAAACGGATCCAAACAGCTTCCACACCGCATGCATGAAAATCAGAAATAGATCAGAGCACACAGTAAAAAGGCAAATTGCAAAGCCAAGAACACATGAAGTGTATTTACTTAACAGTTCTTCAGTTCCTTGAGACACATTTGCTTTCGACTGAGAGCAATCAACAATGAAGATATATATATACTATGTAATGGTTTACTTCAGTTGTTTTTCTTCTAGATCTGTTTGATCTCCAATGAATATTAAGTTACCTTTTTTTTACTGCATCACAAAATTTGAAGCTTTCTTTTTTATCATCGTGGTTCCATCAAAATAAAATTTATGAAAAGCATCATGTTGTGAAAAGCATAATTTATTAATGTATTTTTCAATATTAATCATGTTTAAATTATTAAATTTAAATGGAGATCTTTTCAACTATTTATTGCTTAATCTTCTTCCTTGGGATAGTTCGGATAGTTATCTAGCACATTTCTAATTACTTAAGTTATATTAATATATCATTAACATTCTTCTTCATTTTTCTTTTCTTTGATATAATTCTCAAAGTTAGAACGTCAAATTCAACAAGAAAATAAAATCAATTTTATATACTAGATAAAAAGGACGACACTTAATTGATTTTTTCATTTTTGTTCTTTATGTTTATAATGTTGTGCATGAATCCTTTTCTCTCCTATGAGTACTTTTTGAAGGAACTAACACTAACAAGATGGTTCCTAAACAACCATGATCATATGAAAACTCAAATACATCTCACAAAGCAATCACATAACACAACGTGTAAGTGGTTCCTCCAACTAGGAGTACATCCATTAACTAGATCTTTCTCTTAACTACAAATACAACTCTCTTACAATCCTCCTATTATTTCTTCTAACCACTATCCTCAAGCATAACCTTACTCCACAATTGGTGTGTAATCACAAACAAGGAGCCTTCTATTTATAAGCCAAAATCCCTCTTTGGATCACCCTTTTATCCAATGTACAAAAGCATGACATGCACATCCCTTTACCCAAGGGGCATGCTCATGACATGGAGTGTAGGACAAGTTACATTATCATATTCACTTAAATACTTAAGGTATCGAATGATACCCTTAAGTATTAGTGAACTTACATTTAATATTAATAGAAACCTTTACAATAATGCATTATACATTCCAACACTCCCCCTTAATGCAATATTGGGATAGAGCGAGAAGAAAGAAGAAGAAGCGAAAGTAAGAGAGTTCTCCTCCAAAAGATACAACGGAGATGAGAACTTTTTACATATTTGTGAAGAAAGAAAGATCTAGTTTGAGATTCACTACTATACCAAATACAATCATAAACCACAACCAGTTTCATTATACATGAAGTAGTCATCCAACTAGAAGTCATGAAGGGTCTCCAAGAGCCTGCATATCTGAGGTAAGTAACCTGCAATCTCAAAGGAACCTACAAGTCATAAGCAGTTCAAAAAATAAGATCAGTTGGATGCATCATATTCATATCAACAAGGATAGATGAATCACATAAATGCCATCATGAACTGATCAATGGTGTACTATAAGTCATCACAAAGATGCCATGCCAAACATTTGTAGTCACCTATTGTATATAAAATATGTGTTGATTATTAATACAAAGTAGGGCTCAACAAAATGCATATAAGAGTTTTTCTCCAAAAATGTGTCACAAGATTCTATTCTAAGTCCTTTTTTAGATACCAATTATTTTCCTAAGAATTTTTGTATAATGGTTCAAATGATTTAGAGGCTTGTAATAATAGAAATCACATGTCAAAGTTTTGTATACATGTAAGGTTTTGAGACTTGCATATTTAATTCGTGTTTTGGGTATATGTTCAATAGAATTTTAATTTTTATGTAATGATTTTACAAGCTTTGTGTACATGATGCAAAGAATGAATCATTCGTGCACTAAATGGATCCAAACCCTTCCACAGCACATGAAAATCAGAAATAGATCAACAATACACAAGAAGAAGGCTAATACATAGCCATGAACACATGAAATCCATTTTACTATAACAACTCCTTACTGGAATTTGTTTATAATGTTAACGTGTTAATATTTCATCACTTTTATGATATGGTTCATTAAGGATATATTGGTCTTGCTATGGTAATCTTAAGTATGGTTTATCATGTAAGATATCCTACTATATAGTTCTTCATCATTAGCTTGGTTATAGTAATATAGATACAATTTATCATGTAAGATATCATCATATATAAGTTTTCATCCACAAAATCATCATGTTAATCATTATAATTTTTCATCATTCACAAAATCATTATACATGAATCATGATCCAAGAGATTGTTATACAAATTTTTTCTATCCATTGAGATATGCTTTACTAGTTTAAAAGCTTGAACAAATATTATATAAAATGGCATGATTTACTTTTAACAATTTTTTTCTCATATACATCTACTTTCAAGTTTCACACCATTCTTCATTTATCTAGTAGTATTTCAAGAAACATGTCTTCTATGAGCAAGAGCAAGAGCGAGAGGGAGAGGGAGAGCGAGAGAGAGAGGGAGAGAGAGTTTTTTTCTCATATACATCAAATTTCAAGTTTCATACCATTATTCGTTTATCTAGTAGTATTTCAAGAAGCATGTCTTCTATGAGAGAGAGAGAGAGAGAGAGAGAGAGAGAGAGAGAGAGGAGATGTTATTTGATCGAGTGCAGTGATTTCCACATTTAAATTTTTAATAATTGTATTTATGTCATAACTATCTATCTCTAAATATGTAACTCATTTTTATCTTTAGTATGTATGATAATTTTATATATCAAAAAGACCTTAATTATTTGTACAAAAAGTTCTAACAATAATTATGCATGTACAATTATCAATTATAATTGCATCCAGAGGTGTTCTTAAATTATAGCCAGAAGGTGGGAGAGAGTGTTATGAAAATTTTAACACAAAATCAAATATATTAGTATTTAAAAATTAAACTCGAAATAAAATATTAAAGTTTAAATTTACATTTATTTAATTTTAGAATATCAATTTTAAATTTTATCAATACATATTTTTAAATTTGGTAGCTTCTCATTCATCTAAAAAATTTTAGGTTTTGTATAATTTTTTTTTTAACTTATTTGATCAATAAAATATTTAAATGATTTTAAAGAATGATTGCTTAAAAATTATTAGATATAGCAATACCACAAAATAAAATAAACATCCTAAAACGATATCTATATAAAAAATTATATCAAAACTAATATATAATAAATCCAGAAAATAAAGCAACATCTCATGAAAACCATGAAAAAACAGTAATTAGACAGATTGATTTCGCTGGAATTAAACGATTTTTGTGTTGTGTATCCGTGTAAAACAATTGTATGGTAACACAACTAACAAAAACAATCAACTTTGGCAGATTGATTTATCATAGAGTACTATTAAAAATTGAGATTAAGATTAAGAGCAAAGTAATCTTAAAGATCCCAAGAAGAACAGCGCAGTTAGAAAGCCCAGAAAGTATTCTGTAGAATCTGAAGAGTTGTGTGGTCCACTTTCAAAGCTCGTTCCCCTCTATTAAGTTCGCTACATTTACTCCGGCTTATTTTATTGAAATAAAAATGTCCACGTTCTTATTTTAGTGCCTTGACATGTGACGGCCGTTTGCATTTATGCTTTACTTTACAAACCAGTCAGACTCCACGTTCTCATCATTATTGTAATCGTCAATTACAAATAGTTTTCTGTTCATATCGTGCGACATATCACTTCTGTCTTTGGTATGTAAAACACAATGAAATTCCACAAACTAGAGTCTTGATGCCCATGTCAAAGCCAGGTAGCACTCTTCCAGCATTCAATGTGGATGACGTTGGACTGACATCACTGAAGATCCTTCTTCGGATCTTCATGAAAATTATTCCATGCACTTTTTTGACGATGAAATTAACAATAGTATGAGTTGTCCTTTGACTTTGATGATTGATGCTATATAACATTTTGCTTGTATTCAAGGTTTATTATGATGATCAAATAATTTTGCTGTTTTAATACATGTTTTGAGGTCGAATCTCAACAAGTATACGATCGTTAACTTTTACCCTCTTTTAATGTCTTTCACACTGTTGTAGAAATATACATACGAATAATGAAAGCTATCAATTGCACCACCACCATTCTTTCATTATTTTGTGGAGACCATCTGATACTCTTGGTCAACCAGGTGTCGTGCTTTTTACATCTTACTGGAGTGAAACTTGTGAAATTACTAATTTTCATATTATTAATATCTCAACCATAATTATCTAGTTTATTTTTTATTGAAGTCGAAAAACGAATCGAACAGATTTTGAAAGTTTGAAACCAATATTATTAATTTTTTTATTTTTTATTGATGACTACTACATAGTAGAAGGCGATCTTAAAGAAGATGTAAACAACTCCATTAACTTGTCGTTTTATTAGCAAAGCGCAAGTCTTAACAAAGCATGTGACTAAGTCTTGCTATAGATTACCCATCTATCCAAATGTTTCCCAACTAGTTTGAAGGTGTGCTTTTATGGAAACACTTTCAATAGATTTCATAGATTGAGGATATGGTTACCTATCAATTGTATGTTAGCATATCTCATAGCATATCTACATGATGTAGGGAGGAGAGTTTTGAACTTGGAAGCTCCCTTTATCAACTTGAGTTTTAAATTTTCACTCATTTCATATATTTGAATTTTTTTTTTCCTTCCATTTTTTTTCCTTTCATTAGAACAGGACATCCCCTTGGGGATACCGCACCAGTTGGGTGAATGTATTATTGCTGAGAGGTCACAAGTTTGAATCACCCTATTTGTTGTAGTACGAGTCACGTATATGTGACTGATTCAAATGAAAAATGGTTAGGATTTCATTCAAAAATCCATCCTCCAACTCTCTCTCTCTCTCTCTCTCTCTCTCTCTCTCTCTCTCTCTCTCTCTCTCTCTCACACACACACACACACACACACACACACACACACACACACACACACACACACACATTAGAATAGTTAAAATAAGGAGTGTTACATAGTGAGACAAGTTTTACACAAGTCCCTAAAAACTAATTTGGTCTCCTCTAAGTCAAAATTATAGAAACTATTGAGTTGTAAGGAGGGTGGAAACTTGCACAGAACAACTAACTTACACATGGTTCTTTTGTAAAGTAGAAGCCACCATATAGGTGAGAGCCTAAAAAATTTTCCATCCCTACATTTTGTTCTTGGTGTAAATTATGGAGGAAGCTCTGCCAATATTGTTCCAAAGAATCAAACAAGGTAATGAGACAAAGATATTCTAGGATGCTTGAACTGCACCAATATCTAAATAAAAGAAGAAAAACTTTTATCATGACTAAACTAGACCACGAAGGAGTTGTCTATGATTTTCATGAACCACACCAACTACTCTGCATAAAATCCCCATGGATGAGGTACCCCATAAAAAATATAGTAATGGGAACTTATTTTTGTACATAGCATTTCCAATAAGTTCTAGACAAAATACAAATAGCTCATCATCGTCATCAAATAAAAGATTCAATAAAAAATAAAGAGGAAAGATAAAAAGAACATAAAGATACCTATATGATAAGATATTAGATAATGCTCATAAGATGTACAATGTGGCTTCTGTATAACACATCTAATAGCCATTTTGATCAAAGTAAGTGTCGATCCGATAATACCAGGCATGGGGGCAATGATTTAGCCCATAAAGAGCTTTCTTGAGATGATACACATTTTTCTCATGGCTGGCGATGGTGAATACTTGGGGTTAATTTAGGTATACTTATTCTTCCAAGTCTTCATTCAAGAAGGCAAACTTGACATCCATTTAATACACAATAAGTTCAAAATGGGATGTAAGAGTAAGAAGAGATTTGACTATGTCAAGTCTGGTAATTGGTGCAAATGTCTCTTCATAATCTAACCCTTCTTTCTGGACATAACCCTTCAAGGCTAACAGTCAAACTTTTTATTTTGTAATGTTGCCATCAACATTGTGCTTCAACTTGTAGATCTATTTGACTCTAATAATATTCTTATTCTCTGGAGGAGGGATAAGCTCCCAAGATTAATTCTTCTAAATCTAATCGATCTCATCTTTCATAACCTTTATCTAATCTTCATTTGTTACGATATCTTTGAGGTTGAAGGGCTTAAGAAGGGAAGAGGGTATCAAGGCATAGTTGGTGAGTTGATCATTAGGTGTATGCACAAATATGAGTCCACTTAAAGAGGAATTATTAGGATTTAAACTCTGTGGCAGTAAAATTGGGATCTCAATTTAGGTTCGAGATCCTAATGAAGATCGAGGTCCCAATTTTAAATCGAGATCCTGATACTAAAAATAATCAAAATCTTGATACATCAAGATCCTGATTTATTTTTACATGTAAAAAAATTGGGATCCCAATAAATCAGGATCTTGATATATTTCAATTCATTTACCTCTAATTTAGGCTCAATTTTAGGCTTGGGAAAGGCTTAGTGGATCAAACCTTAGCCTTGGACCTGCAAGTATGTGTTTATGGCAATTTTAATGGAAAATCTCAACTTTGAGAATACGCTTGATAGAGTTTTTAGTAGAATTGTTTTCATGAAATTAAAATCCATTATAGATGAAAGAGTGCAGATTTCAAATATACATTTTTTTTACAATTGGATTACATTTTATATTGTTCAATTAATTGTTGGTGAAACTCAGCTATATACTTGAAATATGAGGGTATGTTATTTTCTTAATAACTTTTTATTTTTTAGCAATTATGAAAAATAATTATATGGAGACAAGATTCAAATAATTCTCTACAAGATAAAAACAAAATTGAAAAAGAATAAGTTTAGGTCAAATTATACATGGGCGGGTGCAAGAAGTGGTTCCACTTTAAGGCCAAAAAGTGTAAGTGTTTTCCATGATTTTCAAGTTTGGGTATGATTGATCTCAAAAGTTGAAGCACTTAGACATGGAATGATGAAAAAGGTCACTGAGGTGAAAATGTAGTGCTCATACTCTAGTTTTCAAATATATAGTGTTTTCCAATACCCAGATCATAGAATTTAAAATTTGATAGGATGAACAAAAACCACTTTTTAAAAAAAAAACTATTTTTAGACCATACCATGCATGTGTCCATCCACCATAATTTGACTAAAATCAAGATATTTTTTAAAATCCTTTCAGGAAAAGATACCTAGCACATTGAAGCTTTTCCTGGATATTTTTCCATAATTTATAAATCAATATTTTTTTTATTAATTTTGTACTAGGCATGTTTGTGGTTTCGAAAAGTGCTCATATTTTTCCACCTTAATTTGATCTAAACTTAATCTTTTTTCAATTTTTTTTATTCTTATAGAGAATTCTATGAAGATTCTCCCTATATAATTTGTTTTTTATAACTCCAAAAAAAAAACTTATTAAAAAAATATGAGACCCACATATTTCAAGCATATGGACCACATTAACTAAAAAATAATTAAAAAATATAAAATCTTATCCAATTGTAAAAAAAATTACATATTTCAAATATACACTCTTTAATCTATAATGGGTTTTAATTTCATGAAAAAATTCTACCAAAAATTGCATCAAACGTATGCATGAAGTTGAGATTTTCTATTAAACTTTTTATGAATATATACTTGCAGGTCCAAGGCCAAGTGTTGTTTCAGCAAGCCAAGTTTTCGAGCCTAAATCCAAAGTGAAATTGTAGATTCAAATATCGGGATCTCAATATTAATGAATAAAATTGAGATCCCGATATTTGTACTTATTTTTGCTTTAAATATCAAGATCTTGATATTTATTGGGATCTCGAACCTAAATTAGGATTCCAATTTTTCCAACTTCGAGTTTTTACTTAATGAATTTTTCCCACTTCCCCTTGAAGTGGACCCAGCTTCTTGCTTTCACCCACATACCAAACACAAGCACTTTTTGAAACAACAAACATGACCAATACAAAATTAATAACTAAAAAAATATTGATGAAAAAGTTATAAAAAAATATCCAAGACAAGCTTCAATGTCTTAGATATTTGTTATAACCGAAATAAAAATTATTAGGGTTATTTATAGAATAACTAAATTCGCTAATTAACTATGAAATAATAGAAAATTGATGATATGAAAGATGATAATTATCTAATTGACATGACTTATCAAAATTAGATTTATGGAAGATACAAACTTGTACTTTACCTAGGAAATCGAATAGAGGTAAAATCTAATCAAAAGAGAACAAACGATAAGATTCTTGAAATACGGAGCTAATAATAACGTTAGAAACCTCGTGATATCTCTCAGTTCTCATTCCAAAATAGCTTTCTCTTTTGCTCCATATCATTTTCCCACCTTCGATGCACGGAATCTCGTTCATGAAGGGATGAAAGATTGCAAGAATATAGAGCTCAAAGTATAACAAAATTCAGAGATAATAGGTGGTGTTAAGAAATATTGGTCAATATTGACATAAGTATATTGCCACCTATCAAGGATTTAGGATTATGTCATGTCATGTCATATCTTTGATCATGCACAACCCCTCCACCTTTATAGGCAACAGGTCTAGTGCTAAGGCTCTTCCTTAAGCGTATTATGATGCCAAGCCGACTTGCTACCACAAAACATAAAGGCATATGAGAGTGCACATGGAAAAGAACATTTCTTTAATAAATTAAATAAATTATTTTGAATACTTAAAAGTGTATTTTAATTAAATTAAAAAAATAGGTGTTAACAGATGCCCTACTTTAAATATATTTTGATTCTTTTGGGACAAAAGATAATCAAAGCATAAATTCAAATTATAACAAGAAAATAAAGAAGATACTCCCTGAAAAGTCATGTCATGGTGATAGGTTTGGATGCTCCAATTTTTGCTTATATTATGCCCCCTCTTTGACTTGGATATGATTGACCTCTGATCATAGGAGTAATTCAAGGAAAAGAAAAAGGTACCTAAAAAGAGCTTAGACAAGAAATATATTTTGCGCAATATATCTCAAATATGAACATTAAACATCATGATATGGAAAGTATGATAAGAAAAACAAACATGTCCTTGGTGACTTACCCATAAATATAAAGAAGATGACAATCAATTTAGATAAATCATCTTGGTTTTTCAAGCCACCATGTTCCCATGGATTTTGATATGAATAACCCTTCCTTACAAAGGTATCAAATGATAAGATTGACCCTTCCTTACAAAGGCATCAAATGATATGCATGATCAGCTTAGTTTCTCAAGCCACCTTGTTTTCATAGATTTTGTTGATAAGAGTGTCCCTTCCTTACAAAAGAGGCCAATGATATGAAAATAAAATACCATATTGGTATGTTTTGATAAGCATCCTTTGATGAAAATGAAATGAAAGTAAAGGAATGAAATACGTTTTTCCTCGATTTGCCATGATTAGGAAGAAATGATCAATTTTTGGATTTTTTTATTAAATGAAGCAAGTGACATCGTCAGGAACACAATGACATCGCTAGATTATTACTTTATTTTCCTGAAATATTTGTATGAAAAAATAAATAAATGCACATGTTTATGAAAATGATCAGACATAAAACTTTTCATATGCATGATGTTAATTGGATTACGTTCTTCTTTACCTTCTATTCTAGATAATTTATATGCACCTTTTCTGTAATTTGCAATGACAATGTAAGGACCTATTTAGTTAAGTTCGAACTTACCTTTTTTTTCATTTTCTAAAGCTTTTATGTTGGCAAGGTTTTCTTTTAAGATTAGGTCACCAAATTTAAACTCTTTAGGCTTGATCTTTTTGCAATAGGATGTTTAGATTCTAGAATGGTAGACATGAAGGTACAGTTCTAGAGAATTAACCCATCTTTCATCTAAGACCTCTAGTTGGACTAATCTAGCTTTCATTCTATCCTCTTCCATAATGAGGCCATCTAGTGATACATGAAGAGATGTGATTTCTAGCTCAAAGGGAACTATGGCTTCATTACCATACAGTAATGAGAAAGGATTTGCCCCTATAGAAGTCCTTACACTTGTTCTATAGGCCCATAAAGCATAAGGGAGTTGTTCAAGCTAATCTTTACCATGTTTTGCAACAGTTTTGTATAGAATACTCTTAATGAATTTATTAGAAGCTTCGGCTTGACCATTACCTTGGGGAAAATATGTGGTGGAGAACTTCCGTTCAATATAATATTTAGCAAAAAATTCCTTAACTTCATTACCTTTAAAGCTGGGACCATTACCCATGAATAATTTAGAAGGCACACCATATCTAGAAATGATAAACTCAATGATAAATTTAACAATCGTACCTCCTTTTGTAGATTTCATGGGTATAGCCTCTACCCATTTTATGAAGTATTTTGTAGTTGTAATGATAAACTTATTACCATCTCTTGAAATAGGATTATTTTTACCAATAAAAGCAAGTGCTCAAATAAAAAAAGGCCAAGGAGATATAATAGAATGCAAAGCATGAGAAGGAGAAGGTTGAAGATTAGAATTCTTTTGACATTGTTCATATTTCTTGATATGCAATTCATAATCTTTAAGCATAGTAGGCCAATAATAACCTAGTCTAGGCAACTTTTGATAAACATATGTAGAACTAAAGTGTTCACCACATTCACCATCATGAGCTTGGTAAAGGGCCATATCTACTTCATGCCTCATTAAACATCTAATAAGAGCACCATCAAAAGACCTTATATACAACAAATCACCTATGATGACAAACTTGGTAGCTAGCTTTTTTAATCTAATTCTAGCATTCAAAGGTAATAGAAATAACAACATCTTTAAGATAATTAAAAACATCTTGATACCACTCACACACATTGATACTAGTAGCGGAATAACAATGATCCTTAATGAAATCTTCAACAACAAATTCATGAGAAGACTTACCTATAATTTTTGTTATAAGGATAGTCTCTTCATATTCTATGTTAATAGGAGCAAGGGAAGTAGCACTAGCCATTATATCAACATACGTGTTGCTATCTCTTGGTATATTATCAATTTCATACTCATTGAAGTAGATGAGGAGATTCTCCACCATTTTCTTGTATGGTTGCAACTTGGGGTCTTTGTTGTTGTAGATGTTGAAAACTTGCTTTATAATTTGTTGAGAATCACCAAAGATTTTGATCATTTTTACTTTCATAAGTATTGTTGCTTTCATACTTGAAATTAAAGCCTCATATTCTGCCATATTATTAGTGCAATCAAAATTTAAAAAATAAGACATAAGGATAGCATCACTGTGAGGATTGATGAGAATAATTCCTACCCCTCCTCCGTGAATGCACTTAGAACCATCAAATAATAGGTTCCACTCTTCGTTTTCCATAAATCGAACAAAAATGTGTGAAAATTCAGGCTCAAAAATGGAATGACAACGTAGGAGTGCAAAATCAATGCTAGGTTTAGGGTTGATCTTGTCATCCACTTCATACAGAAATGCTTCTTATATGCTAGATACTTTGTTTCATGGGTGATTTGTAGTGAAATATGCTATAGCTTATCCCTTTATCAACTTTTGAGTGACAAAGACCAAATCAAATTCTTGAAGTAACATTACCCATTTTGCAACCCTTCAGGACAGGTAAGACTTGGACATGAGACATATGAGGGGATCAACTTGAGCTATAACATAAGTTGTATTTCCAAGCAAATGTATTAATCTTTTAGTTGAGAAGACTATATAAAAATACATCTTTTCAATTTGAGTATACATTGTCTTCTAGTCAAGTAAAGTCTTACTGATATAGTATATTTCTCTTTTCTTGGTATTATCATCCTTTTAAGCTAATATTTCCCCTAATGCACTTAATGTTGCTGAAACATAAAGTGATAAACTCTTTTCTAAATTATAAGGGGCTAAAAATGGAGTATTAGTGAGGTATCTTTTGATGTTGTCCAAAGCCTTTTGATACTTTTCATCCCAAATGAATTTCTCACCTTTCTTTAGCAAGTGAGAAAATAAGAAAGTCATATATGCTAACTGAGCAATGAACCTTTTGATAGCTTAAACTTTCCCTTGGAGACTTCTCAACTCTTTCAAGTTCTTAGGAGAAAAATCAATAATGGTTGAAACTTTCTTTGGATCCACTTCTATACCTCTTATTGAAATAATGAACCCAAGCAATTTACTTAATGAGACTATAAATGCATACTTTTGAGGTTTCAAATTCAACTTGTACTATCTCATTCTTTGAAAAATCTTTCTCAAATCTGAAATATGATTATCTTTGATTGTGAATTTGGCTAGGATATCATCAACATATACCTTAAATTTTCATGGATCATATCATGGAACATGCTCACCATGGTCCTTTGATAAGTTGCATATGTATTCTTTAGATCAAAAGGCATGACTACCCAACAAAATATGCCCTAAGGAGTAACAAAATTTATCTTATGTTA
>Ga0068631_100730_pt1 | contig 12873 bp, 14 predicted proteins | sample InSIn5gowninarea_2_FD_77434 | JGI IMG/M metagenome (GOLD analysis project Ga0068631, IMG submission 77434) | Clean room microbial communities from NASA Spacecraft Assembly Facility at Jet Propulsion Laboratory, Pasadena, California, USA -... ...
GCAGCGCAGGAAAGACAGAGTGGAGTGATGGTAGATTTTACTCATCCGAGTACAGTTTACGATAATGGCCGGTCAGCGATCGCCTATGGTATCCGCCCCGTTGTTGGTACGACAGGCTTAAGTCCCACGCAGATTTACGATTTAACTGAATTTGCCGACAAAGCTAGCACAGGCTGTCTACTGATTCCTAACTTTTCAATTGGGATGGTATTGCTTCAGCAAGCAGCAATTACAGCATCTCAGTATTTTGATCATGTGGAAATTATTGAACTGCATCATAATCAAAAAGCGGATGCGCCAAGTGGGACGGCAATTCAAACTGCTCAGATGTTGGCAGAAATGGGTAAAACTTATAATCAGGCTGTGGTGGAGGAAACAGAAAAATTACCAGGAGCTAGAGGTAGTTTAGCCAAGGATGGGATTCGGATTCATAGTGTGCGTTTACCAGGGCTAATTGCCCATCAGGAAGTGATTTTTGGGGCAGCAGGTCAAATATACACTCTGCGTCACGACACGAGCGATCGCGCTTGTTACATGCCAGGAGTGCTCCTGGCAATTCGCAAAGTCCTGCAACTCAAATCTTTGGTTTATGGTTTAGAAAAGATACTGTGAGTTATTAACTCAAAATTTCATCATGTTGGTTCCACTCACGCGACAAAAATTTGAACAACTTATCCCTCGCATTGCTACTGGCGATCAGTACCGTTATTGCAGTGGAAAATCCCCAGATTTCTTGAGACGGCTGTTAATTTCTGTTGTAGCCGTAGTAGTGATTATTGTTTTGGCAATACTCCTAGGACAGGGATTTAATCTTTTCAGCTTTTTATTAGGGACAGTTGGGGCGCTTTACTGGCTGTGGGGACCCGTATTTTGGGCAAGTTTACGCAATGCAGAATACCGCCGCTACAAGTACAGTGGCTTTTTTCGGGGTCGAGTGCTGGATGTATTTGTGACGGAAGAATTGATTGGTAAAGAGGAAACAGTCAGCAATAGAGGCGATCTAGTAATTGTAGAAAACCGAGAGAGTAGGCTTAATTTAGAAGTCGGGGATGAAACAGGATTTACTACCGAGATCCAAGTTCCACTGCGTCGGGAACATAATGCGATCGCTCCCAATCAAATTGTCGAAATGATTGTCCTCTCCAATAAACCAGATTTAAGTACCATAGCCAGAGTAACTGACGTTTTTATTCCTAGTCGGAATTTATGGGTAAGTGACTATCCTTACCTGCAAAGGTTTATGTTTTTAGAAGTTAGTCGTCGCATCCGAGACGATGCAGATCAACCGCGTCGCCGTTCTAAAAGAAAACCACGCCCTTCATCAAGAAAGTACATAGATTGAAACTCTTAATTAGACAAAAAATTTTAATTTTTTAAGTTTGCTTAGGTAGCAAATTATTTAAACATTGTGGTTGTAAGAAAGTATTTTTTATAACTACTAATACTGAACAGTTATCTTGCCCATCGCAAGCCATTTTGATTTTGGTATTGCAAGATATAAGCAGCATTTTTTCTTTCTAAATTAGATAGTAAATTGTTAGGAAATGCTTTAGGTGAGTAGATCGGACGATACCGAGGTTGTTGATTGAAGTAATTTTGCAATTCCTGATTAACAAATTGGCGACCATGACGAGCAAAAATTGAATTTCTGATAATATCTAACTCAAAAGCACTTTTACCAGCTAAATCTGCGTCTGTAACTGATTTGTAAGCTAACCAAGAGTAATCTTGATCTTGAGCTAGCGTTAGTTTTAGAGTAACTGCTGTAGTATTTGAATTATTTGAAACGACTGCTGGTGTAGGCTGGGTTGTAGTTAGCTTAGTAGGAGTTTGGCTAGCTTCCGGTGTTGGTGTCTGACTAGGAGTTTCTATTACTTGCGGCTTTTCAGTAGTTGTAACTGGATACTGTGCTACTGGAGTCGGAGATTTTGTAAGTAAAAAACCAATAATTACAGAAGCACCAACTAAACCACCTATGAGCAGACTATTAATAGGGATGTGTCCACTGCGGCGAATTATCGGCGGTGGGGTAACAGGAATTACCTGCTGAGAGCGAGTTGGAATTACTGTTGCAGGAATAGGCACAGGAGAAGATTGGATTGCATCTAACATCGCTTTAGCACTAGGGTAGCGATCGCGCACTTGAGGTTGAATCGCCCGTTCCAGCACTTGCCTTTAGCTGCAAGCTGACACTTGTAGCATACTGTTGCCAAATAATTGCCCCAGTTTGTGGTTCAGTTTCTAATTGTTGTGGCAATTTGCCAGTTAAAAGATAAATTGCTGTTAGTCCTAAACTGTACAAATCGCTTGCATATACAGGACGACCAGATGCTTGTTCCCCAGGCATAAAACCTGGCGTTCCAATCACAATTGATTTGGTGTTATGACTCTGAGACACTAAAGTAGCCATAGTTTCTCTAACTGCGCCAAAATCAATTAAAACTGGTTTACCATCCCAGTCCCGCAAAATTATGTTGTCCGGCTTAATATCTCGGTGGACAATGCGCTTGTTATGGACAGAATCAAGAACGGGCAGGATATTTTTAAGAATCTCTTTAACTAAACTTTCGCTTAATAGCCCTTCGTGTTGCACCTTATGGCTAAGAGTTTGACCCTCTATCCATTCTTGGACAAGATAAAACTGCCCTGCCTCTGCAAAGTAGCCGTACAAATTCGGAATCTGCTCACTCTTGCCGCCTAGTTCTTCTAGAATTGCGGCTTCACGTTGAAACCGTTCTTGGATAAGTTGGTAAATCTGAGGGTTATTAGTAATTGGTTTGAGCTGTTTAATCACACAGCAGCGACGGGAGGGCATATGGGTATCTTCTGCAAGAAATGTCTTTCCAAACCCACCAACTCCTAGTTCTCGAATCAGGCGATAGCGATTGCTTAAGAGTGTCATTCCCAACTACGCGCAGTGTGTCAATATCCAAATACTACAAGCGCCAGCCTACAAGAGCAAATCTTGGCAAAAATAGCTAATACTGCATTGCTTGTAAGTGTTAATCTCAGATTAGTCACCTTTTAGCTTCAAGTTTCCGAAGCAGAAGAGCGATTGAGAACTGGTGATAGGTAAGCAACTAAAACACCGATTAGGAAACCAGCGATATTACGCACTAAAGGTAGCCAATCAGAAGTCCGCGTCACTACAGGACCAATACCAAAGGCGATGAACAAGATGCCCCACAGTGGCGAGAAAATTAAAGCCCATTGCCAAGCAAAAATTTGCCCTGGACGACGCGGTTGAGCTGCAAATCCACAAATAATCCCACCTAGTATGGAAGTAATTAAGGTGAGAATCCACTGCTCTCGTGGTAGCCCTGGGACAACGCGGCAACCACCTTGACTTAAACAAGTTTTAATCGAGCCTAGTGATTGCAGAATTGATTGGTCTTCGCCTTCTTCGCGGACAAAGTACAAATTGCCGTAGCGTGTTTGCAACTCTACCCAAAAGGTACGCGGTAGCAACTGGTAAACAGCATCGCCAACGTTGAAATTGAGAATATTGCCGCCGCGCGAGTCAGCAACAAGTAGGACGCTTTTGTCGTCTAGTCCCCAGAAATCTTTGACAGCTAAACCAGGTGTACGGTCATATTGAGTCAAAACCCGCAGTTTCCAGCCTGTTTCAGCTTCAAATTGACTTAGTTCTTGGGCAAGGCGCTCTTCTTGAACGCTGGTCAGAGATTTAGCTAAATCAATAATTGGGGTTGGAGTGTCGGGCAGTAAGTCAGGATTGTTGTAAGCCAATGCTGGAGGAGTAAATATCCCCCAAACCGACCCGGCTAAGAAGAATGCTATCAGGGATGCTAGAAGTCGTCGCCAGAAAAAACGTTGCATAGGTAATTGAATAAAAAGCTCAAATTTGACTTTCAGCTAGGATTTTTTATTGTAAAGAGCGGTAGATGAATTTTCTTTACATTTGTTTACTTTAAGCTAATTTAGGTAATCTTAGACAATTTTAGATTTTAGTTTTTGGGTCTTAGGTTCTGAAACTCTTGCAAATAAACAGTTGCAGCAATTTAATTTGTAGAGGGATAGGGTGGGCAACGCCCAACTTATAAGTAAAGGTTCTGATAAAGGACATAAGAGACAAAGAGATTAATGAGATTTGTCCTGATTCATCTGTTACTTGTCTGGTGGCGCTGGCGGCGCTTCAAAATCTAGCACACCATCTTCTGAGTCATGCCAATTAGCAGGCTCCAGAGGGGTTTGGGAATCTTTAAAGTTATTTTTATAAGTGTAGTACGGTGATGATGTCGAGTAATTCTCCTCTACAGAGGTTAACGCCTCCGGAGACGCGGCGCGATCGCGCAACTGCATCCGACGACGATTAGACGGAGTACGCGTCAGAGTTTTCCAAGCTGCTTTTACCCCAGTCAAAACGCTGCGGGTGCTACTCTCTACCTTTTGAGCTTTCTTAACAGCACTATCAAGAGTTTGATCTACTTGTTGAGCAACCTGAACAGCACTTTTAACACCATCACTAGCATCATCAGTTAATTCACTGATCTCTAAGCCTGTTAAGCGGATTGCTTCTAAAGTAGGCGGTAAGTCGCGTCTTAAAGTGTCAAACAACTTTTCAGCGCTACGAGCTGCCCGCGCTAGTTCTTGTAATGCGGGTATTGCAGCCACCAAAACCGCCGTTAAACTAACAGCAACTAACAGAATTGACAGTCCGAGCCAAAATAAAGGGTCAATCACAGGATGCGACCTATAAGCTATCTAGAATGGGTAGGTGTGTTTGGTGGGGGTTCAATCTCTTGATTGAGTGCTTGGCGCTCCTGCTGACTTGCTTCTATGCCAGCTGCGATCGCTTCTCGTAATCGATCTAAAGTCTCATCCCAGTTGCGTAGTGCGGACTCAGAGAGGCGATCTGCTTGCAGTTGCACACTTGTTGATAAATCTTCCGCTAATTCTGGCAAGGCATCAGCAGACTTTTTTAATATTTGCCGTGTTTCTCTACCACTACGTGGAGCCATTACCAAGCCTGTAAGGGTTCCAATCGCAGCACCTAATAACACTCCACCAATAAATACTCCAGAACGGTTTGACATATTCGAGTCTTTCTCCTTACACCCATTCTAGGTAGGTTTTATTGCCTTGCACGACAGTAACAAGTATCCGCTAGGAATACCACTACACTTTTAGGCATCCTCATCGATAAAATTTAGATTTTGCCAAAGCTTTTTGCAAAAATCTGGAACGTCGTACCAAACGCGATCGCTGCCAAATTTGCTTGCCAACACCAAGGAGAGTTAAAACCTGCTGTATTCGTAGGAGTTTAAGATCCAATGGTAGGGAACCTTGACCCAGTTGATGAATGCTAATCTGTATTGTATAGATAGCTTCGGGTGCTCCACTTAGCCCTGTATAAATACTGCGCTCATAGTTAGATAAGGCATCTGCTAGCTGTGCTAGTTGCGAGCGCAGTTGCCAAACGCTCCAAGCTCCATACATCAGCATCAAAGCTAGAGCTAAGTTAATAACTATAACTACTATTACCATTGCTTACTAAAATCAATTTACTCAACAACAAACTTGGCAATTCATAAGAGCTAAAAGCATTGACGTATGAGATGTTTATTAATTATTTTAGTGACTATTTATTTTTTCTAGGCAATTTAGTACCCATTTCTGTGAGAGCTGAGAAGATGAGATAGCAAATAAGTATGCTAACGCTAACTAGAAAAACCAGTAAGTCATTGTCCATTGTGCTAGAGGGGTAGTAGTCCGCATTATTCAATATTCACACTAGAGCAAAAGTTATTGTAGTCGCTAGTTGTTAAGATACTTTACCCGATGCTCATCTTCAAATTTTGGGCAATTTTTTGGCGCTACCTTCTACTTTTAATCTCTAGAACCTAATATATGTTGAAATATCAGAGTGGTAAAATACTTTTTTAGTATGAGTACACTAGATATCCCTCTCTCAATAGAAATAGCTCAACGCATTAACAGTAATTCTCCTAACTGCTTTGATAATGCTTATCAAGCCGCACTCCTAACCCTAGATTCAATGTATGTCCAAGGTTTTTTGGTTTCCGCAGTTGAGCCTTATGTACCCATTGAGTATGCCTGGATAGAAATTGAGGAGCGAATTATCGATCCAACTCTGCTATACTTGCACAAAAATGAGCAAGAACTTTATTACTTTCCAGCACAAAGTTTAAGCGTTCAGCAACTTACCCAAGCAATAGAAGAAGCAGAAGAAGATTATCCAGAGGACGATCCACTGCCTATTTATGGTACGCCACCTTACGACTATTACGGTGAAGTTATGTTGGGTGGCACTGAATACTCAGCAGCCTATAGCGCAGCGATCGCTAAGTGCCAAGAATTAAATAGCAAATAATTCAATTATTAGAAGTGATAGCACCTTGAAGGCAAAATTTTTGAGTAGCGATCGCCTCCTACTCGTAAATCACACCACTAGCAGGGACTGTAATTTTAATCCCTTGACTACTTTTAGCTTCAACAAGTGTTTGTCTACCTAGCTGCTCTTGCTCGGTATATCTAACCTGCGAGGGAGTTAAATAAGTTCAGCTCAACAGTTGTACTCTGTTTAAGCGAATTCTTCTCAGATAAATACGAAGTGCTAAGTAGTTTTACTTTTTCAAAACTTCACATTAATTTCAGTATTTTCTCCGATCGAGAAACAGGAGAATATGCCTTACTTTTGATTTAGATACCTAAGTTAGTCTTTTGTACTTCTCATGATTTCCACCCAAGTCTTTACTCAATTTTCTCTAGCTAAATCTGCCGTATTACGTTCTCTTAAACACAACGTACAAGAGTGGATTCGTAAGGAAATTGTTGATGACGACCCCTATGAGCAAGAAGCGTTTTTATTTAAGAACAATAAAGTTCAATAATTTTAGTTATGTGGCACTGGCAGACCGAGATTTATTACTTTTGAACGATTGACTCTAGGTCTACCAGTTGCTAAATACCAACGTTGGGTAAGGCAATTATTTGATTAAAACGTAGCCTTCTGCTGAAGGTTTGGCGTTTACATTGCAATCAAAAGGTTGGGTTAATTGCCAAGATATAAAAACTAATAAGCTTAAATTACAAAGCAATAAAAAATTGGCAAAAATATTTTGATAGTTAGTTTTTTCCATATTAAATGTAATATTTATGCTCTAACATCTTTATAGGGTTACTTATAAAGATGCAGAGCAGGGTTAATTTATAAGTAGGTTAGTTATAGTTATTGCCTGTATATATACATATTTTATTAATTAAATTTATATTTAAGGTGAACAAAGTATGAAGATAAGCTTAGATTTTGTGAAAAGAGTGTGAATCTAACGCTTTTAAATAAATGATACAAAGTGCATAGATTATCAAGCCCCCGCAAGGGGGCTATTTCTATTTGGACAAGCAGCCATGAGTGCGAATAATAGCAAAAATACTTGCATCCAGGCAGTAGCTAGCAAATTCAAGATTTTCGTAAGCTTAAATTCATCCCGCGCCAGTAGTTTGTTGCTAATTAAACGCGGATTAGGAGTTAGTAACTTCACCTCGTCATACTTAGCATCCTCTAAAGGGACATCACGCCTAAAGCGAGTTCTAACTATCCCCATTTCTGGATACTCTAAGTCGTTGCAAGAAAAAAGTTTGCCGGATTAAACGACAAAGAAGTAGTGTTCCTAGCCTGACAAACTCAAGTAACATGGGCGAGGCATTTACTCCGGACAGCTAAAAGGTAGAAGCTAACTGTAAGTAACTAATGATTAACTAATAGTGTTATGCGACGCACTGCTGTGTATCTATTAGTCCTAAGCCGGAAATTGATGCATCACTGAATCATTTACTGCTGCAAAGGGGGTGCTATGTCTGAACTGAGTAAATGTTGGAAATTAATGCTAGCAAGCTCGTTTTTATTTAGTGGAGCGATCGCCACTAGAGATGGCGCTGTTGCTCAAATTACCCCCGATGCGACTCTACCTAATAATTCTCAAGTTGCAACTGAGGGTAATACCAGCATTATCAATGGTGGAACTACAGCAGGTAGTAATCTTTTTCACAGCTTTGAGCAATTCTCTGTGCTGCGTGGACGCACAGCTTTCTTCAACAACAACTTAGAAATTCAAAATATCATCAGCCGCGTCACGGGTTCTTCTATCTCTACTATTGATGGTTTAATTAAAGCCAATGGCACAGCTAATTTGTTTCTCCTCAATCCCAACGGCATTGTTTTTGGTCGAAATGCCTCGCTGAATATTGGCGGCTCCTTTATTGGAAGTACAGCGAGTAGCATCAACTTCGCTGATAACACTCAGTTTAGTGCTGCTACGCCTCAAACAACTTCACTGTTAAATGTAAGTGTTCCTCTCGGTTTGCAATTGGGAGAAATTAGGGGTGATATCCTCAATCAATCTCGGGATAGCGTTGGTTTGCAAGTGCTACCAGGTAAAACTTTAGCCCTAGTGGGCGGTAATGTGAACTTGGATAGCGGCAGTTTAAGCAGTGAAAATGGTCGAATTGAGTTAGGAGGCGTAGCAGAACCAGCAACGGTAGGACTAAATTTTGACAGCAACAATCTGAGTTTAAATTTTCCCATCGGTGTGCGCCGAGCAGATGTAAACCTTACCAATGACGCGCAATTGAATGTAAGCGGCACTATTAGCGGGAGGATAGCGATAAATGCTCAGAATTTAAATATTTTCAGAGGAAGTAAGCTATTAGCAGACATAAAGCCAGGGTTGGCAAGTGATGGTATTCAGAGAGACATCACGCTCAATGCTACAGAGGCAATTATTGTCGATAACAGCATGATTACTACTAATGTGCTACCTAATGCTGTAGGTAATGGTGGAAACATTGATATTACGACTGGATCGCTTAAGCTCACAAATGGCGCACAAGTAACTAGCAGCACGCTTCCTCTAGGAAAGGGAAATGCAGGCAACGTGACTATAAATGCCCGTGACACAGTTTCCTTAGATGGAGTAAGTAGCAGCACTAGAAACATTAGTCGTAGCGGCATATTTAGTCGGATAGGAAATGGCGCTGTGGGTAACGGCGGCAACATCAATATTAGGACTGGAGCGCTTTTGATAACTAATGGCGCTCAAGTAAGTGCTACCACAGGAGGACAGGGGAACGGGGGTAGTGTAACAGTTAGGGCTAGTGAGATAGTTTCCTTGGATGGTGATGAAAGTAGAGTTGCTGGCAGAGTAGAAGATCAAGCTGTAGGTAATGGTGGTCTGATTGACATAGAGGCTAAATCAATTTTTTTAACTCATGGCGCTCGCTTGGCTGGTAGTATGTCGGGACGGGGAAAAGGAGCTAGTATCAGGCTTGTTGCCCAAGATACAATTTCTTTTGATGGGCAGAGCGAGGATGGGCAAAGGAGTGGGGCATCTAGTTCTATAGCAGTTACTACGGCTCCCTCAATTAGAGCAGTAAGACCTGGCGGTGTGGGCAATGGTGGTGACATCGAAATTACTACTGGCTCACTTTTTGTAGGAAATGGGGCGGAATTAGATACCAGTACCTTTGGACAAGGGAATGCTGGTAGTGTGAGGATAAATGCCCGCGATACAGTTTCTATTGATGGTACTGGTATTAGAAATACAAGAGTAATTGCTAGCAGAGTCTCCAGCAGCGCCGAATTTGGAGCTATAGGTAACGCTGGTCAAGTCAATATAAAAGCTGGGTTGCTGTCTGTAACTAATGGCGGTGAAGTAAATGTCAGAAATATCAGTAGTCAAGGATTGGGCGATGCAGGCGAACTAAAAATTGTAGCTAGCAAACTTTTCCTAGACGCGGGTAGGTTAACAGCTTTAATTACTACATCCGGTAATGGCGGCAATATTGATTTGCAGGTGCAGGATTTAATCTTGATGCGTGGCGGTAGCTTAATATCTGCTGAAGCTAGAAGAACTGGTAATGGTGGTAATATCAGAATTGGCAATCCAACTAATGCCCCATTAATTGTTGCTTCTCCGGCTGGAAATAATGACATTATTGCTAAAGCTAGTCAGGGTCAGGGAGGTGAAATTAATATCTTCACTCAAGGCATCTTTGGTTTAGCAGAACGAAATCCCATAACTCCTCAAACCAGTGATATAAATGCTAGTTCGGAAATTGGGGTAAATGGCACTGTAGAAATCAATAGCCTGAATATTGACCCTAGTGAGGGATTGGTAAGCTTGCCAGCAGAAATAGTTGATGCCTCTCAATCAATTGCTACTGGTTGTGGATCTGGAGCAGTAGCAGTTAATAAGTTTACTATTACTGGACGCGGCGGACTACCGCCTACTCCTAGAGAAGCCTTGGCAAGCGAACAGCCTTTAGCAGATTTAGGTACACAGATTGTTCAAGACCGTGCTGTTACTACCGTTCCGAAGGTGATCGCACCAGCAGCTAATCAAATTGTGGAAGCTCAAGGTTGGCTAATTAGCAATGATGGCGAGGTGATACTTACGGGATCTTCTAATGTCACATCTAATAATTCTTGGCTGAGTGCAACTAATTGTTATACACCTTGAACTTCGTCTTCAACACATAATTTAAACTGTGCTGTTTAATAGCTGCGGCTGTGGAGTCAACATTGGAGTAATCGATCGTTGCAACAAGCGCCAGCAGCAAGGGAAGATTCATCAAGCATGAAATCTATATTGGAAGTTTGATGAAAAGAAATCTGCCTAAAGCGTATCTATGTTGGCTGATCGGTGCGATCGCTTTAGTTTTATTTCTGTGCAGCAGTTTACGACACGCGCTGTTTCAGTCAGGAGCCTTTGATCTAGGAATTTATGATCAAGTTGTTTACTTAATCAGCCAAGGACAGCCGCCGATTTCCTCTTTCTTAGGTTTTCATCATCTAGGCAACCACGCAGCTTGGGCAGTTTATCCTTTGGGTTTACTTTACAAAATTCACCCAAATGTTCACTGGTTGCTAGGTGTACAAGCTGTTGCTTTGGCTTTAGGAGCTTTACCTACATGGTATCTGGCACGTCAAGCAGGGGTGACGATCCGGCAAGCAGAGGCAATAGTAGTGGCGTACTTGCTTTACCCCCTGGTATTTAATGTCAATTTGTTTGAATTCCACCCGGAAGTTATGAGCATCCCTGTCTTTTTAGGGGCGTTTCTGGCGGCGCGCTGGGGGCAAATGATGTGGTTTTGTTTAAGTATTATTTTTATCTTGGGGTGTAAGGCTGTCTTATCACTGACGGTAGCAGCAATGGGTATCTGGCTACTGATATTTGAGAAAAAGCGGCTATACGGTGCGATCGCTCTGATCGCTGGAACTAGTTGGTTTCTAATTGCCAGCCTGGCAATTATTCCGGCTTTCAGTGGTAGTGAGGTAGCAGCAGTGGGGCGTTACAGCTATCTAGGGAATTCAGTTCTAGAAATTGCTAGCAATTTACTACTGAAGCCAGAGTTGATATTAGGGAGGATCTTCTCTTTAGATACCTTAGAGTATCTGGGATTGTTGATTTTACCTGTACTTTGGGGAATTTCACCCCAGCACCTAATTCCCCTAGTAAGTGCTATTCCTACTTTGGTATTAAATATTCTTTCTGATAAACACGCCCAACGCGACTTAATCCATCAATATTCTTTGCCAGTATTACCTTTTTTGTTACTGGCTGTAATTTCTAGTCTAGCTGCTGGAAAATCTTGGCTGCGTTCTCGACGGGCAATTATTTTGTGGTCTTTACTGGCTTTTTTAGCGTTAGCAAAGTATGGCTATTTTTGGTCAAGATACTTGAACTCTTTAGATAATTGGCAGGCAACGCGGCAAGCGATCGCTCAAGTTCAAGCAGGCAGTGTTTTAACAACACATAGAATTGCGCCACATTTAACCCACAGACGTTTGATTAGATTCATCAACCAAAGTTCCATACCTGCTATAGCCCAATTTGATTATGTATTGCTTAATGTCCGTCACCCAGGCGTGGTTAGTTCATTAGATGCCGCCAACTTGGTAAATCAACTTAAAAATGACCAATTATTTCAACTTAGTTACGAGCGCGACCAAGTTTATTTGTTTGTCAAGAAATCCTCAAGCGATCGCGAAAACTATCAAACCCAAGACAGGTAATTATTTAATAGGTTTTTAACAAGAAGCTAGTAATTCCTAGCAGAATTATAGCTCTACGCATATACATTAGGGCGCGGTTTGAAGGCGGCATCGACACAATTGCGAAAATTATCAAATTCATCAAGAGCGTTGTTGCATCCAATTCTTCAGCACGAACCACCAGTGTTTAATCTTGTTTAAGTCTGGAGAATACGGTGGCAAGTATTGTGGTTAATGCCTGTCACCCTTTCAATATCTCAAAATCCTATACCGTTAAGCAACATCTTCACACAGAGATATTTAACATCACCACTATAGCCTTGAGGTTGAGGGTTTTCTCGCAATTGGCGATCGCAGTCTTGGTATAGCTAGCTCTATTTACCCTGACGGCATCCGTTTTTCACTACTTTGCAACTTAACATACTTCTGCCTTGATCTATGGTTTGCTCTAGCGGGACTTAAATAATGCATTAAAACTAAATAATTTATAAATTATGCCAGCTAAGTATTTCACCTTGAGAAATACTCATGATGGAAACCACACCCGATGCAATGCCCCATGTTTTGAGAAATAGTGCCGTCGGTTCGATGATGTCTTTAGCCATCAAGCCAAAAAAAGGGTTTAAACACTAGACTTCTTGCAAAAGTACCAAATGATATGAGACAAGTAGGCTAGAGATGTTAACACTTATGACTTATGAACAGGGAAAAAATCTGAAGGTGTCGCACAATGGAGAATGAAGTTCTGGAAGTTACTAATGGATTGTTCGTACTGTAGAAGTAGCAAAGTAGTGAAAAACGGATGCCGTCAGGGTAAATAGAGCTAGCTATACCAAGAC
>Ga0068631_100731_pt1 | contig 12842 bp, 9 predicted proteins | sample InSIn5gowninarea_2_FD_77434 | JGI IMG/M metagenome (GOLD analysis project Ga0068631, IMG submission 77434) | Clean room microbial communities from NASA Spacecraft Assembly Facility at Jet Propulsion Laboratory, Pasadena, California, USA -... ...
CTATCGCTCCTTCTACCCGTTTTACAACCTCTTGTACCAGATCGGAGTGCTCGTCGCACGGACATCCATAGCCTTTGTCCGCATTCGCTCACTTTATGCCCCATCGATGTTGCAACTCTGCAACCTGCTGCTCTTAATTTCGCATGCCTTGTACAACTGGATTCCGTCGGTATGGATCGTCTTCGCCATGATTCTGTGGGAAGGCTTGCTGGGTGGCACTGTTTATGTCAATACCTTTGCGACAATCCTGGAAGAAGTCAAAGAGGAGGACAGAGAGTTCAGTCTGGGTCTGTCCAGTGTCGGAACCAGTGCAGGCATTTGCATCGCTGCCAGCCTGGGTATTCTCATTGAGCCAAGGCTTTGTGAGTGGCAAGTTGAAAGAGGAAGAGGTTGGTGCAGGATTTACGATGGCTGACACAAGGGCCGCGCTCGGAATATATATATTCCTCCAAAAGGGACATGACAACAACCGAGGCTCGGAGCTTGGCCATGTTATTTCTGTGGAGATACAGATTGAACTTTCGCTCGAAAGGGAGAAACAACAAATGCAGCTACAAATCCAAACTTCAGCTCACCTCCGTGGAGTCACGACGATGTTCGATCTTTCACCAAGCTAGTTGCGAACCCGACTCCAAAGATGCCCGTCAACGTTGTCAAGCAGTTTCTCCAACGGAGACGAGCAAAAGCTGAGGACAATGCTCGTAGGATCAAACAGGCTGAAGAACGATGCGAGGAGTGCACACCCAAGGGATCTGTTCAACTTCACGACTCCAAGGTCCAAGCCGTGGATGCAACCGTCACGAAGGTCCATTCGGCTGGTGCACCAAGGGTCTTTCACAAGTTTCCTGAGCTACCTGGGGAACTTCGCAATAAAATCTGGTATCTTGCTTTGGACAGTATCGAAGTTCCTCGTCCCGATTTCCGAATCATTCTTCCTCCGTGTCTACAAATCAACTATCTTGCTATGCTGGAAAAGAGAGTGAGGATGATGATGCCAAATATCCCTATCGACCAAGCCTTCCAGACATTGCAAATCGGCAACGACAAAGACAAATGGTCATACACCCTTTTCGCAGATGACAATGATCAGCTCATCAAGGCAGAAATTCGCGCTCCTCAGCAATATTTGTGTCGAAGTGAACCTGTTTTAAAACCCAAGGCACCTAGCACAGCGGCCCTAGACGACCATGCTCACCGTGTTATCTTTCATGAACGGCCTGAAGGTAAGATCTTGATCCTTCCCACCAAGTGTTCAGCTGTTCATGACTTGCTAGGAATGTCAACAATCTCACTAATCCGAGCCGATTGGCGTCTTTGCAAACTCTACAAAGCAGCGTCTAACCACAACCTAGATGCCATCCGCAAACTCAACATCCGCCATTCAATCTCCGTCAAGCCTGTCAGTCTCCAAGACCCCGGCCTCCTCGCCGCGTGTCGCGAATCTCGCACCATCGCTCGACCTCACTTCATCATAGTCCGGCTGACCTACGTCAAAATCGACGATCTGGGCTTTCGGTTTCGCGTGTGCAATCCAGAGAAGGGAGTCTACGTACGCTCTAATCGTGCGCCGACGATGCAGCTCGGAGAATACTATAGCGAGACCCGGCAAGATATGAAGGAATTCATGAGATGTAGGGCGGACAGCGCTACCTATGAATGCCGAATCCTCTCGCGGACGCATTCCTTGTTGGGTTATGAGTACATGGCTGGGTTCGAGGTTAAGTTCCGAAGACTATATGGCTGGCGGGAGGATCGCTTATTGGGTGGATGTTTGCATTGTAAAGGGGGGAGGGGTTGATTGATTGTTTCTTATTTGAGACAATGTACTGAATACAGTGGTGGTGGTGGTCGTGGTCGTGGTCGTGTCGTGACTGCGGTGTTGGTGGTGGTAGTAATACAAGTAGCAGCAATTTCAGAGATTGTTCTACTACTAGCAATTTCAACAATGACCTATATGTCCCGTTCTATACCATGCATCGTATCTCACCTCGTTGACTGGGTAGTAGCAAAGTCTATATCATATGCAAGTATTTTAGAACTTAACCTATACGGGTTCAAACGAGTAGCAGCATATTCAGTCAATCTCTGACTGATGTTTTGTGGAATTTACTGTACGAAGGTGAGATGTTGTCTACTGACAGTCGCCTACAATAACAAAAGCTTCTCAAATGTTCCCAGCCCGTTTCTGCGTCTCATACGCTTTTGTGGACTTTTGAAGGTTGCGTGTAGGGTCCGCAAGGACGAGATGGGTCCGTCCGTAAGGATATGTCTGAGTTGAAGCTTTTTTGGGAGTGGCCGTAACGTGCATAGAGAACCTACGGAATCAAAAGCTGCTACGTATAACTATGGATTCATGAATTTCCAAATTGAATGTTTGAGGGTTGGGATTAGATGGACTTGCTATTAGGCAAGTTTGATGTATACTTTTCGACTGAGAGGTTGACATATTACTTTTGATGACTTTGGGGAGTGTGGGGCCATGTTGACCTGCAACTCCGGGGACGACTGAGAGGGAGGCAGTTGGGTTTGATTAGAATTTTTGATATATTTGACGGTTTTAAAGGCAGAGAACTTTGGATATATTTACCTAGTTGCAAGCACTGAAAGCTTTCCGAATACCATCCAAATCAGTGGCGAAACAGCTGAAAGTTTGATATTACGTGGAGGCATCGCTAGCGAGCTTTGAATGTTTGGCAAAGGTGTGATATTTAGAAGAGTTGATTTGGAACGAAGAAGGCAGTTGCTGTGTTGTTGAAAGGCAGAAAGCCTCAGTTGCGTGATAGAAGGGTGATACTTCAAAGTTGGCTTGGACGGAGCTTTGCGTTAGGGGCCAGGAAGGCTGTGTATCGGGGCAGGAACGAGAGCTTGATTACAGGGATTAAGGCAGCTATGGCTTTGAGCACCGAATAGGGCGTAAACTCACGGCGGGACAGTGAGCCTACCCCTTTAGAGTGGCATACGGCGTGGCTGTTGAGGGCTAAACGTGCTCGTTTCGGGTGTTGAAGATTGCAGGAATCTGGCCTTTGTAAGTGGTGCCAAACAAGGCCGGAGAACCTGCTGAGTTGGTAGCGACAATGTGTCTTGAAGTTATATTGAATGCGTAGCGGCGCATTCTTCAAGTTTATATATTTATACATATGTGTCTAGGTGTACTTTGCCATAGCCAAACTCGCGAGGACGCTAACACAGAGATGGATGCTGTTGTCAGGTGCTGAAAAGGTATAGCACGCTCAGGAGCTGTATCGGGCTAGTTCAGGGGCTTGCGCGCCACCCATTTTATATATTAGGGAAACCTTCAGAGTTAGAGAAGGTCGGAGATCAGCTGGAGTACTGGAGCATATACTCACTTCCTGCTGACCCTCTTAAACACTGCTTCGCATGGAATAAGCCGAGACTGAAGCGTATGACCTAGTAGGAATTCTGCAGAGAAGTGAGTGTGTGTATGATCTTCGTATGGATATTAGTACTGTTTTACACCAGGAGTAGTGAGGACCGAGGCGATCTCGGAGCCCAGCCAGATACAGACTTGTTCATTCGATAGGACTACTACGTGTCACTTGAAAAAACAATTGATCAAAGCTGTATTGTAATACGCAGTACCTCCAGCGACAAGTGCTCGAAAAAGTGCCAAGTCCCTTCAAGCAACCCCAAAATCCAAGACCCTTTGACATAGCTGCATACCAGATAACATAACTTTCAAAGGAAGATAAATCAATCATCTAATCTTTACCAAGCGTAACTGAATTTCAAGCTAGTACTACACAAAAGAAAGCACGCCGGAGCACCAAGCTTTCTCTCCACATCTATCCATAGGAGTCCATCCTGATCACGAGACAATACAATCTGGGTTATTCGAAGCAGATTTCATCGTTGTTATAGGATCTGATGATAGATCAGCTATGCACTATGCATACTCTTGACAGAAAACCCACCATGCAGCAGAAAATTCTTCAAAATCCTCAGGAGTAAGCTGGAATCGGAGCATTGCGATCCGTAAGACATGCAGGCGGACTATTCCACGGCCAGTACCCAGTCGTGGTACAACAAGCCCGCACAGTCACAAATGGACCATTCCCGCCGTACAAAGTGTGAGACACGTAGGTGACATAGTCATTATTGTTCACGAAATTGGCTTGTTCGAAGCAGAGGCCCGTATTTGGGTCCGGTATCCAGCTATAGCATTTCACTGACGTACCACTTTGGAAGTCGTGACAACCTGCGTTATCCAACGGAGTGGAACTCGGCGCCGGCGCTTCTGCTGATATGAGAGTTTGAAGAATCCCGATCTGGATGGCTAGACTATAGAGGGTCCTGAACTTCATGATTCTTGGAATGATAGGGTGTGGTGAGGTAAGGCGCTCTTTCGATTGTGAAGCTAGGTATCGTGGAATTTGATATGTGTAAGTTAGATGTGAAACTCGAGACAACAAGATGGAGAAGGCGGCAGACTTTAGATGCAAAGCTTTTCTGAAAGGTTCCAACTCAGGCGCTAGAACGGCTTGATACTCGCGGTTAGCTATGACTTGAAACCGAACTAGATAATGTCAATGGTCGAAAATACTCTGCTTCGCCTTGTTGTATAAGGTTCATGCCCAGCTGTCATTCAAGCGGCACCGCCCCGTGTCCCTTGGCGTTCTCCTACTATAACTATCAAATTCTCACATGGCCAGGTCGATAGAAATTACAATTGAGCAATGTTTCTACTGCTACCAATCATTTTATATTAAGTTTGGCTATATGGCAGGAGCATATGAAATGAGGTGTGTTCTCGTTGATAGAGTTTTACTAATATCCACCAAATGTTGGTTATACGGCGCATGACTAGGGGGAGGCATTGTGGGGTAGAATTGAGCATTGAGCATTTTCAGGGCTGCACTACGCCTGTTTGGGACTAGCGCAGAACGTAGCTATTTAATACCCGCAGATAGCTCTCCAATCAGACATGGACTTAGACTTGAATAATCTGCTTTACCACGTTTCACTCTAGTGACCCCGTCTAACTACACTACCCAGTACTCTCCCAGCATTTTAGCTCTCCCGGATAGGCTAAGGTTCGCACTTACACTACTTTGATAGAAAGTCGCAGGCATCGGCCAGTTTCGTGTGATCTAAAAACACATTTCTTTCGTAACCCGTACTGTACTGTACCTTCGAGTTGAGGGCTTCTTTCTATCAGGGTGAAGTGTAGGGCCTTAGAACTGTATTCGCAAATAACGCTCGCTGAAATTAATTCGGTGCGCACTGAGTTAACTTTTAGCTGAGTGGTTAGTAAAGTGTCAGCATTGTCTCATCTATCGAAGCGCTTACATGGTCTAGAGGATGAGGCTGTGCTCAATCTCCTCTATGTGCTTAATACAATCTAGCGTATCATATTCCATGTCGTCTCTCACCTGTTTCCTATTACTCTATGCTATGTAGATCGAACTCCAATATTTCATGAAACATACACACTTGATACCGTGTCTTGTAATATTCACATAAAGGAGTAGTAGACACTATCGTAGGCTGGATTTCCCAAACGAATACAAGACTATTCACTTGCGGCTTCTTAACGAGATGTCAGTAGACTTAGGTGATAAGCTGAACGAAGAGATCACGCCACACAAGTACGAGCACATCAGCATGCTGAGGATGCGGGGCATGAGAGATACTTCATAGGTAATAGCACTACCATGTGGATACAGATACAAGTAGAGTAGGTTAATCGACCGTTTCCATCCAGCGCCGTCGCCCAATCCAGGTATCATATCAATCTTCCCTAACACCTTTTTCTTTAACTGCGCCACTAACGCCTTCCCATAATCTCCATACTCCTTCAAGCACGTCAACGAATAACCTCAGCCTCCTTCTCAATCCCCTCCAACTCCTCCAAGATATCACTCCCACCCAACAAGCCCTCTCCCCCACTTGTGGACTTCAATCCAGCAGTCCACACTTCATGAAACTTTACACTTTCGTCACTACTTGCTACCACGATGCATCCTTCCTTTGCCGTTCTACTAAGTCCCCTGCTCCCTTCTCTACTCGTCTGACTCTCATTCGGGCCCCCGGGATACGGTATTGCGTACAATGCTCTATGTTCTCCCTCCCATGGTATAGCAGCTACCTGCTTACATTCTGGCCAGGAAAATACCGCGATGCGATAAGGATGCTCGGGTTGGGCATAACCGAATGTTGCGGCGATCTCGCGCCGAGTGGTCGACCAGATCAGGGAGGTCACTTGGGCGGCGACACTAATGGTTGCGAGGCAGGCGCCGGAAGAGGTGTGGTAGAAGTGGATGCATTTGTCATTGCTGCCTCCGCCAGTGGCGACGAGGCCATCACGCCATGGACAGAATGCTATAGCTTTTACGGCGGCGCCGTGTACCCAACGATGCTTTTCGCAGCCGGGTGGAATTTCTTTAACGTTACCGCGACCGACCATTGAATTTGAGCGGCGGTCACCGTCAGGGCTGGTGAAGACTTCACCGTCGGAAGTGGGGCTTGTGCGGGCGTGCTGAAGTATAGTTTGGCAGCGGAAGAGGCAGCATAGATTGTCGTTTCCACCAGTTGCAAACATAGATCCATCAAAAGAGAATGACAGACCGCAGATCTGTTGGGTGTGGGCTGAGATTCGAGCAAGGAGGGTCATTGATCCAGACCATTCGCTGAGGCCAATGGTGCGGGACTCAGGCCACTCGACTGCATAGTAGTAGACATTGCCTACCTCATCGCCAACAAGTAGATCTTCGGTCTTGATGAACATGCCAGGAGCAGATGGGCTCTTGGAGGGTCGCAGCGTAGTCATTGATCGCCAGGTGACACAGGCAATTGGACAAGGTTGAGTGAGCTCAAAGCGTGGAGAGCGAGGCTCGTCACTGTTCAAAGACATCAAGGTCAGTGACCCGTCCGACCTCCCAAATGCAAGTATAGAGCTACGTCCTGCTGTGGAGGAGAAGGCAAGCGACGTAAGCCAAGAGCCGTTAATAGACCCAACGTTCACCAGGTTGACGCCACCTTCCTCGGACCAGGCGTATAGAAGAGAGCCGAGTCCAACTGCAAGAATCCGGCAAGTTGGCGAGTAAGCTAGTACAGAGCAATAGAAATCATCTCGTAGGTTTGGAGCATCGAGGACTGTATTTATCATCAGGTGGGAACCAGCAACATGGGATCATGACTTATTTGAACGGAGCAATCGGTAAGCTTCTGCTCTCTTGTACCACTGGTGTTTCTGTAGACCAGTGTTAGTACTCGAAGAATGCTCAACATCTTCGCATACTGATCTCTGGACCGCCCATGACCCATTCTCCGCCTCTCCAGACAGTCCTGGTATGCACGTTTTGTTGATTCTTACCATCTATGGGAACTCTTAGAGGTGCGGGATTCAAGCCACGGAATTCAAGGACTCTTTGGGCTCGATCAAGCTCCAGTGCTTCTGCCAGACGACCTGCATGCCTTTCTGTGTCGTCGTATGCTTTCGGACGTGCGGCAGTAAACGTGGTCATGTACAGAGGTGCATTTGTGCCGTTGCCAAGAAACCCACCCCGACCAGTTGAGACGCCTGTAGTGACTGGTGCTACTCCTCCGACAGACCATATAGTACCAATACTGACCTGATGAGGTCAGTATACATATCAAAGTACCTACTAAGTTCAGCAAAAAGCTTGGATCATACTTGTCTTTGACCGGCTGGAGAGCTTGGATCTCGCTGGAACGTAAGAATGCTGGCACCTAGCAGCGTTAGTGGAGGCGTGAAAGGCATTCTGGGACTCAGTACCTCCATTACGGCTTACAGATGAGGTTCTTCGTGGCGGATTGATTGCACTAGGTACTGGAGCAGTAATCCTTCGACGAGGATTGAAAGCATCATGACTCGCACCACTATGCCTCAAAAGCTTTTCCTCCGTTGTCAATTTGTTAGTATCCTTATTGATACGGAAGCTTTCTGTCGAAGCATTCAGAGCTGGTCTTCGCCTTGGTAAGAAACGATCAGGGGATGTAATGGATCCGGCTGATCTAGAGGATGAGTTTGACTCGTGGCTTCGAAGCACTGGACGACCACGGAGTGGAGTTGTAATGGATGGTCGTCTGCGAGGTAGACTCAAAGATTGAAATGCAGCCTTCGAATCTTCGGCAGGACCATCATATTGCTGCTTGAGGCCACGTGGGAGATTGATAGTATCGTGGAAAAGAGGAAAGACTAGTATGGATCAACCGCAGGCTTCGAATGTCGATTCGCTGCATGGCTTACCAGAACCATGCTTGGATGAGCTTGATGGAGATGTAGTGCATGGACTCCGAGAATCGTAACCCGAGTCAGTGGGACTGACTGGATGCGGTGGATTCCTATAGTCCCATTGAGGAAGAATGAATGACATAGTGGGAGAAGCAGGGAGGAAACCGCTCAGGACGATATATAGCAGGAAAGCTGCAGGCTATCGGTAGCGGCTCAGGAGAAAAGACAGACAAGAGAGAGAGAAATTTTTCCTTGGACAAGACTGTTTGACATGAGCGTTGGTCATGGAATGTCGAAGTAAGTTATTGGATCCCAGTAGCTTCGTCAACAGTTGCACCTGGCTAGGTGAAGCAGGGGAGGCCAGAAACCTCACCATGGAAGGATAGTGTGATAGTGTAATGCTGCTGATTAGTAATATTTGTAGCAACAAGTCGTCGACGACAATCGTATCAGTGCTAAATGAAAGAAGCACTGGACATCCTGTGCTTTTGTTGGAAAAGAGTCGAGGTCGATGTACGCCCTAAGCTGCCTAGCTTGAAAATATCACGCTAGCGGCCGCACTCTGCTTGTCTGGAACAGGCAATTTGCGACGACATCTTGAGTTCTACGATACAACAAGTCAAGCTCTTCTGAGTCTTCTACAAATAACTATGGCCAGTGTACGTACGTCCACTTTGTAGCGCAGACTCTGCTGATACTGATCCAGCATGGCGTTCCGAGGATCGCTGCAGGCAACCAACCACCAGAAAAGTCTGAGCAAGTCCGCATCAAGACAGAGAAGGACATAAAAGAGTACAAGGACTTGGTAGATTTGATTGATGTAAAGGCGAGTAAACAATGTACTACCAGAGGTGTATTGTTTTGATTGTTCGCCAGATCAAGGAGCGCCAGTACACTCTCGAAGTCCTTGAGCTCACCTCTAAGCTGCTCAAAAAGAACCCCGAATACTATACCATATGGAACATGAGACGGAAGATTCTGCTGCATGGTCTATTTTCCCGCAGCGGTGGCGCGATATCGTTGTCCATACAAGAGGATATGAAGCCCAATACTGGCGTCGCATCTCAAGCGACCGGGGAGCCTCCGCCCAGATCTCCTTCAGAGCCTAGCATTCTCAATGTCATCCGCGCAGACCTCGACTTCATATTCCCATTAATGGTCGGGTGGCCGAAATGCTATTGGATATGGAAATACCGCCTTTGGCTGCTCGAAGAAGGAAATAAGAGGTTGAAAATCACGGAGGCCAGAGAGCTGTGGCAGAGAGAATTAGGCTTTGTCAGCAAGATGTTGACCAAAGACCAGAGGAACTTCCACGGCTGGGGTTACCGAAGGAATGTTGTGGCACAGCTGGAGAATGAGCATTTGCAGGGACAGAGTATGGTGGAAGCGGAGTTTGAGTACACCACGCGTATGATCAACCTCTCGCTCAAGAACTTTTCTGCTTGGCATAGTCGGAGTAAATTGATACCAAGGCTGCTTGATGAGAGGAAGGTAGATGATAATGCTCGTCGAAAGTTCTTGGATGATGGTATCGCCTCTGTACTCGGTGTTCTCTGCAATGGTGCTGATTCGCTTGTAGAGTTCGACCTGATAATTAAAGCCATTTACACCGACGAGTATCCCTACGATCAATCCGTATGGTTCTATCACCAATTCTTAATGACAACATTGACTGATCCCATCGGTCATTCTACCATTACACCCAACTTCAACGCCGAAGAGCGCCTCGAGTATGTCAACCGCCAAGTCGCTAACGTTAAGGAGTTTCTTGATGGCGGGGAAGACTGTAAGTGGGCGTACAATGCTCTAGTTGACGCGACACTGGCTGTATGCGAGATGCAATCGAGAGTGCCGAGACAAGATGAGGTCGAGGATCTGAAGTCGTGGACAGCAGAGGTGAGGAAGCTCGATCCGCTGAGACACGGAAGATGGGATGATCTGGAACAACGTGTACTTTCTTCTGCTAGATAATGTAATGTCAGCATGCTTGATGTCTGAACTTCTAATCCATGTTCTCTACTTCTCGTGAATGCTTGTTGTTATGTCTCGCCGTCGCCTTGAATGTCGTTGCCTTCCTGCGTATGGACCACAACTCCGACTTCCGGACCACCTGCTGCATTTCTTTTCGTAATTTTCTTATTTCATCGTCTCAGGATGCTTTAGAGGCTGCCAGATCACTGCTTACTAGCATGTTGCGCCGTCGCGGCCTGTCGACGCACCCCTGTCGAGTCCGGCGATTATGCGATCTCGCCAGTCAGGGGTCCTACGAAGCTACTTTTAACGTCGCTGGAGACCTTATATCATACTAAATTGATAGCAGATGTATACAAACCTACAACACTCTATGGTGGACGTTGCCAGTGCTCTGAATGTCAAATTGTCATGTTCAAGACCCTCAAAATGCAGAAAAATCTCGATCTTCTACAGCGCTGTTCACTTCATGATTATTACATCTATAGTAAGGTCTACAGCTACACAATCCCCCGAAGTGATCATTTCCTTCCTCAGACCACCTCGTCGTCGTCGCCTCGCCTTCAATCCTTTGCTGGAGACCCCCATCTGCCCGGATTCTCAGGCATATCGACGTCCTCGGTGTCGACCCAGGAGCATTTTCTCACGTTTTTTTGCTGATTGCTACAGCAATTCCACAGCAACTCTCTAGCTTGAGGCCCCAATACTTAAGAGATCCCCAGCTTTTCCCCCTTCTGTTTTTCTTTTCTTCTTTTTCTTCTTCAACCACTGCTCTTGCTTTCTCTGCTTACTGGCATTTTTGGCTTGGCTTTTACTTTCTCACTGCTCTCACTGCTCACAACTCTCTACTCTCTCACTCTTCTCTCTGTGTGTTGGAAGTGTTGTATCGGCGTGCCGATCACTTAGACATTCGTCGAAAGTGAGAAGTGCAATGATCAACGCTGGCGTTGGTAGGTCTCTCAAGGCCTCTGCTGCTAACCGAGTACAGGCCTCGTTAGCAAAGCATGCGGAAAGGGTACGTTACTTCTTTTCTTCTCTTACCTCATCGTTGTCGTCGTTGTTCTTGATGTCGTCGCTTGATATGTTGTCGTCGCTCATATACCCCACTGTTTCCATACATCCTGTCGACGCTTATGTACTCTTGTCCTCTCATCTACTGTCGCTGCTGACCCATCCTCCTCGCTTACTGACATCGTCTCAGATCCAGAAGGCGAACCAAGCTCGACAAGCAGCCAAGCCCCCTTGTCGTGCTCCCAGCTTCCGGAATTCGACGCCACCAAGGCATTCCGTTCATGCTTCGACCTCGATCCCACGACCTGGCGCCCCTCCCAAACCGGCGGCTTCGAAGGTCAAGGCTTCTCGAGTGGTCCCGGCTCCTCGGCCACTCAAGTCTTGTCTGCGTCCGCGCGAATTGGGAGCCAGGACATCCCAGCGGGTCCACTTCCAGCATCCTGACAAGATGGTTTCTGCAATCAGGTTCTATGAACTTGAGCGCGGCGACCATTGCACGGCATCTTGTCGGGATGGAAGCACCTACCGGCCCCAGAATCAGCCTCACATCGTCGGCCAAGTCATCATCGGTGGTGGACAACACACAAGGTACTCTGGAATCTTCCTGCCACCGTCTGAGGTTGGCTTGGTATCCGAGGATCGTTGTAAGTACTGTCTTGCCATCCAAGCCAAGGTCTTCGAGCGTGGCTACCGTTGGCGTCCAGATGATTTTGATTGTCCGTCATATGGTAGGTATGGTCTTGCACAAGTATCGTATGAGATTGGTCGGAAGCAACTTGTTTGCCCCTTCTGTCTTGTCGAGGCTGGTGGTGCTTGGGATGAAGATGATGAAATCTTTTAGGTTTTCCTCTCATCTTCTCTTGGATCGTGGCTTGGGCTCTTGGGTCGTGGCATGGGACACATCTCAGGTTGGTATTCCTTTTCCTTCTTACATCAAAATAGGTTCCCTTTACCGGGGCCGTCAAAAACAATTGAAAAAAAGGCCTGGGGTTTATTCTTGTGTTGGTGGTTCTTCACTTGAATTTTCCCCAGGTATCAAAAACAATCACCAAAAAAGCGTCAAATCGCATCACATCTCCTCTGCCACATATCCCATAGTTGGGCTTGTTCCTTTTGTTCACTTGTGTGAGATGATACTGCTGATGCTACTAATCCCACAGGCCAGGATTTTGCATTGCCTTGCAATGAAAAAAGATAAGTGATCACCCTCCTCAAACGTTTTGGAAGTTGGCTAACAAATTCGCAGGTCCTTCACTTGAATCCTTTGTGATACATTAAGATAAGTCTCATTTTCCATCATATTGTATAATATGCTGACACTTCCACAGATCCAGAGCCTGGCTCGGTGCATTGCCCAAAAGATAAGTCTCCCACATTCCCTTCATACTTCGAGATCTTGCTAACACTCTGACAAGGTCCCCACTCATCAAAGATGTCATCTGATGACAGATAAGTTGCCCCCCCACCTATCTTACTTCCTTGTTTGCTGACTCTTCAGCAGGTGATGACCGTAAACCCTCGTCTTGGACTCAGAGATACGTAGCCCTGCCACCTTTCCGTGTAACTTCGCTGACCGGCTTGTATTGTAGCTAGCGATGTTCGCATTTATCTTCGTCAAATATAAGTTTGCCTCTCCATGCTCTAA
>Ga0068631_100733_pt1 | contig 12832 bp, 9 predicted proteins | sample InSIn5gowninarea_2_FD_77434 | JGI IMG/M metagenome (GOLD analysis project Ga0068631, IMG submission 77434) | Clean room microbial communities from NASA Spacecraft Assembly Facility at Jet Propulsion Laboratory, Pasadena, California, USA -... ...
AAGATCTCCATGTGGAGTTCTTCCTCGATGCGATGCAATTCTGCATCATTGTAGTTCATCTCCATCTTTGCGGGAGATGAGGGCACCCCTGCTCAATTGACCGAGTCTAGATAATACTACACGGGTCGGACAGGAAATGGGTGGACACAGATGTGTTGATGTACGTCGAAAATCGTAGGACAAAAAGGACACAAGAAACAAAGTCGCAGATCTCAAGAAGCAGTAGCACCAACCCTTATGTATCTCCCCTCGCAGCAGTTTCGCTGCTGCAGACTCCACACCACCCAATCGCTGATTTTCACTTTGGCCGGCAGTAGAGATAGAGCGACAAGACAAGTCGAGAGCGAACGCCACCATGCGGGGGTGTTTCCTGGGGACTCCATAATCCCCCACATATCGTGGGGTCTACCGCAACCAAGCATTTGTTCCCAAGCCTTTTTTGGTCACCATACTCCTTCCTTGCCCTATATCTCCTCTGCCGTTTTGTAGTCTCAGCTCTACCGGGTCTGTTCGGCTGGAGTTATCAAGGTTTTGGCTGCTTCCAAAGCAGGCATCATGGGCTTGTGTTTGTGACTTGAGGATGCATTAATTGGTTGATGTGTTTCGGATGCAGAGCACGGCAGTTGCGTTGCGATATGGAAAAGAAGGAGCGGAGAGACGCGCGGTGCGTGCTTCTTGCCGTTTCGCGCTTGTGATGTGTGAATGACTAGATCGATATTTGGTCAACCGCTCCCGGCAGTTATGATATGTTGTCGAATGCGATTGCGAAGGATTCTTTCCAGCTCTAGATCTAGGATATGAGGTTGAGTTTTGCTTGAGTAACGTATCACATGGCTGCCATGTGGTTCAAATTGGCTTTTTCGGAGATCTGGTTCTGTTCGAGCGGACTGCGAACGTGAACGACTGTGGTGTGCACGCACTTTGCAAGATTCGAGTTCCAGAAACACAAATATGGCGACAACAACTCGCAACGCACAAAATGTAACGTTGCGGGCCGGTCAATCGGACAAAATATAACGAAATGTCCTGCTAAGATGGAGCTTATCGATGTATTTGCTCTTGTGGTTGTGCAGTCGGACATTGGAGGTCGTCATTCATTGCCGAGGGGGGCACCCTGTCAGAACTATGAGCCTATCAATTCCACATTTGTCTACCGCCACGATCCCTATCTAGTGTCCGCATTTGTCAGATTGCCAGCTGAGTAGCATATGACCAGGGGCTTAGAGCAATTCGTGACGACGGCAATACTCTATATAACCGAACCATACCCGAGGTCATCGTTCTCTTTACCGATATCCAAGGTAATGGCCTGATGTCGCGACAAACCAGATCAATACTGGTCCCCAAAGAAAGCAGTGAGGAACAGACGAGCAGTGGTTGATGATGCTCTGCTTGATTCATCTCTCAAGCTCGGAAGTGTGGGATGGCGACTACTCCATTCTTTGTTCTTTCTGCTCGATTTTCACGAATCGTTCTTTCATCTAATGACTGACGATTTGTTTGCTGGGCACCACGACCTCTTTGCAACTTAATGTGAGCGCTTGTCTGCACAAGAACACTTGCTATGATGCACAGAGCAGTACGGATTGCCAGCCAAGAGTTGCTTGGACCGGCGTTGAAGACACGAACAAAGGCCCTTTGTTAGCCATGGAAGACTACAAGCAACCGAAACTTCCATGATAACAACGAGACATCTCAGATGTGACCTGCAATGGCCTTCATCGAGTGCGGCCAACGAATACAACATACGGAATGGATATGTGACTTCCAGAAAGCCTTGTCAAGGCTCCAGGCGTCTTTTATCACAAAGCTCGCCGTTCACTTGTAAGCAAACATGTCGCATATGTCTGCCATACATAAGCGTCCTCCATCGGGCGATGTGAAAAAGGATATCCTCACCATCATCGCGTCTTTCCCAAGTCGACACACACCATGATTAAGCCAAATGACCAGAGACGTGCATCCGCGGACACCACCGCACTGTCCAGGGCTCTTCGAGAGTCGTCTTTGAGCGAAGAACAGTCGAGCCCCAGCCAAAGCTCGCCCATAAAGCCCGGCAGCATCCCCGTCGGAGGACTTGCCGACTACTGCAACTCCACTAAGCCTCCTGGCCGCAAGTATCCTCGGCAAACCATGACTGAATTCGAAGATCTTTACATCGACGACACCCAAGAGGACTCGGAAGGATTCGCAGACGGAGGCAGAAACATCAAGAGCAAGGATGAAACCGGAGGAACCAAGCAGGCAGCCAAGCTGACAGGTACGATGGGGAAAAAGGGCCAGGCAGCTAAAGAGTCAAGATCGAAGGCCGACTCTAAAGCGGCCGTTTTGTCGCAGCCAGCCCAGGCCGAAAGCAAGAAGGCGAAGGGTAAGAGCAAGAAGACTGAGGAGGGCGAAGACGACGAAGAAGAGGAGGAAAAGGACAACTCGAAGGAAAAACAGTGGACCCCTCCTCCAGAGGCTAGATACGTGAGTTGTGACGAGTGCACCCGCAGGAGGGTCAGATGCTATGGGGCCACCAGAACGGGCCCGTCCGATGATTGGTTGTGCACCCCATGCCAGGTCAGGGGAAGAGAATGCCACTTCAGCCTCATCGGTCACCGTCACTTGAATGCCAAGAAGTGAGCAACCTAGTTGGTACACCTATCGGTCAGGCATTCTCTACCGCGCATGCTATTAGCGACAGCTGTAGAATTCGTCTCGAAAGATACAACATCGAAAAGAGACGATGAAGAAGATGCAGCGCTCGACAGAGTTATCTGCAAGATATCACAATCGTTGCCACGTCGGGCCTCCGCTCGTACCGGAGGTCTGCACAAGGTCGCGATGCGGCTATTGAGCTCATGACCAGAGCACCTCTAAATAGTCTCCGGAACATGATAAAGTTTTGGTCCAAGTTGATCTACCAGATTGTGATTGTGGCTCTGCTCGTCCTTGTGAGTAGTCCAGTATCTTGATTAGGGCTTCCTACAAACCCGTCCGCGGAGTCCTACTCGTACAGTTCTTGCCCTATTGTGACCACCAACTAGGTGTATACCTATCTTCCATGTTGAGTCATCTTTGTAAGCATATACCGCGCTCCATGAACGAGATTGCTCGTGACAAATCCGGACGATTCATGTCCGGCATTAGCGTAACCGTACAGAACACGACAACATCAGCTTCTCCAATGATAGAACAAGCCATGGGAGACTGTGGTGACTATGGATAAGTGTCGCTCAATCCGGTCGTTCTCAAAGAAGTTTTCCAGGGCAAGTGTGAGCGAAATGGCCGCGCCAGAATAGAGCTTCACGACTCGTGAGCCGGCGAGGAGTGACGGATGAACGGCGACTCCGTGGTTTACCAGCAACACTTTGTAGCAAGAGTCATTGGCAGAGAGCAATCGCAGTTAGGCATCTCGAGATAGCCAGGTCGTGCTCGTTTTGTAGAAAGAAAAGTTGAGCCACAAGCACGTCAAGCTCAAGCATTTTTCAGAATGTGGTCAAAAGTCGTGGTTGAGATTCTGACGCGTGTTTCGCCAGACGTGCCCGCGTTTCATTACTTGCCTACCTATTCTATATGCACAATATGCCATACTGTACTCCGTATCCGTTTCTTCTCTGAGACGGAACTCGCTCTCCGTTGGGAATGTGCATAAAGCTTTTGGTCAAAGGTCCTGTGACTATCGAAATCGAATAGTACAACGCAAGCCGGAAACACATCTCCGACCGCAAACGCGTATATCAAGCTTACAGCAAACATGTATCCTACTCTTTGCATCAACTCAAGTCAATCATGAAGTCCATCTCGAATAAGCTCGCAATAGCTACGCCGTCTTTGGGACTGCACAAGTCGCACACGCTGGATCGCAAGATCATTGCAGCGGCAGAACAAGGCTTCCAAGGCATCGAGATTGTGTTTGGCGAAATTGAAACACACAGCCAAAACCAGCGCATTTCCATCCATGCTGCCGCCAAAGAAGTTCGCCAGATGTGCGACGACCACAGGCTTCAGGTCGTTTCATTATGCCCATTCGAGAACTTTGAAGGAAATCGTTCCCCAATCGAAGAGCGACTGAAGAAGGCGAGCCTCTGGGTGGACATTGCTCGAACCTTAGGTGCTCTTTTTATCCAAGTGCCTTCTCAATTCGACCTCAGCGCCTCCAGATCTGAGCAAATCATCGTCAGAGAGCTCCAGCAGCTTGCGGATCTTGCCAGCATTACCTCACCTGTCGTCAAAATAGCCTATGAGCCAATGTCCTGGGGAATCTGCTACCCGACCTGGGAAACTGCTCTCCGACTCACCAACCTTGTTGACCGCCAGAATTTTGGCATTTGTCTTGACACTTTCCATATCGGCACCAGGCTTTGGGGTAGTCCGCTGGTGTCATCTGGCAAGTATCTCAATGCAGATGCACACTTGGCAGATTCTCTCCGTCGTTTCCTCGCCGAGTTTCCTCTCGAAAAGCTGTTTTTCGTACAGCTGTCTGACGCAGAACTTCTTGATCCTCCGCTTTCGACATCGCATCCATGGTACCTGGAGGGAGAAGCCGCAGAGTTCACTTGGTCGAAGCACGCAAGACCATTCCCTCTGGAAGCCGACAAGGGAGGTTATCTACCCATCGTCGAAATCTTGAAGGCATGGGTTGTCGACAAGGGGTTCACGGGTTGGATCTCGTTCGAGAGCTTCGACCGCCGCATGACCGAGGAGTCCTATGATCCGAAGGTTGCCGCGGTAAGAGCTAGGAGGTCATGGGAGAAGATCCTACCCCTGGTCTTGCCAGTCAAAGCAACCCTGTGACGATCAGAGGTGAGGTGATGGACGATTGCATCCTGATGTAGACATGTGAGACGGACATGAAATCCTGTTTTCTCAAGCATTGATACCAAGCTCAAGTGGATATTATGGAATATTCTTTATTGACATTCACACCTGTAACATGTCTGTCACTTGGATCCTTCTGGTGACTCGGTCTTACTGTCTCGCGACAAGGCACTGGTGTGACAGTCGAGACGACAGCCACAGACTCTCTAATTGGAAGCTGCTTACGCCTTCGCTTGGGCCTGCACCGTGCGCGCTGGACTGCGGCACGTTAGTTGAGTGGACCCTGAGCCGTGCGCCGCCACACGGACCCAACGCGATGGTGCATGGGCCTTTCGTTCAATCGCGACTGGTCAAAAGGTTGTCGAGCATTGTCGAACCAGGTGTCTGGGATGAAGATTCGTCGTCTGAAAGGACGTAACTTGTATGAAGATGCTTGCGTACCATTGAGAATATGATTTCTGTTGCTGTGTCGTTGTCTCTTATGAACTCTACTCAATGATATTAATACACTGTTTCTATATCGGCACAAATATGCTAAGACGTTATGTGAAACAAGTACTCATCGAGAAGTAGACGTTACTGTTGCTCCAAGCCTACTTCTCGACGACTTCTAGACCTACATCTGTCTTCCTCTATCAGGCAGGTGCGAAGATTGTGGCTTTCACATCTGGAAGCTTTACACTTGGAAGATTTGACTTCTTTCAAAGTCAAGAGAGTTTTTAGATCTCCGGGACGCGAGTGTTTCACGTTGCGCGGTAACACGATCTTTGCTTTTGTCCATGATGTATGTTCTGTAATCACGGCAGTTGGCCAATTGTTGCTGCGGCACTTTCCTCGTGTGATGTATGTATGTTAGGGCATTATATTGATATGTATGGGTATGGTTGGTGAAAGCAGTAATCCTCCTGACAGCGCCAGCGCTTGAAATGCAAAACAAAAATCATTGATGAGCCTTGACGGTCAGACTCTCTCGTAAGCCTGTGTCGGCCGTGGTGACGTGTTGCCAGCTCCAATTCTCTCGTCTTGTACTCTTTCCTCAAATGTGTCAATCTGGACGCTGTGCAGGATGCCGCCCTCATGTAGCTTGTTTGAGTTGGGCACAATTTCCTCCTCGCTGTCCGTTCTGGACAGACCACCCCAGTGATCATCATGGGATGCGCCTCCGCGGATGGTGACGGTCGTCTTCATAGTTCCCTTGCCAGCGAAGTCCTCTAGCGGTGTTGCCCCGCTATTAGTGTAGGTGTGGTTTCCGTTCTTGTTGCGTTTAGTCCACGTCCGTGTGTCGCGCCCTGTTGAGCTCGAGATGCCCATGAATGACATGAGACGTTGCATAAGTGGTCTCAAAGTTCCAAGGTTACCAGCAGTGATACCGATTCCGACCTCGACGGTAGTCCAGATGGCCACATCGGCAGTACGCCAGAGAAATTCGCCCTTGTACTCCTTGACAGTCCAGACATATGGTAGTCGAATGATTGTCGCAGAACTTCCGACCGCAGCAAATCCAAGAATGACTGCCACAACTGCTTTTTGGTGACGATGCATTTGCAGATTCTTGACGATGAAAATTGGTAGAATACCAAAGACCCAGTCAGCCACCGAATTTAATGCTGAAACCACGTAACTGGTGTCGGCCATGACTGAAGCACTCAAACAGTGTCCATGATGATTCGGGTTGAGATCCCACCAGAAAGAGATGGGCCGACACTGGAAAAGGACGATGGCGAAGTATGTGACGCCGAGCACTCCACTGGCGTACATGATGGCTTTGATGATAAGAACGTGCCACTTGTTGTTGGCTATCCGCAAGAAGAAAAGACCGATTGCGACCTTCAACATCGATGTTGCCAAGGTGTAAAACAGCTCACAGAAGAACCAGTACTGTTGTGGTGTTAGAAGCTTGAGGGCCTTGAAAAGATGCATCAGACATACCATCAGACCTATCTGTGCTGTCGCATCTGTCATCGTCTCGCGACGTCTTCCATTGCCATGCGCGAGACTACCGAGTTGACATATCAAATACCCCGTGAAAAGGAGCAGGGTAGCGAGCATGGCTCCATCGTCCCACCCAACTTGCTTTAGTAACCGAGCTCTGAGGATCTGATCAGTACTCTACCCAGGATATTGGAAGACATCAGACTTACTTTACATATACTCGTAGCCCAACAGAAACCCAAGAGAGAACAAAGAAGATAACGCATACAACCAGAATCTGGCTCGATCTGTCGTACATCTTGCTGCCAGCAGAGGCCAAGTGTAGTGAGGGAAAGGTCTCGAATAGATTGTCTCTATAACGACATAACCTGGAGGTATAGTGGAAAGAGAGACTGGGAAATGAATGTGAATATGTCCTGTAGAGAAAGATCAGGGGAGCAAAAAGTTAAAGGGTCTGGCTCAGCAAGCGATCCTCCACCAGTCATATAAGTTCAGGATGAGTGACAGTCGGTTCCCTACCGAGAGGCGCAGATGCACATCGAAATCCAAATAGAGAGTCCCGTCTTGTGGAGACCGCCCAACGTGTCCGTCAGTCTGGCAGCACTGGCGGATATTTTAGCTCCATAAATCTCGCTACCAGTTCCGGTGAGCCTTAAATTCGTGGCCCTCGCTCGCACCGGGCGCGCTTACGCCAAGCCACATTCATACAATTGATCCTGAAACCAGGCAGCGAGCAGTCTCACATGTGCGACCATGGTGATTCTGGAAGTGTTGATGACTCGAGATGGGCCATTTGTGGACGCGGTTTGTATAGCGGGTGAAGCGGGCCATTGATTTTGTCTCGGGAGGGGCTTCCGAGCCACTGGACGACAACATCCCCACGGTTAATCTGTTTGGAGGATTATTGGGAGCGTTTAATATAAGATTGATCAACGACCCGGCACTTGTTTCTGTTCTCAGACGTTCTTCGCTCGCAAACATGTTTGCGGTATTGGACTTACTCTGCGATATGGTCGGCAAGCTTCTTCGAGATGTCTGAAATGATGCCTCGCCAACAAAGTTTGCACTCACCAACGTCGGTCTCATCATGGCTTCGTACGACTACTCGACGAAGGCGACAACAAGAGACCAATGCTGCTCCATGAACCAACCGTGCTAGCGGCCTGCCGGCACGAACTTCGTTCTCCTTGAATCGAAAAATCCACTCTCTGGGACTTTGTTTGACTCTTGGAAGTCACGACATTTGTCCAAGCTTGAGACTCTCCACGAAATCACGTGCTTGACCGCGCTCTGAAGTTACCTGCCCTGATTACCCACAAGTAGCGGTTATTCTCGGCTGATCGGGGTGCACCTGCTATCTTGCCCTCACTACGATGTGACTACATCTCCCATCAGATAAGGAATGTACATATAGCTGCCAATGCCCTGTAGACATCTTTCAAGATCTCAATAGCACTTACCTCACTCCAAAAAATCGAGAGACATTGAAAATGGCATCCGCAGACAAGCCCCACGCAGCTCCCCAGCCCGCGTACCTTCCAACAGCAGGCAGCATTCTGAATGCCGACAAGAGCTTCTACGACTCCCTAGCCAACAGCAAATCCAGAACATTGAAACAGACCATTGACATACCACCAAGATCGGCCAAAGCCTGGAAGGTCCCCGCAGGAAGCATCGTCCGTTTTTCCACCCCCGAAGGCGCCCAAGTTGGTGACTTGAACATTTGGAACCTGGCCAACCCACGCGAAAGATTCTGGGCATCTCGCACAAGACAGTTGCAAGCTAGTCACGTCACTGTATACGATCGACTCTGGAGCTGCTTGCCTTACTTGAGGCCAATGGTCACAATCATCGCCGACTCCTTGAAGGACTATGGTGTGGATCAATGGGGTGGTAGATGTCATGATCTGCTCGGCACTCGTTGTGATCCTTATGTGAACACTATGCTCACTGGAGATCAATACGACTACCACTGCCATTCGAACTTGACTAGAGCTGTGGTACCATACGGTCTAACGTAAGTCTTGAAAATAATCATTTCTTGACCTATTTAGCTGATCAGGAGAAACAGCGAGTTTGACGTTCACGACGTCATCAACATCTTCCAAGTCACCGGTTTGAATGCTGAGGGCAAGTACTTCATGGAACCCAGCCCAGCCAAGAAGACAGACTATCTCGAATTCTTCGCTGAGCAAGACGTTCTGATGGCATTGTCTGCATGTCCTGGTGGTGATCTTAGTGCTTGGGGTTGGGGTGAAGGTGGTGCCGGCGAGGAGGGCGAGAAGAAGAGCATGCTGGATTGCTGCCGGCCCCTCAGAGCAGAAGTATACAGCTTGGACGATGAGGCATTGCTGCAAGGTTGGACACAATTCCAGCCTCCGAAGTACACTGGAATCCACGGCATGAAGGTGCCTGTCGGTGAAAATGTTTAGTCTGAATGGAATATGAATATGATTACGAGAAGAGTAACATGTCGTGCGACCATTCGCTCAGTGTAACATGGACGCAAGGGCACAGTAGTCTCAATTGGGCAGGTCTGCTTGTTGAAATGTTGTCAATTGCTAGGAAGTTCGGTGCCAGTGCGATTGCTGCATAGCCTGTCTGCACTAGTACATCATCTTTAGAGGCTGTCTCAAGGGGTCAGATACCGGAGGACCAGGCCGCTATATTCAATGCTTGAAGTCGCCAATGAGGCTTCCTGGTCGACAAGCACATGTGCATAAACATGCCGGAAGATGAGCAAGGCGGTTGGACATATCAGTCATGATCGGGTATATCCTATTCGAGCGAAACGCTGCGGCCCAGCTTCTTTTGCTCAGTCTCCGACAATCTTGGTTGTTGGAAGCCATGTCACCGGGATCCTTGGAAATAGGAGACATGCCCTAACAGACAACAGACGTCAATGGCCGGAATAAGGACTTTACATCGTCATTATCGCCGTGCTAATGTCGTGATATTGATGCTTGGCAAATTTTCGGCCGAAAATCAGAGGAGGTGGCTGATGTTCGAGACACGTTGGCGTTGCGTTGAAATGTTGGCATCGCGTTGAGAAAGTTGTGGAATGGAAGCACCGTTTAGCAGAGCGTTGGTAACAACTGAGCTGTTCCAATGGCAGTGCGCGGATGTTCATGACCACAGTGCATCTGGATTGACCACACCGTTTAGTGGCGTATTTTCAGGCAGTTTATTCATCTGGTCAAGCCAGAATGCAGCATCAAAGTCTGTAACTTGAGGCATGTCATTCCAAGCAGGTAAGTCTGACAAATCTTGGAGGGGCGGAAATCCAGAGTTCTCGATCATGAAATCAGTCGTTATCGGTGCAGTAATACCAGACTGCATCAAGGCAGCGGCAGTCATGGGCATGTATCCGCTATCTTGGCTGGGTACAGATTCCGGGCTCTCCACATCTTGCGAGCCGGAATGACTTCGCTCAAGAGAGCTCAGGACCTTTTCGTACAAGCGCTCAACAACAGGTAGTGCTGAACGAGCGACTATGTTGGCGCCCTGTATGGTGACCAGAATTTCAAGTGCCTGCTGTATCTTCTTTTCGATAGCTTGAACTTGGCCTTTGATAGGATAGACAAGGGCGATTGCGGCGAGCATGATAGCTGCATTGCTTGGGTAGAAGCCGAATCCGAAGTACACGTAGTGGTGTCGACCTGACATGTCCATGAGGGCTTTCTGACTATCAATAGAGCTAATAGCAGCATTCATAGCGACGATGCGACTTTCTGGATGTGAGGCGATAAATGGACGGTGAAGTTCCATCATGACTAAGTTCAACCCACTCAGCGCCTCTTGCCTGTGTAGCGGGAGGTAAGAGAAGTCTGAGTCTGAGTATGTAGCCGGGTTGTTGGGGTTGAGATAAGCAGGTAGGCTGTTCAACAGGTTATCGAGCTGATTGTGGAAAGCCCACACAGAGCCGTAGTCGGCATTCTGTTTGTCGAGTCCATACTCGCGGATTTCGTGAATCTTCCCTGCAACAGCGTAGCGGAAAAGAAGTAGAGAAAGAGGCGAGGGTGCGTGTTCGTCCTTCGGCATTGGCACAGCCTGAGATGGATCTTCTGGAAACGGACAATCAATTGGGAGGTTGATGTCACAATCTTTCGCGTTGATTATCCTGGGTCGTCCCAAGTTCAACGCTGTGCCTGAATCCCAGCAGAATATGTTTACCCAAAGTCGTCTGCCGTACTCCTGAGACCAGAATTGCTCAAGTGTCTCTGATACACTATTGTTCTTTGCATTTGGTCGTGGCTCCCGGTGAAGGTTCAGTTGCTGTGCTTGTCTGCAATCGTTAGATACTATGTTCATCGATATTCCGCCGGAAGAGAAATTGACTTACCTAACACCATCACTGATTGCATACCAACTTTCAACCCCACGACCATTGTTCTTCAGCCAACTAGCTCTGAGCAAGTCATAATCCACAACTGTGATAGTGCCGTTGTATCGGCCAAGCAGCAGCATCAGCTCAGAAGCGACGTCATGATATCTTCGAGACATATGGATGGCGGCTCTCTCATTCGTTGCATGAAGCAAGCGAGCAATCTCCCGATCAGACCGCATGTACTGAAGGCAGACCGCAAGCAGCTGGAAAGAAAATGCCACAAAATATGGCAGATCCTTATTGATGCTAGTCCGTTGAGAAATAGGTGTACTGACCACCTCGGTCCACTGCTCGAGCTGCTTGTCCATGTAGCATCTCTGACCGACATTGTAACGCCAATGTACTTCGTCAAAGTAGTAGTTGACTGCCTTTACCAAAATCCGAGGGTCGGGAAGCTGGGCTGCCAGAATCCAGAATTTGGAGCATGGTTTGTTCTGCTCGAGAGCGGCTTGAGTACAGTCAGAAATCTGGAAGACTTCTTCATCTTCAAGCAACTGATAAATTGTTAGTCAGAAACAATCTGGAGATTGACAAGATATAGTCATACCTTCTTCAAGTCTGTAAAAGCATGAACATCGTAGAACGAAGAAAGTGCAGTGCCATCTGTTGTTGCTTCTGGAAGCGAAGAATCATTCTCATCTTGGTCTTCGGCCGAAATAGGCGAGTGCGACTTGGATTCAGGTACTGCGGGTTGTGATCTAGATTATGTGTCAGATCCGATGCTATGACCGTCATGCTTACGGATGATCTTACGGTGGCTGCTCGTAGATACATTTAGCAGCGACGTTTCGGCCTACGCAGTTCTGGCATGGCTTGTTTCTGTCACACTGTGAGGGTTAGGACGATTTTCATATCTTTCGAATCGATTTGTTGGTGGCACCTTCTGCTTTCGTCTGTAACGCGATTAGAACACAAAGCTCCCGAGCAAGCTTGGTTGTGGAAACTGACCTATAACATTCTAAACACGCCGTAACTACACGTTTCCTTTTGAGAGGAGGCGCTGTACCCGCGTCCGTGTCCGCGATATTCTCCATCAGGTCGTGTGAGTAAAGATGGTTGGTTTGACCTATCGATGCTGTCTCGACAAGAACGTCTTGCCAAGCGGAGAATCGTCGGAGGCTTCAAGCTTGGTGTTGACAACGTCTAGTCACAAACTTTGTTTTCTTGTCAACCCCTCGCTTCAACAGACCGCTTATGTGCAATTCACGGACGATACGAGTAGGCCTCCATGGACAGAGGTGTCTTCATAAAGCATTTGGGGACCAGACTAAGCCCTAGAAAGGCCCGAATCGCGCCCAACCCCGCTCCTCCATTCGGGACCCCAAACTCTGTCGAATATGCCTTGCATCTGGATCCACGAAGACCGCATTTTTGCCTGCGAGTGTGCGTTTCTTTGTCTATCTTATTACAGTATGCACTCGGAATATACTCGACCAAGTCTACTGGCATCTAACTTTGTCAGCTTGTTTCGGAAATGTGCCGCTCATCAACCATGGTGGCCGTCTTTGCAGTCCCTATAGTATCGAAGCATTCCTGCCTTAACTCCGGACCTGGTATCAATTTGGACGTCTAGACGACACGCAATACACGCTTGATATGTCGCTTGGCAGTGCTGCGGATGACGAGTATTGTTACCTTATCTTCGATAACTACAACTCCGCCACCTTTATTGATGGAGCAGCCAGTCATGACCCTACTACAATTTGGACT